>WBZY01000207.1_pt1 | contig 50541 bp, 42 predicted proteins | sample 5204191 | NCBI WGS metagenome assembly WBZY01 (sample SAMN12344363, study PRJNA552823) | activated sludge metagenome | biome: Activated sludge suspended growth; feature: Anammox Sidestream; material: Wastewater; isolation source: activated sludge from anammox sidestream of wastewater treatment...
TCAAGGTCGTACCGACCCCGTTCGACGGGCTGATCGCGTTGTTGTGGTCGAGGTCTTGGCCATTCAGCGGAAGCCGGACAATCCCCTTGCCCGCGGAAAGGCCGGTCTGCGCGGCGCCCCAATACGGGGCTCCCGTGTTGCGAGCTTTGATGTAAGGAACCACGAGGGTGGCGGTCGTCCCGCTCGTGTTCTCAACAGTGATCTCATAGTATAGATTCGCTCCGTAGCAACCTTTGTTAGCCCGATCGTATTGGTGGGAGGGGCCCGATAGCTTGCCGAAGGCCTCTGGGCCATGCTCGGGGCCAAGGGATTCGCACACGGAAACCGGTAAGGGACTTTCGACTTGGGGGTTGAACTTCCGCTCGGCGTAAACCGTAATCTCACTGTAAGGCCACCAGCCTCTCACATGCTGATTCACCGGGACCACGGGATCGTCGAAACTTCCCGTCTCGTCCGATCTCGTCGCATACGTCCGCACGTCCAAAGTGCCCACTCCCAGTACTTCTACGTCGAATTCATACACTGCGCCCGCAACTTTGGACGGCGCGACCGTGTGGCTCCAAAGCATGACCGGATCAGGTCCCACGGAGTAGGTTCTGCGCACCGGGTCGAGGCTCCCGAAGAGTTGCGCGACGGGTGGCAAGGTTGAGCATTCCTGGGCTAGCGGTTCCACCCCGCCCCGCGGCCGCTCGATGCAGCGAACTGAAGGTAAAATGAGTTCACTATGGCTACCTTAGCACCCGAAAAATACAAGACCGAAGCTGGACCCGTTTACGCCCTCAACCTGATCAATGGAGAGTGGAAGGAGTCCTCGACCGGGGCCCGATTCGAGTCTACGAATCCCGCAGACACGCGCGAAGTCGTCGGCACTGCGCCCCAATCGGGTGAGAAGGACGTCGAGGCCGCCGTCGCCGCTGCGCGAGCAGCCTCCCCCTCGTGGGCCACGCTGAGTTGGGTCCGCAGGGCAGAACTTCTGGACAACCTCGCCCAACTCATCAAACGGGACCTCGAAGAGTGCAGTCGGCTGGTCACCCGCGAGTGCGGCAAGCCGATCAACGAGGGCCGGGCCGACGTGGTGGAGAGCCTCCACATGGTGCAGTACGCCGCCGGATTGGGCCGGATGCCGGTCGGGGAGTGCATCAGCAGCGAGATCCCCGAAAAGGACGCCTATATCCGACGCAAGCCCAAGGGCGTGATCGCCTGCATCGCCCCGTGGAACTTCCCGATGGCGATTCCGCTCTGGGAGATGACGCCGAGCCTCGTCAGCGGCAACACGATTGTGCTCAAGCCAGCCGAGCAGACCCCCATCGTCGCCCACAAGTTGTTCCAGCTGATGGCGGAGGCCGGGTTCCCCCCCGGAGTGATCAACATCGTTCATGGGGACGCCGACGCCGGGCGCCCTCTTTCGGCTCATCCTGACGTCGACGTCGTCGTATTCACCGGCAGCTACCAGGTCGGCAAGGCCATCCAGCGCCAAGCCGCCAACGAAGCTCACAAGTTCGTCGCGACCGAAATGGGAGGCAAGAACGCGGTGATGGTCCTCGACGACGCCGACCTCGAGATCGCGGTCCCGGCGTGCGTGCTGAGCGCGTTCAAAACCACCGGCCAGCGGTGCGTCACCTCGGGGCGGCTCATCGTCGACGCAAAGATCGTCGACGAGTTTCAGGAGCGGTTCCTCGCAATGGTCGATCGCATCAAGATCGGCAACGGGCTCAGTGAAGACGTGTTCATGGGCCCGCTCATCGAGCAAGAGAGCATCAAGAAGTACGAACTCCACAACCAGAAGGCCATCGAAGAAGGCGCTCAAGTGTTGCGGGAGGGGGGCGTGCTTACCGGAGGCGAATACGCCAACGGCTGGTTTGTCAAGCCGTTCGTCTACCGCATGAACTACAGGCCGGGGACCTTCTGCCTTCGGGAAGAGGCCTTCAGCCCGCATTGCGCGATCATCCCAGTCGACGGCCTCGACGAGGCCGTGAAGGTGTACAACGACACCGACTACGGGCTCGCGATGGCGGTCATTACCGAGGACTATCGCAAGTGGCGGTATGTACGAGACCACGCCGAATACGGACTGGGATATGTCAACCTTCCGTCCATCGGCGCTGAGGTTCATCTGCCCTTTGGCGGCGTTAAGAACTCCGGAAACGGCCATCCTTCCGCCGAAGGATTGATGGACGCAGTCAGTCACCGGGTAGCTTTCACCGTCAACCATGCTCGCGAGATCAAGATGGCTCAGGGCCTGAGCGTGGAGCTGTAAGGACTCGCCCGCGGTTTAGGGGGCGGCTGTGACGCGAGCCGCCCACGTCTGCCAGCTTGGATGAAGTCCTGGAAGTTCGAGCAACTCGGAGGCACGGTGGAGTTCGGAGGTTCGAATGCGGAAGAGGTCGGATAGGGTCGGCCCTGCGCTCACGGTTGGTTCGAGCATGATCTCGTCGTCCGCCCCGATCTCGCCCTCTTCGACGACCCGAAAATAAGCCCCGGGCCTTCCCGCGCCTCGGAATCGCTCGACGAATCCCTGATCGCCCATTACCGCGCCTAACTTCCAGCATGGAATCCGAGGAACGGTCGCTGCGAGGGTTGCCGTACCGATTCTCATCCGCTGCCCGACCCTCAGGCTGCGGAGGTCGAGCTGGCTGATCGTGAGGTTCTCCCCGAACAGCGGAGGCTCGACTTCGACTCCCTGAGCTTCTTGCCACCATGCGTAGTCTTCGAGGGAGTAGGCGTACACCGCCTGAAACTGCCCGCCGTGGTGTATCGGGTCGCCTTGTCGGTCGCCGGCCAGCCCTTCCGCTGTCGCCCTGACCCTGCCCTCGACCCGGCTCTTGGCAATCGCCGAAGGCTCGCTACGGCCCTTCCAGGAAAGCCACTTCGGCTGACCTACTTGAACGGAAACGACGGTCGCGGCCATGAAGATCAAGAGAGTATCCCCGCAGGCTCGAAGCCCGCAGGGATACGCGCAGTCCTCGGCGGAGTTCGATAGGCTCTATTCGTGCCCCTCGTCCTCTTTTTCCGGCGCCTCGGCGATTGCCGCCTCCGTCATCAGAAGGAGCCCAGCGATCGAGGCCGCGTTTTGGAGCGCGAGTCTGACGACCTTGGTGGGGTCGACGACGCCAGCCTTGAGTAGGTCTTCGTACTCCAGCTTCGCGGCGTTGAAGCCATAGCCGGACTTTCCGGTCTTCACCTTCTCCACGACCACCGACCCTTCGTATCCCGCGTTTTCGGCGATTGTCCGCGCGGGTGCTTCGAGGGCCTTCTGGATGATCCGAACCCCGATCGCCTCATCGCCCTCTAGCTTCAGCCCCTCCAAGGCGGAAGAGCATTGGATGAGCGCGGCCCCGCCTCCGGGCACGATCCCTTCATCGAGGGCGGCGCGGGTGGCGGCGATGGCGTCTTCGACGCGAGCTTTGCGCTCCTTGAGCGCAGTCTCCGTCGGAGCGCCGACCTTCACCACGGCCACCCCTCCGCGCAGCTTGGCGAGACGCTCTTGGAGCTTCTCTTTGTCGTACTTGCTGTCGGTGTTTTCTATGGCCCGCTCGATCTGGCGAATCCGGCCGTCGATGGCCTCCTTCGCGCCCTTCCCGTCGATCAGCGTCGTGTTGTCCTTCGTGATGACGATCCGGGCAGCCGTACCCAGCGACTCCATCGGCAGGTTTTCGAGCTTGATCCCAAGGTCTTCCGTAACGGCCTGCCCTCCGGTGAGGATGGCCATGTCCTCGAGCATCGCCTTGCGGCGGTCTCCGAAGCCCGGCGCCTTGACGGCAGCGACCGGGAGGTTCGCCCGCAGACGGTTTAACACCAACGTCGCTAGGCACTCGGCCTCGACGTCCTCGGCGATGATCACGAACGGGCGTTGCTGCCGCAGGACCTTCTCCAGGGTCGGGACGATGTCTTGGACGCTCGAAATCTTCTTCTCATAGAAGAGAAGGAGCGGGTTCTCGAAGACCGTCTCCATTCGATGCGCGTCCGTCACGAAGTACGGGGAAAGATAACCCTTGTCGAACTGCATCCCCTCGACGAGTTCGAAGCTCGTCTCAAGCCCCTTCGACTCCTCGACCGTAACCACACCGTCCTTACCGACTTTTTCGAGCACGTCGGCCACGAGAGCGCCGATCTCGGCGTCCTTGGCGCTGACGGTCGCGACCTGCAGGGAGGCTTCCTTGCCTTTGATCGGCTTGCTCATCTTCTCCAGCGCGGCGACGATGGCGTCGGTGGCTTGGTCCAGCCCCTTGCGAATCAAAGTCGCGTTGCTGCCGGCGGCGACGTTTCGAATCCCCTCTTTGAAGATGGCCTGGGCCAGAACGGTCGCGGTGGTCGTTCCATCGCCGGCCAAGTCGTTCGTCTTCGAGGCCACCTCACGGATGAGCTGGGCGCCCATATTCTCGAATCTGTCCTCGACCTCGATCTCCTTGGCGATGGTGACTCCGTCGTTGATCACGTTCGGACTTCCGAACTTCTTTTCGAGGACGACGTTTCGGCCGCGAGGGCCCAACGTCACCTTGACCGCATTGGCGAGCTTATCGACGCCGACCTCTAGGGCCCGACGTGCGTCGTCTGAATACTTTAGGTTCTTGCTTGCCATTTCGCTTCCCTACTTCGCTCCGACCTTCTCTTTCTTCTCGGCCTTCGCTCCTTCGAGAACAGCGAGCACGTCGTCTTGGCGCAAAATGAAGTACTCCTCTCCGCCGACCGTCACTTCCGTCCCGCTGTACTTGCCGTAAAGGACCACGTCTCCGACCTTCACCTCCATCGAGACCAGCTTTCCTGAATCGAGCCTCTTACCGGGCCCGACGGCGAGCACTGTGCCCCTCGAGGGTCTCTCTTTGGCGGTATCGGGGAGCAGGATTCCTCCTGCGGTCTTCTCCTCTTCGGGAGCCGATTGAACGACGATTCTGTCATGCAACGGTGTCAGTTTCATCTCTTCTCCTACTTCTGTTTGAGTTTGAAATCCTCATTCCGAAGGCGTCCTTTGGGAAGCCTCGGATCGGTGTTAGCAGTATACCGCCGAGAGTGCCAACGATGTCCCAATTTTTGCGAGGGGGCGTTTCCCTTCGCTCGGCGGGCCACAATGAAACCGTGCGATGACGGATGAACAGCCAACTTGGGTCGGAACTGCGGACGCCGAGGATCGCTTGGACCGGTTTCTTGCGGCGGCGTTTCCCACGATGAGCCGTGCGAAGGTTCAGGAATGGATCGCAGTGGGCTGTCCGCGGGTCGACGGCAAGCTCGCCAAAGCGGGGCGCAAGCTTCGCCCTGGGGCCGTCGTCGAGATCTTTGGCCCTCCGCCTGCGCCGGAAGCGCCGAATATCGCCCCTGCAAAGATTCCGATCGAAGTCCTCTACGAAGACGAGCACCTGCTGGTTGTCGAAAAACCACGAGGCCTTGCGACGCACCCGGCCCGCTCCCTCAAGGCTCCAAGCCTTGTGAATGCGCTCTTGGCACGGGGCCAACCGCTCAGCGAGGGCACCGGGTCCTACCGTCCGGGAATCGTCCACCGACTCGACAAGGACACCTCGGGTCTGATCGTCGTGGCAAAGGACGACCGCTCTCACAGTTCTCTTGCTCGACAATTTGAGAGGAAGACCGCCGAACGAAGGTACCTTGCGGTGCTTTCAGGGGACTTGAGTCGAGACCGGCTCCTTGTGGACGCCCCGATCGGCCGCGACCCCTCAGACCGGCGAAAGATGGCTGCGACCTCGCGGGGTAAACCCGCTCGCACCCACTTCAAGAGAATCCGGCTCACTGAGCGCGGGGTCTTGGTGGGGGCAAGGCTCGAAACCGGCCGAACTCACCAGATAAGGGTTCACGCGCTGCTGGCGGGCCACCCCGTGCTGGGAGATCCCCTCTATGGCGATCGGCGGGGATTTCAAGGCCCCCTCCAACTCCATGCTGCGTTCCTAGCGTTCGATCACCCAGAAACAGGCGAGCGCGCGACGTTTACGGCCCTGCCGCCGGTCGACATGGAGGCGGACGCGAAAGACATCGATGCCCTCGATCCCTTTTAGGGCGGCTTAGTTCAGACTGAATCGATCTCGCTGAGGTCGGACGGGAGTCAGCGCCCTCCGCTCGCGGACTCTGAGCTTCGGCGCTTTGGCCTCCGCCACAAGGCGCGCCCAAAAATCGACAGCCGAACAGAGGGAGACCAAGACCATCAGCCCCAGAGCCATGAGAATCGAAGTAAAGGTCGCCCCGTTTGACTCCATTTGCTTTCTCGGTTCGAATTGCTGCCGCTCGTCTCGGCTAAGGACCGTCTTCCGAGCCTGCGGAATCCAAACTGCTCGGGGAGCTTGCGGCCACGTCCCTCGCCTTACTCTTCATAGCGTCCCCGACACCGCCGCCGGTTCCCGTTACCGTGTCCGAACCGGTTACGGGCGACATCGGGCCGGCTGCGGGTGACATCACTTGAACGCCCTCGTCCGAAGCGCTCCCGCTCGACTGTGCCGCGTCGCTTCCGGGCTTCGCGCCCTCCGTTTCGTTCGACGCACCCGGGGAGCACCCCCACAACCCAAGGAGGACGCACGCGATCCACAGACCCCAAACTCCGCGCACCATACATTCAGTATGCCCCAAGCGAGAATGGGCGGAGAGAACTTTGGGGCAAGCCTCAGAGGCTTTACGAAGAATCGGGGAGGGGATCGAGTCGTTGACGGCGAAAGATACAACACCGTAGACGATCTTCGGCCGTTTGGGAGTAGAGTCCAATGATGCTTCGATTCACCCGTCACTTCGTTGCTGCAAGCCTCGCCGTTCTTGCCTCTGGGGTTTTCGCACCGGTTCTTGCGGCCCAGGCGATCGACATGGGGCAGTTCGAGGGCCTCAAGTGGAGGCTGATCGGGCCCTTCCGCGGAGGCCGGTCTACGGCGGTCAGCGGTGTCGTCGGGCGGCCCTCTGAGTTCTACATGGGCACCACGGGCGGGGGGCTCTGGAAAACGATCGACGCGGGAGTGAATTGGGAGTGCGTGTCGGATGGATACTTTCGCACGGGGTCGGTGGGCGCGGTCGCCGCCAGCCGCTCGAACCCCGATATCGTCTACGCCGGGATGGGGGAGGCCTGCATTAGGGGCAACATCTCCCACGGCGACGGCGTTTATCGGTCCGCAGACGGAGGCAAGACCTGGAGCCATGTCGGCCTCAAGGAAACCCAGACCATCGGACGGATCGTTGTCCACCCCACCAATCCCGACATCGTCTACGTGGCGGCCTTGGGCCATATTTACGGCGCCAACAAGGAGCGAGGGGTCTACAAGACCACCGATGGCGGCAAGACTTGGCGCCAAGTGCTCTACGTTTCTGAGCGGGCGGGCGCGGTCGATCTTTCCTTGGATGTCCACAACCCCGAAACGCTGTACGCCGCGACCTGGGAGGCTTGGCGGACAGCCTACTCCTTAAACAGCGGCGGCCCGGGATCGAAGCTGTTTAAGACGACGGATGGGGGCAGGAATTGGACTGACCTTTCGCAGGCTCGAGGGATGCCGGTCGGCCCTCTGGGGAGGATTGGCGTCAGCGTTTCTCCGGCCGACTCGAACGTCGTATATGCGATCGTCGAGGCGCTCGAGGGCGGGGTGTTTCGTTCCGACGATGCCGGGACCACATGGACTCTTACCAATTCCGACCGCAACTACCGTCAGAGGGCCTGGTACTACACTCACATCGCGGCCGACCCGAAGAACAAGGACACAGTGTACGTTCTGAACGTTGGGATGGGACGCAGCACCGATGGCGGCAAGACCTTCCGGGGAGTCGGCACGCCTCACAGCGACAACCACGACCTTTGGATCGACCCCGACGACCCGAACCGTTTGGCGAACGCCAACGATGGAGGGGCCAACGTTTCGCAGGACGGAGGCCGCACATGGACTCGGCAGGACTATGCGACGGCTCAGCTTTACCATGTCTCCGCGGACAACGCGTTTCCCTATCGAGTCCTCGCCGCCCAGCAGGACAACAGCACGGTCCGGATTCCCAGCCGAACGGCGGGCGCGGGCATCACGAGCAGCGACTGGACCTCGACCGCCGGAGGCGAGAGTGGATACGTCGTGGCCAAGCCCGATGACCCGGAAATCGTGTTCGGAGGCAGCTATGGAGGCTATCTGCAGCGGCTCAACCACAGGCTCAATTCCAGCCGCAACATCAACTTCTGGCCCGATAACCCGATGGGACACGGCGCGGCTGACCTCGCGCACCGCATTCAGTGGACCTTCCCGATCGTGTTTTCGCCCCACGACCCGAAAGTTCTTTATAGCTGCTCCCAGTTCGTCATGAAGTCGACGAACGAAGGCCAGACGTGGCAAAAGATCAGCCCCGACCTGACGAAGAACGACAAGTCGAAAATGGGTCCGAGCGGCGGGCCGATCACGAAGGACAATACGAGCGTTGAGTATTACGGCACGGTGTTCACCCTTGCCGAATCACCGAAGAAACCGGGGGTGCTGTGGGCCGGCTCAGACGATGGGTGGGTCAGCGTCACCCTCGACGGAGGTAAAGCGTGGCAGCGCGTCACGCCCGCAGGGATGCCGGAATGGGGCCTTTGCAGCATGATCGACGCCTCAGCCCATGCCGAAGGGACGGCGTATCTTGCCGTGGACAACCACGAAAACGACGACCTTGCCCCCTACATCTACCGCACGCACGACTTCGGCAAGTCCTGGACGAAGATTGTCAGCGGGTTGCCAGAGGATTCCTACGTCCGGGTCGTGCGCGAAGACCCCAAGATGCGAGGGCTGCTCTATGCGGGCACCGAGACCGGAGTGTGGGTGAGCTTCAACGACGGGGCTCTGTGGCAGCCCTTGCAGTTCAATTTGCCCGTCGTGCCCGTCCACGATCTGGTGATCAAAGACGACGACCTGATCGCCGCCACGCACGGAAGGTCGATTTGGATTCTTGACGACCTTTCGCTGCTGCGACAAGCGAACCCATCCGGCGGACTCGCCACTCGGCTTTTCAAGCCACGCGACAACTACCGCGTGTCCGGCGGAGGGGGTTTCGGCAGACGCCCTCAAGCTCGCGAGGAAGAGCCCGAGCCTACGGGTGAGAACCCACCGATGGGGTTTGTGGTCACCTACTCAATCCAAGAACCGGCTGAATCCGTACTGATCGAGGTCTCCGATGCGCAGGGCGTCATCGTGGGCCGAAGAGAAGGCGCGCCGAGCGCGAAGGGCCTCCACAAGGTCCCGATCCGGCTCCAGTACTCCTCCTATCGCTCGATTCCGGGGATGATTTTTTGGGCTGCGGGCTCGCGGCCGATCCCTGCCCCTCCCGGGACGTACACGATCCGCCTCGTTGTAGACGGCGCCGCTCAAACGGTGGATGGCAGGTTCGTTCTGCCTCCGAACAGCGAGGCGACTGAAGAAGACGCGGTGTTGCAGTGCGACCTCGCCCGACGAATCTCCGCCCGGGTCGATGACGCCAATCAAGCGGTATTGAAGGTGCGGGACGTTCGAAAGAAGGTGGCCGATGCCTCTGAGGATGCGGGAAAGAGCGGAAAGGATCCGAAGGCGATAGCGAGCGCTCAAGAAGGCGCATCACGCCTGGGGGCTCAACTCACGGAGATCGAAGAGGCAATCTATCAGGTGAAGAACCGAAGCGGGCAAGACCCTCTCAACTACCCGATTCGGCTGAACAACAAGATCGCGGCCCTGCTCGGAGTGGTGCTGTCTGGCGACTTCCGCCCGACCGATGCCGCTTATGAGGTGTTCAACGCTCTTTCGGGCGAGTTGCAGACTCACCTCGACCGCCTGGAATCGCTCCTCACCAAGGACCTAAATGCGCTCAACACGCAGCTCCAGGCACTCGGGATCGAACGCGTGGCGCCCGATACGAGCGGAGGAGGGGTAGCGCCCTAGCGCGGTGCTTCCGAACTTCTACTTCGATCCGGAGATTCTGAAGTACTCCTTCGGGCTTAGCCATCCTCTGCTGCCGGAAAGGCTCGAACGAACGCTGGCGCTTCTCGAAGCGCTTGGCCACGGGGGATATTTCCCTCCTGGGGACCTCGCGCTCTCCGATCTCGAACGGGTCCACAGTCCTGACTACATCCAAGCCGTTCGCGAACTGAGCGAGCAGCCCGACCTCGATTCGGCGGGCGCCACACGATATGGGTTGGGCCCCGGCGATAACCCGGCCTTCGAGGGGATGTTTCCCTCCGCTCGCGCCTATTGCGCTTGCTCAGCACAGGCGGCGAAGGATGTATGCGCCGGGGCGACCCTGGCCTTTTCGCTGGGCGGGGGGCTGCACCATGCCCAACGATCGTTCGCCAGCGGGTTTTGCGTGTTCAACGATCCCGCGATCGCCCTCCACATCCTTCGGGAGCGATTCGATCGAGTCGCCTATGTCGATATCGACGTTCACCACGGCGACGGCGTGCAGTTCCTCTTTTGGGACGACCCGTCCGTCTTGACGTGCAGCATCCACGAGGACGGGCGGTACCTCTACCCTGGCACTGGCGCAGTAGAGGAAACGGGTCCCGCGAACTCGGCCGTCAACGTGCCACTTCCCCCCTGCACGACAGGCGACACTTGGCTGTGGGCATTTGAACAGGGCATTCTTCCTGCTCTCGAAGCCTTCGCGCCCGAAGCCCTTGTGCTGCAAATGGGAACGGACGCCCACTTCCTCGACCCGCTCGCTCACCTCAATGTCGCAGCCCAGGATTGGCTCGAAGCGGTCCGGCTTGTCAAGGAGACCAGGCTCCCGATCGTCGCCCTCGGCGGGGGAGGCTACAGCCTCGACACCGTTCCCCGCATGTGGGCTTCGGCCTGCCTGACTCTTGCAGGCGTGCCTTTCGAAGACTCCGTTCCCGACCCTCTCGCCGAGCGATGGCAGATGCCTTCGTTCTTTGACCCTTCTCCGCCGGGGCCTTCGGGGAGCGGCCGCAGAGAAGCTGAAAAGGTGATCGAGTTCCTACGTTCGGACGTCTTTCCCGGCTTGCCCCGGCCCCGGTAGCTTCGAGACGGGTACCCTTGACCACCAACGAGAAGCGGAGCATGAACGGAGACTACGAACCCAGAGAACGCCTTTTGCACCCGGGACGGGGCCGCCGGAGGAACTGGTTCCTGATCGCCGGGATCGGGCTCATTGCGCTCGTGTTCTTGATCTCTTCCTTCGCTAAGCCCTACACCGACTACCTTTGGTACGTCCATGATGCTGGGCACCCTGAGGTCTTCACCCTCGCCTACCAAACGCGGGGCGTGCTGTTTTCGCTCTCCTTCGTGTTTTGCGTCTTGCTGTTCGCCCTGAGCTTCGGCAGGGCCCTCAGCGTGGGCATGGTGTATCTTCGAATGCCCGCGAGTCTTTCCGAGAACGTCAGCGCCCAACTTCTCGGATGGATTCAGGCCCATGCGGCCGGGGCGACCAAGCTCGCTGCGGTCGTGCTCGCCTTCTTTTCCGCAATCGGGTTTTCGCGGGAATGGCCGACGTACCTCCTTTGGCGCAACGCCCAGACCTTCGGGATGGACGACCCGATGTTTGGCAAAGACATCGGTTTCTTCGTGTTCCAGCTTCCGTGGTGGCTGGCGGTCCTGAGCTTCCTCAGCAGCATCCTGTTGCTATGCGCGCTTGCGACTTTAGGGATTTATGCTGGCATCGCGGGCATCGCTCGCCTTGCCAAGGTCGAACTCAGCAAGCCTGCCGTACGGCTGCACATCGGTGCGCTGATTGGGCTCACGCTCATGGCCTTCGGCGCGTACAACTTGCTCTCGGTGTACGAGTACGGGCTGATCGACAGCCCCCAATTCACCGGCGCAGGGTACGCCGCGGCGTTCAAGATGAAGGTGCATTACGCCCTTGCCGCTCTCACCGTCCTTTTGGGAGCCGCAACGATCGTTTCGGCGAAGTTCGTCCGCCACTACCGTATTCCGGTGTACGGACTCGGAGGCATCGCGGCGGTGTACCTGCTGGGGCTGCAGATGACTCCCGCGATCCTCCAGCGGGTCTATGTCGAGCCCAACAAGCTCCAGGTGGAGAGCCCCTACGCAGAACGGGCCATCAAGATGACTCGCTGGGCCTACGGGCTCGACCAGATCGACGTACGCCAGACGGATGTGCGAGAGGAGCCGACCCCCGATGAGCTCGTAGCATCGCAGGCTACGCTCCAGGGCATGAGGCTGTGGGACCCGGAGGTTCTGCGCCAGTGCATCGAGACCATCCAGACCTTGCGGCCCTACTACAAGTTTCACGATGTGGACGTCGACCGCTATATCATCGACGGTAAGCCGACTCTGGTCATGCTCTCGCCGCGCGACATCGACATCGACGGCCTCGCGACCTCCGCTCGGGCGTGGCTCAACACCACGCTCCAGTACACCCACGGATATGGGGTGACCGTCTCGCCCGTCAACACCTCGACTCCGAGCGGCGAGCCCACGTTCCTCGTGAAGGACATGCCTCCCAAGGCGCCGCCCGAACTCAAGCTTGATCGGCCTCAGCTCTACTTCAGCGACAAGCGGGACGCTTTTGGGGGCCTTCGCGACGATTACGCATTGGTCAATACCAAGGTCGAAGAGTTCGAATACCCCAGCGAAGAGGGGGACAAGTACACCCGCTCGACCTCGGGACGCGGGGTCCCCGTCAGCGGGATGCTCTCGCGTCTGGCCTTCAGCTTGGTGAACGCGGACGGGAACTTGCTCGTTTCTCCCAACATCACCCCCGAAACCAGGCTCCTTTACCGCAGAAACGTCATCCAGCGATGCCAACTCATCTACCCATTCCTCCAGTTCGACGACGATCCCTATATCGTCATCCACGAAGGGCGGATCGTTTGGATTCTCGACGCCTACATCACGACGGGGATGGTCCCCTACAGCGCGCGGATTCAGGGCAGCGGCGGTCCGATCAACTACATCCGAAACTCCGTGAAAGTAACGATCGACGCCTACACCGGAAACACCACGGCTTATGCGATGGAGCCGGATAACGCGATTCTGAAGGCGTACCGCATGATCTATCCCAAGCTCATCAGCGACTTGGACAAGATGCCCTCGGGCCTTTACAGCCACATTCGGTACGCGGAAGATATGTTCATGCTTCAGGCTTACCAGCTCACTCAATACCACGTCACTGACCCCGTCCAGTTCTTGAACAACTCGGACGCTTGGGAGATGCCGACCGAGATCGGACGATCGGGCGCGCGAGTGAACATGGAGGCGTACTATGTTCTCCTTCAGCAAAGCGATTCCGAACGCTTGAAATTCGCCCTGATCCTTCCCTTCACACCACGGTTGAAGCAGAACATGAGCGGATGGCTCACCGCCCTTTGCGATCCCGATGACTACGGCAATATGATCCTGTACAAGTATCCCAAGGGGAGCAATATGTACGGCCCCGCCCAGATGGAGGCGGACTTCAATCAAGATGCCGAAATCGCCAACATCAACAAGCTGCTGAATACCGAGCAAAGCGAGATCGTGCCCGGCAACCTCATCGTCATGCCGGTCGGTAAAAGCGTCCTCTACGTCAAACCGCTCTTCCTTCGCTCGAAATCGGCAGGAATCCAGCCGATTCCGCAGCTTCGGAAGGTGATCCTCGCGGTGAGGGGCCGGGTCGTCGTGGGCAACACTTACGAAGAAGCCTTCTCCAGGCTGTTCGGCGATACATCCGCTCTGGGAACGGCCGAGACGCTGCGCCCATCTGAGGAGCCCAAGGGACAACCGTTCAAGCCTGCCGAACCCCAGGTCGACACGACCGGCCTTTCCGAGATTCGAAACGTCCTGAAGCTCATGGACGAAGCCGAGGCCGCGCTGAGGGAGGGCGATCTGGCCACCTACGCCTCTAAGATGCGCGAAGCTCGAAGCAGGTTGGAAGAGTCGCTCAGGCCCCGGTAGCCCACTATGGACTTGTCACTTGGCCGTTCGGGTCCGATTCGAGGTGAGCTGCGCTGCCCCTCCGACAAGTCCTTGACTCACCGCGCCTTGCTGCTCGGGGGAAGCGCAGAGGGCCCCTCGCGCATTCAGAAACCTTTGCTTTCGCTCGACTGCAAGAGCACCCTGGGTTGCCTCAGATGTCTTGGCGTTGGCTTTGAAACCGATGCGGGCGGCAGCTTGATCGTCCATCCGCCGACGGTTTGGTCGCAGCCCGAGTCTCCTCTCGACTGCGGCAATAGCGGCACCACGATGAGGCTCCTAGCAGGTTTAGTGGCGAGCCAGCCCCTCGAAGCGGTGATGGTCGGCGATGAATCCCTCTCCAGGCGGCCGATGCGCCGAATCGCCGACCCGCTTCGGGCGATGGGCGCCGGGGTCGAGGGAGACACCCCGCCCCTTCGAATCATGGGCAGCGCCAACCTGAAGGGCATCGACTTCCGGTCTCCCGTCGCCAGCGCGCAGGTGAAGTCGTGTGTGCTCTTGGCCGGGCTCCGGGCCTCAGACTCTACTTCGGTCGAGGAGCCTCTACCCACCCGCGACCACACCGAACGGATGCTGTCAGGGCTGGGGGTGCCGGTTCGGCGTGAGTCCGAGACGAAGGTGCGCGTGACGGGGGGCTCCCCAGTTCCCGGCTTCGAGTTCGTGGTTCCCGCCGACTTTTCGAGCACGGCCTTTTTTGCCTGCGCTGCCGCCGTCCTTGAGGGTTCGGCAGTGCTTCTTCAGGGCGTCGGACTCAACCCGACACGGACCGGGCTTCTCGATGTTCTTGACCAGATCGGGGCTCTCTATGAGGTCCGCGACCTTCGCGACACTCTCGGTGAGCCTGTCGGCGACCTCTGGGTCGAAGGGAAAGAGTCCCTCAGCCCATATCGTCTGTCCGGCCACCTGGTCCCTCGACTCATCGACGAAATCCCCGTCCTCGCCGTCCTCGCCACCCAACTGAACGGCGTCAGTTCGATTCGCGACGCCGAGGAGTTGCGGGTCAAGGAGAGCGACCGGATTCGCAAGTCGGCCGAGGGGCTGCGGGCGATGGGCGCAAAGGTTGAGGAATACCCCGACGGCTTGGACATCGAAGGACCCGTAAGCCTCTCGGGCGCGGTCATCGACCCCGAAGGTGACCACCGAATCGCAATGGCCTTTGCGATCGCTGCCGGCTTCGCCGAGTCTGAAGTCGTCATCCGCAACGCCGAGACCATTGAGACGAGTTACCCCGGATTCTTCGACGACCTAAGGAAATTGCAGTCATGAGTTCCAAGTCGCCCTGCGACGTGATCGCCATCGACGGACCTGCCGGCGCAGGAAAGTCCACCGTCACCAAGATGCTCGCAAAGGAAATGGGCCTGCGATACCTGGACTCTGGCGCCATGTATCGCTGCGTGGCTCTCTTGGCGATTCGTAGGGGCCTAAGTTCCGAGAGCGCCGGGCCCCTCGAAGCTCTGGCTCAAGAATGCGAGATCGAGTTTGCGGACGGCGACCCGCAACGCGTGTTTTTGAACGGCGAAGAGGTGACGACGGCAATTCGGGAGCCTCAGGTGGGTGACATGGCGAGCGCGGTGAGCGTGCATCCCGGCGTGAGGGCGGTTCTGGTGAAGCTGCAACAAAGGATCGTCGCCAGGGGAGGCTGCGTCCTTGAAGGCCGCGACGCGACGACCGTCATAGCTCCTCACGCTTGCCTCAAGGTGTTTCTCACCGCCACGGCCGAAGAGCGGGCGAGGAGGAGACACGCCGAACTTCGCTATCGGGACCAGGTGGTTGCCTACGAAGAGGTGCTTCGAGCCATCGTCGAGCGCGACCAACGGGATTCCGAACGAGACGCCTCACCCCTCACCGTAGCTCCGGACGCCATCCTCATCGACTCAACCGACATGACTCCCGTCCAAGTCGTAGAAGAGATTATGCGCCGCGCACTGGAGGCCGGTTCCCGTTCGACCACAGCGTGATCAGGTAGAAAAGAGAAAGAGCAACGCATGGGAACGTTTGAATCATCGAGGGATTGGGGCCGCTTGCTGACGGCCCTCGTAACGCCGTTCGACGACAACGGCAAGGTCGATTACGCCGAGGCGCGCCGGATTGCAGCGTACGTGGTCGATAAGCAGAAGAACAGCGGCCTCGTCGTAAGCGGCACCACAGGCGAATCGCCCACGCTTTCGACGGACGAGAAAAGGGGACTGCTCTCGGAGATACTCGAAGAGGTCGGCAGCCGCGCGGCTGTGCTGTTCGGCGCGGGAACCTACAACACAGAGGAGTCGATCCGTCTAGCGAGAATGGGCGAGGACCTGGGGGCGCACGGGCTGATGCTGGTCAATCCCTATTACAACAAGCCCGGACAGCGCGGTCTCGAAGCCCACTTCCGCGCCATCGCCGAATCGACTTCCCTGCCGATCCTTCTCTACAACATCCAGCCGCGATCCGCGATCAACTTGGAGACCGAGACGCTACTCCGGCTCGCTGAGACGCCCAACATCGTCGCCGTCAAGGAAGCGAGCGGCAACCTCGGACAGATCAGTGAAGTCTGCGTGAGGGTCCCTTCGGGCTTTCGTGTGTACAGTGGCGACGATGGCCTCACGCTTCCAATCCTCAGCGTGGGCGGTTACGGCGTGGTAAGCGTCGCTGGCCACATCGTGGGAGACCGCATCGCTCGGATGATCGAGTCCTTTTTCCAAGGGCGTGTCACCGAAAGCGCCCAACTCCACCAAGAACTGCTTCCGCTCATCAATGCGCTCTTTGCCGCGCCCAGTCCGACGCCCGTCAAACATGCTCTTGCGCTGCTGGGGTTCAGGACCCGGCGCGTACGCTTGCCACTGGTTCCCCTTTCCGAATCAGAAGCAGAAGGCGTCGAGCGCGCGTTTCAGGCCCTTCGGAGCGCAAGTCCCGTTTAGCCATTGCTCGCCCATAAAACCACCGGTCCCTCCGGAGCGTCCAAACCAATGGAAATCCGCTAGGAGGGACAACCCATGTACATTTCACTGGCCGTCGGCTTGGCGCTCAGCCAAGGTTCGGCACAGCCTCAGATCACGGTTTACAATCAGGGCTTCGCACTTGTGAAAGAAGTCCGCACGTTCCAGCTTCGGAATGGAAGACAATCGATTTCTGTTGAAGACGTGGCGCAGCAGATCGAAACTAACAGCGTCGGCATCCGGTCGCTTTCGGGCGGCATCGAGGTCCTTGAGCAGAACTACCAGTACGACTTGATCAACCCCACGGCAATCCTGAACAAGGCCGTAGGACAGCAGATCAAGTTCCATCGCGTGTTGCCGAACGGCGTCAAGGAGACCGTAACCGGAACGCTTGTGAGTTCCCCGACCGCGGTCGTCGGCAACCAGCAGGGCGGGGGCTCGATGACCTGGAACGGAATGGTCATTCAGACCACCGACGGGCGCATTCTCCTGAACCCAAGCGGTGAAATCGAGGTCAGTTCGATCCCAACTGGGATGATCAGCAAGCCCACGCTGCTTTGGGACCTCATGGCCGAACGAGCTGGTGCTACGACCGTCGAACTCAGCTACCTCACGCGGGGCATGACTTGGAACGCCGACTACGTTCTCCTTCTGGAGGACGAGTCGCTCGCCGGGCTGAAGGGATGGGTGACGCTGACCAACAACTCGGGCGCGACCTTTGAAAACGCGACGCTCAAGTTGCTCGCGGGCGACGTCAACCGCCCTCGTCCCCCCGCGACCGCAGGCATGAGAGGAGGCGCTGCGGAGGCAAGACGCCAGGACCTGGGATTCCAAGAAGAGGCGTTGTTCGAGTATCACCTTTACACGCTTCAGCGCCCTGCGACCGTCCGCAACAACGAAATCAAGCAGCTTTCGTTGCTCGAAGCCAGCGGACTCAAATACACCAAGAAGCTGATCCTCGATTCGCTTCGGAACTACGGAATCTACTATCCGAACGAGGGCGAAATCGGGACGGGCGTGCTGAAGCCTCAGGTTCGAGTGGAGTTCGAAAACACGAAGGCCAACCAAATGGGAATGGCGCTCCCGGCCGGCAACGTCAAGGTGTATCAGCGCGACAAGTCCGGTTCGGTCCAGATGCTGGGCGAAGACCGAATCCAGCACACGCCACGGGATGAGAAGGTGTCGCTCGTGGTCGGGCAGTCGTTCGACGTCGTCGCCGAGCGCAAGCGGCTGAACTTCCGGCAACTGGGCACGCGAGCGTTCGAGCAGACGTTTCAGATCGAGCTTCGCAATCGCAAGGAGGTTCCTGAGACCGTCTTCGTCCTGGAACGGCACTATGGCGACTGGTCGGTGGGCCAGACCTCCCTGCCCTTCGAGAAGCTCGATGCGAACACGATGCAGTACGTCGTGAACCTGAAGGCCGGGGAGGTTATCAAGGTGACCTACACCGTGACCACCCGCTGGTAGGGTCTGGATTCGAGAAGCCACGTAGGTACACTCACCTGCGTGGCGAGCACTTTCGGGACGCTCTTCCGAGTGACGACCTTTGGCGAATCTCACGGAGTGGGAGTCGGCGTCGTCATCGATGGGTGCCCCGCCGGACTGCCCCTTTCGGAGGCGGACATCCAAAGGGAGCTGGACCGGCGCAGGCCCGGCCAAAGCTCGCTCGTTTCTCAGCGGAAGGAGCCTGACGTCGCAGCCCTCCTGAGCGGCGTGGACTCAGGCGTTACGGTGGGCACTCCGATCACGATCGTCGTCCGAAACGAAGATGCCCGGCCCAGAGACTACGATGAGTTTCGCCAGAAGTACCGTCCGAGCCACGCCGACTACACCTACCACGAGAAATACGGCGTGCCTCCGCTTTCGGGAGGCGGCCGAGCTTCCGCACGAGAAACACTCGGCCGGGTCGCGGCAGGCGCGGTGGCTGCCAAGCTGCTTTCCGCGCTCTTTGGCGTCGAAGTGATCGCGTGGGTATCCCAAGTCTACGGCATCGAGTCTGAGGTCGATCCCCTAACCCTGACGAGGGACAAAATCGAAGCCAATCCCGTTCGCTGCCCCGACCCCGACGCGGCCCTTCAGATGATCGAGGCTATCGAGCACGCTCGGAAGGAAGGCGACTCGCTGGGAGGAGTCGTGGGGTGCGTCGCCCAGCACGTCCCAGCAGGATGGGGAGAGCCGGTTTTCGATAAGCTGGAAGCCGACCTCGCCAAAGCGGCGCTTTCGATCCCCGCCTGCAAAGGTTTTGAGATCGGTTCGGGCTTCGCCGGTACGCACCTGCGCGGTTCCGAACACAACGATCCCTTCTATGCCGACGACGCGAGGCGGGTCTACACGTCGACTAACTTCAGCGGGGGGGTCCAAGGCGGGATCTCCAACGGGATGCCGATTCTCATGAGGCTCGCGTTCAAGCCGACCTCGACCATCTTAAAGGAACAGCACACCGTCACGATCCATAAGGAGAACACCACTCTCAAGGGCAAAGGGAGGCACGACCCTTGCGTACTGCCCAGGGCGGTCCCCGTAGTCGAAGCGATGGTCAACCTCGTGCTCGCCGACCACGCGTTGCGGCAGGCGTCCACCTTAACCTTTTCGCAACAATTGGGCCGAGTAAGCTCAGGAGGTTGATGGCACTGTCGATGATTGAAACGCCCCCCGTGACCGCCACAGAGGCTAAGATTTCGGCGCGTAGCGTCGACTTTTTCTATGGGTCGTTTCAGGCCCTCAAAGGGATCACCCTCGACATTCCGCCGAACCAAGTCACGGCGTTGATCGGCCCCTCAGGTTGCGGGAAGTCGACGTTTCTGAGATGCCTCAACCGGATGAACGACCTGATCGAGAACACCCGAATCGAGGGGCAGGTGCTGATCGACGGACACGACATTTACGCCCCCGACATCGATCCAGTGGAGCTCCGCAAGTCGGTCGGGATGGTGTTTCAGAAGCCCAACCCCTTCCCCACTTCGATCTTTGACAATATCGCTTACGGCCCGCGCATCCACGGCATCCGCAAGCGGGACGAGTTGGAGGGCGTCGTGGAAACGTGCCTCCGCAAGGCCGCCCTCTGGGACGAGGTCAAAGACAAGCAGTTCGACAACGCGCTCGCGCTCTCTGGGGGCCAGCAGCAGCGGCTCTGCATCGCCCGAACGCTTTCGGTAGACCCGGAGATCATCCTGATGGACGAGCCGTGTTCGGCGCTCGACCCCATCGCCACCGCCCGCATCGAGGACCTCATTTTCGAGTTGAAGCAGCAGTACACCATCATCATCGTGACCCACAACATGCAGCAGGCGCAGCGCGCCAGCGACATTACGGGGTTCTTCATGATGGGCAAGCTCGTCGAGGTCAATTCGACGCAAGATCTCTTCCTCTTTCCGCAAAAGAAGGAAACCGAGGATTACATATCCGGTAGGTTTGGATAGGCCCGAGAAGGGGGACCAGAAAAGCAAGAATCGGCGACCCCTGCGTGAGGAGACGCCGATTTGGCTTGGCTTGGGAGATCAGGGGCCTAGTTGCCTCGGCCTCCGCCCCCCTGCTCCTGCTGCATCTGAGGATCGAAGGTCTCTGGGGCCGCTCCACGCTCGTTGGGCGCAACGCGAGTTTCCGCGTCTTTTCCACCCATTTCGATCGTGCCGACGACCTCGGTCTGACCGCCCGATGCCTTGAATACGTAGAACACGAGGAATACGACCGCGGCAACAATCACCACGACCAATCCCACGATCTTCAGAAGGTCCGATGAATCTGCCTTAGACATCTACTTCTTGAATTCCTCGTTCCAGTGCAGAAGGTTCCGCTCTCGGTTGGCGATGGCGGTCGCATCCCACGGGCGATGCATGATCTGCTCTCGCCTCATGGTCGCGACGTGCCCATCGTCGAAGCCCCAGTTGCTGTTGCTGTTGTGGCTACCGATCGACATTCTCGCCGCGCCCGGCTTGGCAGAACACCAAGTGAACGAAAGTTGCTGTGGGTGGAGCGGGATTCCGACCGCGATTCCCGTGTTATCCCAACGCCAGTAGGAATAACCCTCGCTGTACGAGGCCGTCGTCCACAGGTCGTAAAGGATGATCGTCTGCGCGGGCTTGCCGATGGCCGCTTCGGGCCGAGAGTCCTGGGTGTTGTAATAAGCGTGGACACCGAACGTCGCGCTGTCCTCCCAGGTCCCCGACTGATAGTGCGTCCAGGAGTAGCTGATCGGGAATCCATAGGTCGCGTCGCAGTCGTCGCGCTCGATGGGGTCGCTCGGGTTCTTGAACAACCCGGAGTTCTTGATATAGGGGACCAGCATGTCTTCGGCACCGATGGCCCAGTTCGGGTCTCCCGTGGGGGGAACATAGGTCTGATAACCGTTCCGGATCCGATGATGCTTGTCGTCGGCGTCGGTCATGTACATGATCGCCGCCAGCAGCAGTTGCTTCATGTTCGAGATCGACGTGGTCTTCTTGGCCTGCTCCTTCGCCTGCGCAAACACAGGGAACAGGATGGCCGCGAGAATGGCGATGATAGCGATGACTACCAGAAGTTCGATGAGCGTAAATGCTCGGGATTTTCGATGGTTCATGAATGGGTACCTCTCCAGAGAGCCTACTCTCCAATTCCAATATAGCACTGTTTTTCTCAAAATGAACAGGTTCTTTGCCCCCTCGACCCCGCTTCGAGCCTCGCAGAGGCGGGCCGTACTTTCGTCCATGCCAAGGCCGGTCGCTTCGGAAAGCCGCTTCGCGCAGGTCATCCCGGTACAATTGAAGCTGACATGTCGTTTCAAAAAAAGACCGTCCGGGACGTCGAGGTTACGGGCAAGAGGGTGTTTGTGCGCTGTGATTTCAACGTTCCCCTTGAGGAGGGCAAGATCACGGACAACCGCCGAATCCGTTCCGCGCTCCCCACGATTCGATACCTGCTTGAGTCAGGAGCCTCGGTGATTGCGGCGAGCCACCTCGGCAGGCCCAAGGGCGCTCCGAATCCGAAGTACTCGCTCGGTCCTGTCGCCATAAGGCTCTCCGAACTGCTGGAGCGGCCCGTCGAACTGCTGCCGGACTGTGTGGGAAATCAGGTCGAAAGTGCGGCCGCCGCCCTACGGCCTGGCGAGATCGTACTGCTCGAGAACCTTCGGTTTCACCCGGAAGAGGAGGCGAACGACCCCACATTCGCAAAGTCGCTGGCAGGACTGGCGGAGGTTTACGTGAACGATGCGTTCGGCACGGCTCACCGGGCGCACGCCTCGACCGAGGGGATCGCGCGCTACCTTCCCGCCGTCGCCGGCTTCCTCATGGAGAAAGAAATCGAGTTCTTGGGGGCCATGCTCGAAAGCCCCAGCAGGCCGTTTGTGGCGATTCTGGGGGGCGCGAAAGTGAGCGACAAAATCCTCGTCATCGAGTCGCTTCTCGGCAAGGTCGATCGGCTCCTCCTCGGAGGTGGGATGGCCTTCACGTTTCTCAAAGCCAAAGGGCACGAGATCGGACGTTCGCTGCTCGACGAGGCGAATCTCGTGTTCGCAAAAGAGGTGATTCAGCGAGCCGCCGACCGTCTCGTCCTCCCCACGGACGTCGTGGTCGCCCCGGAAATCACACCTGAAGCGCCTGCCACCGTCGTTTCCGCCGACTCGATCCCCCAGGACCAGTTCGGACTCGACATCGGCCCTGAAAGCGCCCGGACCTTCGCCGACATCGCTTCCGACGCTGCGACGGTTCTTTGGAACGGCCCTATGGGGGTGTTCGAACTCGAACCCTTTGCCGAAGGAACACGGTCGGTCGCCAAAGGCATGGCGTCCTGCAAAGGGGTAACGATCGTGGGCGGAGGCGACTCAGCGGCCGCCATCGAGGCATTTGGGTACGCCGACAAGGTCTCTCACGTCAGTACGGGCGGGGGCGCGAGCCTGGAGTTCCTTGAGGGCAAGGAGCTTCCGGGGGTGGCGGTGTTGCTCGACCGCTAATCAACCGCTCGCGAGTGCCATCACGATCTCCCACTCGGCATCCGTGACCTGCGTGATGCTGAGCATCTGGCCTTTCTTGGTGACGGCCATGTCTTCGAGCCCTGGCGTCGCCTTGAGTTGAGCCAAGGTAACGACTCCGCGGAAACGCTCCCGAAAGCGCATGTCCCGAGCGTACCAACGCGGGCTCTCAGGAGTGGCCTTCGGGTCGAAGTATTCACTTTTCGGGTCAAACTGGGTCGGGTCGGGGTAGGCCTCCGACGCGACTTCCATCCAGCCTACGATCCCCGTAGGCGCAGCGTTCGAGTGATAGAAAAACGCCCGGTCGCCTACAGCCATCGAGTCCCTGAGGAAGTTGCGAACGGTGTAGTTGCGACAGCCTTCCCACATCCCGACTCCCTCGCGCACTAGGTCGTCGATGCTGTAACAGTCCGGTTCGGACTTCATCAGCCAGTTCCGCATACGCGAGAGTATAGTCCAGTGGGCATGGCCGAACCTGATGTCGCCTTTGCCCTCGCAGAGGGAGTCGCTGGGACTTATCGATGTGTTCGGCGGGTCGCAATCCCATGGGGCAAGGCTACTTCCCACGGGGCGCCACCCCAAACTCGTTTTGGGGTGCTCTGGGGCTGAAAGCGATTGAGTGGTTTTGCACGGGTGCCCCCCCAAACTCATTTTGGGGTGCTCTGGGGCTGGAGTCGAAAGCGATTGGCTGGCTTTACACAGGTGCCACCCCAAACTTGTTTTGGGGTGCTCCGTGGCCGGCGGTTGAAAGGCACGAAGCAGGCTTCCCGCACTCAATAGCGGGAGGCATCGGGAGAGGTGTGGCCTCTTTGAAGCAGGAGAGCGAATCGGGGGCCTTTCCCGTAGGCGTCTTTCCGGCCAAGTTGTCCGTTGCTCGGAGAGTTTCGGCCCAACAGGCCTAGGAAATCTGGTAGGGTGGCCCGGGTTCCAGGCCTTCGGCCTTCGCTATAGGCTTGCGGCCTTTCAGGCCCAGGGAACCGAACTCCTTCGTAAGGTGGGCGTCGGTGATCCGACAGGCCCAACGGGCCGAAGGGTTAGAGCGAAGGGCAACGCCCTGGTGGAAACCGGCCCCCAAGATGAAAGCGGCCTGTAAGGTCGCGACTCTCAACTTCGCGAACCTGTGGCGGGAGCTGACCCCTAGAGCAGCCACGAAACAGACCCCGTTCCCTCTAACGAGCAGCACCCCAAAGCGAGTTTGGGGTGGCGCCCAAATTGGGTCGCACGAAGCCCCACCCGCCGTCCGACTCGGAAACCTCCGAAATCAAAGTTGGGCCGCTGTCGGAACCATTTTCGAGGGGTCGCGTTTCGGGGAATGGATCAGAGCCGCTCGGTCTTGGGCACCAAGATACGAATCGTGCATCGTTTCAGATCGTTGCGGCGGAGGCTCAAAGTGGACCCGGCAGTCGGATTGGTGCAGGCCTATTTGCGGCTCAACAGCTTTTTCACCGTGACCGAGTATCCGGTCGTATGGCAAGGCAAGAGCGAGGTCAGGACCCTTACTGACATCGACGTGCTTGCGTTGCGGCTTCCGGACGCTCAGCACTGGGTCGGATCGGGCAGCCAGCAAGGAAAGGCGCTCGATTGCGATCCGATTCTCAATGTCGACCCGCCAAGCATCCAGATGATTATTGGCGAAGTCAAGGAGGGCAAAGCCCGACTCAACCCGGGCGCAACTTCTCAGAGGGTCATCGAATCGGTCATTCGAAGGTTCGGATGTTGCGACGAGAACCCTGCCAAGGTCGCAAGAGCGGTCATGGAGAAGGGTTCGGCCGATACCCGGCTGGGCAGCCACCCCTGCCGCATTCACATCGTAGTGTTCGGGGGACGAGGAACGCACGACAGCCGAGGTTTCCAGTTGATCGAACTCAGCCACGTCGTCCAGCACGTCATCGAGTGCGCCCGCAGGCACTCGGAAGTGATGCGCGCCTCCCCTATCAAAGACGATGCTCTCGGCCTCATGGCGCTGCTCGTGAAGTTGGACGTAAGGATATGAGCGATCCGTTTTGTTGGACAAGAGCCTTGAAACCCCTTGAGAGCGCAGAGAATTTTGCGAGCTGATTCGATGGAACGTCGTTTGCACTCTTCGAAAGACAATCGGCACGCCTTGCGACTCGGCGTCATGGGCTCCGCGAGCCCCGATTTCGAGCCGGCGGTCGGGCAAAAGTGCCGCGAACTCGGTCGAGCCATTGCGGCCCGCGCGTATTGTCTGTTGACAGGCGCCTGCGGCGGGTTGCCTCACGAGTGCGTACTCGGAGCCAGAGAAATCGGGATTCACACAGTGGGTATTTCCCCCGCGTCGAGCTTGCAGGAGCACATCGAAGTGTTCGATTCCCCTTACAGGGAGTACGACGTGATGATCTACACGGGTCTGGGGCTTATGGGCCGCGAACTGATCAACATTCGGAGCAGCGACGCTGTGGTGATCGTCGGTGGACGCACAGGAACGCTCGGGGAGTTTGCGATCGCCCACGAGGAGGGCAAGGTCATCGGAGTGTTGCAGGGAACGGGAGGGATCGCGGATTTACTCAGCGAACTAGAACCTCAACTCAACAAGGAGACGGGGTCAGAAGTGCTTTACGAAACCCGCCCCGAGAAACTGGTAGCGAGACTCATCGACGCGGCATTGGGCCGAACGGAGGAGCGAGATCTGAATGCGGCGCAGGAAAGGGGAGTTCACGAGGAACGCCAATGAACCACGGGCCTCACTCTCATGATCACCGCTCTCACGATCCTAGCGCACACGATCACCCGCGCGGAAACCGCCAAGAACTCAGAGCGGGAGCGCCCAAACCTGATCAACCCACATCTCCTGATCCCAGTTCCGCACACGGCCATGCCCACGGCCATCATGGGTCGGTTGCCGACCCAATCGCAGCCGAGGGGATGGAGCGCGACCTTCGCCGCAGGTTCTTCGTTGCCCTGCTCTTGAGCGTCCCGGTCACATGGTTATCTGGCCACGTACCTGGCCTCCCAAGCCCCCTGCCGAATACGGGCCACCTCGCCCATCTCGCGCTCTTCACCTTGACGACTCCGGTCGTGCTGTATTCAGGTTGGATTTTCTTGGCTGGCGCGGTAAGCGCCTTGCGAAGCCGGACCCTCGACATGTCCGTTCTCATCGCAACCGGAGTCGTCGCGGCGTACGGCGCCAGCGTGTATCTGAGCTTCACTCCAGGTTCTCCGGTTTACTACGAGGCCGCAGCGATGCTGGTTGCCTTCGTGCTCTTTGGGCATTGGATGGAGATGAAGTCGCGGCGGGGGACCTCAAACGCTCTGAGGGCGTTGTTCGACCTCGTGCCGCCTTCTGCGGTCGTGCTCCACGACGGCGAGCCTCACGAGATGCCGACTTCGGAGGTTCAAGTTGGCGATTTGATCCTCGTCAAGCCTGGCGAGAAAGTGCCCGTAGATGGCGAAGTCATCGAAGGCCAGTCAGCGGTGGACGAGGCCCTTGTTACGGGGGAAAGCGTGCCGGTGGAGAAGTCGCCGGGAGAGGCAGTAATCGGGGGCTCCGTGAATACGACCGGCGCCCTTACCGTCCGGGCAACAAAGGTCGGGGCGGACACCGTGCTTTCTCATATTACCAAGCTCGTGGAGACCGCGCAGAACTCGAAAGCTCCGGGTCAGAGGCTCGCAGATCGGGCGGCGGCGTACCTTGTGGTGTTGGCGGTCGGCTCGGGCATCCTCACGTTCGCCCTTTGGACTCTCGCCGGCGCAGAGTTCGTCGTTGCGTTGACCTTTTCGATTTCAGCGGTCGTGATCGCTTGCCCTGACGCCTTGGGACTTGCGACACCGACAGCCGTTGCCGTTGGGATCGGGCTTGGCGCAAGGCACAACGTGCTCATCAAAGACGCGGTTACGCTCGAGCAGACTGCGAAGGTCGAGACGATCGTCGTGGACAAGACGGGAACTCTTACGGAAGGAAGGCCCCGGGTCACCGACGTCGTGGCCGCACACGGCGCCTCCGAGAGCGATCTGGTGAAGTACGCGGCCGCTGCCGAGACTCAATCCAGCCATCCGCTCGCTTTGTCCATCGTCGATGCGGCCCGTGAGCGCGGCCTTCAACTTCCCAAGGTGGAGGATTTCGAGAATGTGACCGGGCTGGGACTGAGTGCGCGGGTGGAGGGAAAGGAGGTATTGGTCGGCAGGCGAAAACTGCTTGAGGATCGTGGTGTGGACCTTACCGGCGTCGAGGCTGTGGAAGCCCAACTGGAGGGCAGCGTCCGTACTCTCATGTACGTTTCCATGGACTCGCGATTCGAAGGAGTTCTTGCCGCTGCTGACCCGATCAAGCCCACTTCTCAGAGGTTTGTCGACGAAGTCAAGGAACACGGCCTCGAGGTCGTGCTCGTCACGGGCGACAATCAAGCCACGGCCGATGCGGTCGCGCAGGAGTTGGGGATCGAGCGCGTGTTTGCCGAGGTTCTTCCGGCGCAGAAGGCAGAGTTCGTCAAACGGCTGCAAGGCGAGGGCAAGTTCGTCGCGATGGTGGGGGATGGCATCAACGATGCCCCAGCGCTTGCTCAGGCCAACATCGGTATCGCCATTGGAGCGGGTACGGACGTTGCCATCGAAGCGGCCGACATCGTTCTCATGCGTTCAGAGCCTCTCGACGCAGTCAATGCGATCATCCTGAGCCGGGAGACCGTCACCAAGATGAAGCAGAACCTCGTATGGGCAAGCGTCTATAACGTCGCCGCTATCCCCATCGCTGCAGGCGCCTTATACAGTTCTCTGGGTTGGTCGTTGCGGCCCGAGGTCAGCGCCTTGCTCATGTCGATGTCCTCCGTAATCGTTGCGCTCAATGCCGTGCTGCTCCGCAGGGCAGAAGGGTTGTTCGTGGACACTGGATCGGGTTCTCCCGGGTTCCTCCAATAATCAAGGGAGTTGGAATCCACACTCGACATCATCGCGATCGGACGTCCCCGCGTTCGCCTCGGTGGCAACGAGGTCCGCTTTCGCACTCAGAAGGCGCGCGATATCGTGCTGCTCGTGGCGTTTGAGGGTTCCGTTTCGCGCGAGCGGATTGGCCAGGAGCTCTGGCCGGAACTCCCTCCGGAAGACCAACGCAAATTCGTTCGCCAAGAGTTGACATACGTTCGTCGAGCCCTGGGCGAAGCCCTTCGAGAGTCGGGAGGCCAACTGTCGGTCGTCGGCGCGCGGATCGAGGGCGATTGGATGAGCCTCGAACCGGACGAAGTCCCCTCAGCCGTCGAAGGCGGGTTTCTTCCCGGCTTGGACTACGATTGGGCAAGCTCCCGCCGGCGGCTTTGGGAGCAGAAGATCATCGACGGGACCCTTGGAGTCGCGGAGAACTGGATTCCTGAGCGCCCGGATACCGCCCTTCGTTTGCTGGACGCCCTTGGCCGCCTCGACCCCTACCTCGAGAAGATTCCCCTGCTCAAGGCCGCCGCGTGGGATTCTCAGAACTCGCCCGTCAAGGCCCGGGCCGTCATCTTGCAATACGCGCAGTTCATCAAGGGCGAACTGGGAATGGACGTCGAGGCAGAACTGTTGGAACAGATGGGCTGGCCCCGGTCTTCGGAATCTGAAAGCCCCACAAATGAGTTCGCCGCGCTGAGCCCCAGTCAGGCCGCGCGGCTTGCCATCGCTCACGCGCCGGGGTGGCTGGCGAGGTCGCAACTCCAACTGGGCCGCGCAGAACTCGAACTCGCGCTCAAACGGCCGCGGCTTTCGCCGTCGCATCGAGCCGATCTCTGGTTCTGGCTCGGCCGCCTTTCTGCAGAGGGAGGCGACCTGGCGGACGCACTCGAATGCGCGCGTTCGCTTGTCGGTCTGGCTCGAAGTCGGCGACACGTGGCGCTATCTCACCTCGCTGTGGCCCGTGCGACCTTTTTCAAAGCTCCGTTCGCCGAGATTCAAGCCCATTGCGAAGCGGCGCTTTCTGCACGGCGGCAGCTCGACCCCGAGTTCGTCGTCGAGGCGCACGTCTTATTGGGAACTGGGTTGTACTTCGAGAACCGCCTCGCTGAAGCGTCGTCCGAAGTCAAGCGTGCGCTCCGGCTGTGCAGGCAAGCAGGGTTGCCGTTTCAGGAGGTTCTCGCCGTCTCTCTTCAGGGCAGCTTGCACTTCAAGTCGGGCGAGTTCGAACAGGCACGAAAGTGTTTCGAGCGGGCATGCGCCGTGGGGAGGGATCATGGCATCGGAATCCGCACAGGCCATGCCTACTCGAGCTTGGGCCGTGTGCTCGAAGCGGTCGGCGACTCTCGGTCGGCTTTCCGGTGCTACGAAGAAGCCCAGCGGCACTACGAAGGCCGCGAAGCGCGGCACCCACGGGCCATCGTCCTCTCCTATCTCGGCGACCTGCATATGAGGAGCGGCGAATTGCCTCAAGCCCTTGCTGCGCACCGCCTTGCCCTGGCCGAGCGGAGGCTTTGCGGGGACACGCGCGGCCTCGCGACATCCACGCGGTGCTTGGCGAGATGCCACTTGTCGCTTGGGGAATTCGAACTGGCGGAGCGTCGGGTCAGGGAGTCCTATTCGCTCTCGACGGCTTGCTCCGATGAACTTGGCGCTATGATGAGCCTCGTGATTCTCGCTCATCTCAGGCGGGCGGAGGGACGGGTCGCCGAGGCGATACCGCTCGCGAAGAAGGCGCTCGATACGCTTGCCTCGCGACCTGAATTTGCGCCAATACCTGGCACCGAAGACCCCATTTACACGCTCGAAGGGATCCAGGAATTCATCGCCGAGGCCGTCGCGCGAGCATAATTGCCGGACTATTCGTGCGGCGTGGACAATCTCCCGCGTCGCTAGCGGATTGCTAGCGCATCGTCGGTTATCGTGAAACCCAAAAAGCCTCCGAAAGGAAGGCAAGGGAGACATGACATTGAACAAGGGAATTCGATTGGCCGCCGTTCTTGTAGGCGTCGGCAGCACTATGGGCGCGTTTGCGCAAATCTACAACTTTCGCAGTGATTTCTCGATCACGAATGGCAACCCGAACGGGGCCTGGACCTACGGGTGGCAGACCGGTCTGGGCAGCGCATTCACCGTCTACGCAGACTCGCTGGACAACGGCAGCCATACCCTTTGGTACACGACCGGAATGTCGGGCGATAACACCCCGAGCGCGTTTCTCAACCACTCTGGTGGGACCATCAACGGCGTTCTGGACGGAGAAGCGGGCCTGCATGGTGGCTACTACGGTGAGATGAGCGTCGCCCGTTTGACGGTCGAAAACGGCGGCACGGCGAGCGTCTCTGGAGTCTTTGGAGCCGGCGACAGCGGCGCGGTCGACGTGCACGTCGTCCACAACGGGTCCAGCCTGCTCTCGACGTACGGCACCTATGCGGCGCAGGCTTTCGATTTCGACTTCGCCGTCAGCGCGGGCGATACGATCGACTTCGTGGTCGGGACCTACGACGGTTACCACTACGACTCGACCCCTCTGGATGCCACGATCGAAGTGGTCCCGGAACCGGTGTCGCTGAGTCTGTACGGTCTCGGGCTTGGAGTGGCGACCCTCCTTCGCCGTCGCCGAGTCCGATAAGGCTCCCATGGGCAATCCCGGGACCCTCCGTGGGGTCCAGGGGCCCTTGCCCGGTCGGTCGGGCCGGGGCAGACGATGCAGGTTGTGCGCTGCATCGCCTGCCCCGGCTCCCAAATTACCTTTGCAGCTTGACCATCACCGACCACACGTCATGCAACGCTTTGACGTAGGTTGCTCCTGCCGATCCCTGAGAGCGGGAGACTTCCGACTTGAAGTTGTCGTAATCGACCTCTTCGGCCAGGGCGGTTAGCACCTGTGACCAAACGGCCTTCGCCACAAAGACGCGAAAGGCATAATCGGCCCCAGCGAACTCCCGAATCGGACATGTTCCCAGCAATTCTGGAAAGCGCGCTTTCAGGGCTTCAAGATGGCCGCGGACCCGCGCCCGCACCATCAAGAGGTTCGTATCGATAGGTTGTCCGTGGTTACCATCCCCTTGGCGAGCGCACACCGCGCTGAAGAACCCGTGCTTACAGAAGATCCACATCGCTCCTGCTCCCCGTGACCCTCGAAGGCTCCTGGCGTAGATTACCGTGCCGGTCAGACCCTGGGATCGGTCGGGTGGCCAACCGATGGAGTCGATCTTCTTCGCACGGGTGCCACCCCAAACTTGTTTTCGGGTGCTCCGGGGCGAGCGGTTGCAAGGCACGAAGCAAGGTTCCCGCACTCAATAGAGGGAGGCATCGGGAGAGGTTTTGCTTTTTTGAAGCAGGAGAACGAAACGGGGGCCCTTCCGGTGGGCATCCGTTCCTGCGGCTCCGACGACGGGATTCGGAGTTTCGGCCCTACAGGTATAGGAAATCTGGCCGGATGGCACGGGTTCCAGGCCTTCGGCCTTCGCAATAGGCTTGCGGCCTTTCAGGCCTAGGGAATCTGGCCGGGCCAAGTTGTCCATTGCTCGGAGAGTTTCGGCCCTACAGGCCTACTGGATCGGTCGGGCGGCACGGGTACCAGGCCCTCGGCCTTCGCTTTAGGCTTGCGGCCTTTCAGGCCTAGGGAACCGGGCCGAGCTCTTTCGTAAGGTGGGCGTCGGTGATCCGGCAGGCCCAACGGGCCGAAAGGTTAGAGCGAAGGGCGACGCCCTGGTGGGATCCGGCCCCCAAGATGAAAGCGGCCTGTAAGGTAGCGACTCTCAACTTCGCGAACCTGTGGCCGGGGCCGACCCATAGAGCAGCCCCGAAACAAGCCCCGTTCCCACCGGCGGCCAGCACCCCAAAGCAAGTTTGGGGTGGCACCCAGATTGAGTCGCATGGAGCCCCGCTTCACTCGGCTTTAGACATCCTGGCCCGCTCTGCGAGTCAGACCGGGGCACCCGGCGATGGGACTCCCTAGCCTCCCGGATGCAGGGTCACGCGAGGATGCGGGCGAGCATCACCCCAAAGCAAGTTTGGGGGGCCACCCGCCGCATTGCCGATATGTGCCGCTCTCAAACAAGGCTACCACGATCGAGACGAAGAGGAAAACGGGCGTCAAGACGACGCAAAGGACGAACCGCATATGCCTACGGGGGTACCAAGGGCGTCCTCGCATCCCTCGATTCAGGATAACCAATTCCCCGGAGTTCAGCTTCTTCCTCAGACATTCTCGTGTAAGGTTGCTATGCGTCTGCAGCAAGCAGCCCGACCCTCGTGTCCAGGTTAGCGCTTGCCGTTGACCTTCCCAAACGCCCGAGACCAATGGAAATAGAGTACGCCGTATACAGCGAAGGCCGCGCCCACGACAAAAAGAAAAAGACTTAGCTCCCTCTTCCCCCCAGTCACCAACCCATAAATGGCAAACAGAATAGCCAATATGCCGATGATTGCGGCCATACCGCCGGAACCTGCGTAGGCGGCGCTGGACGTCTGATAGGCTGTTCGACCCCGCTCAAGCAAGTCATTGAGCGCCTGTACATCCTCCTCGCACCGGTCCCGGCAGCTACAGCTCAAACCGACCTCAGCAACGCAGTCATGGCACAGGGCTCGGCAGCACGACTTGCAGACGGAAACCGCGTCGACGGCACTATGGTTGTAGCATTTCATGGCGAGCACCTTGAAGAAAGCAGCATCTTTCTCAAGAGTATAACACTGGAAATGGCTGCTGGATTCAGGGTCCGAAGAGCCTTGCTGCCCTGAGAAGGCAGTAAAGGGCGACGGAGATCACCAAATACATGGGCGAGACCCAGATGCCCTGCAGCAGTACCCAGAAAGTGAGGCCCGATAACCCAATGAGGCCGAAAGCGAATCCGCTGCGACGGGCCGTAGTGATTTGCCAGCCCGCTACATAGCAGGCGGTGCCAGAAAGGAAGAGGAGCACGAAGCTCCATGCTTCTTCGTAGCTCGTCGGCTGTTTCTCCCACAGTAAGAAGCAGGAAAAGATGCACGTGATTCCCCAACTCCAGAACGCGCATAGCAGAAACAACACGCCCACGATCACGTCGGGCCAAAAGAACAACCTACCAGCCCTCCCTGTCGGAGGCTTCAAGGAACTCCCACGAGGATCAGGCGTAGTGGATCTCAACTCGCTCCTTGGCCCGGCGGCCATCCCATGGGAGAAGTCTACTTCCCACGGGGTGCCACCGCAAACTTGCTTTGGGGTGCTCCGGCGGGAGCCCACCCGCATCTTCAGCCGCTCGTAGCTCCGCTGGATTCTCTCGCTTTGGGTCGAATCCTGCTCCCCGGAGGAGACCCTCAACCCCGCGAGGGTTGAGGGATGTAGCGGCACGAACCACTCGCCCGTCCGGGTCACCCAGCCTCCCTGCCGAGCCACATCGCCACCCCTCTGGGGACATTTTCTAGCAGACTCCTAGCTCGCCCCTACGAGCTCCTGCAAGTCCTCGGACGTGACCTCTTTCTTCTCGTCCGCCACCTTGAGGAACTCTTCGTAGATGTCCTCGAACCGGCTCTCGCTGAAGCTGAAGCCCATCTCGGCCAGCCGGTGCTTGAGCCCGTGCCTACCCGACCGCGCCGTCAGGATGATCTCGCTCTTTTCCGCGCCGACGAGGTGGGGATCGATGATCTCGTAGGTGGTCCGCTCCTTTAGAACCCCGTCTTGGTGAATCCCGCTCGAGTGAGCGTAAGCGTTCGCGCCGACTACCGCCTTGTTGCGCTGAACCATCATCCCGGTCAGTCGGGAGACGAGCTTGGAGGTGTCGAGGAGCAGCCGTGAATCGATGCCGGTCTCGCAGTCGAAGTAGTCCTTGCGGATCACGAGCGCCATCACGACCTCTTCGAGCGAGGTGTTTCCAGCCCGCTCGCCGATGCCGTTGACCGTCACCTCGACCTGCCTCGCGCCGCCGAGAACGCCGCCGAGGGTGTTGGCGGTCGCCATTCCGAGGTCGTTGTGGCAATGGCACGAGAAGATCGCATTGTCGCTGTTGGGGACGTTTTCGATGATGCCCTGGATCAGTGAGCGGTACTCCTCGGGATAGGTGTAGCCGGTGGTGTCGGGAACATTGACGACCGTTGCTCCCGCGGCGATGACGTTCTCGACGACGCGGTAGACATAGTCTCGATCGGCTCGGCCTGAGTCCTCCATGAAGTACTCCACGTCGTCGGCGAATTGGCGCGCGAGCTTGACGGCCTTCACCCCGGCTTCAAGGGCCTCGTCTCGGCTCATCTTCAGCTTGAATTGAAGGTGGTTGTCGGAGACTCCGAGCCCGGTGTGGATGCGGGGCCTTTCCGCTCCCCTCAGCGCTTCGCCCGCGACCTCGATATCCTTGTCTCGCGCACGGGTCAGGCCGCAAATCGTCACCCCTTTCAGTTCGCGGGCCAGAGTTTGGCAAGCCTCGAAATCCCCCGGAGAACTGATCGGGAAGCCTGCCTCGATGACGTCGACTCCCAGACGCACCAATTGCCGCCCGATTTCGAGCTTCTCGTCGGTCGAGAGCCTCACGCCTGGGCTTTGTTCGCCGTCACGAAGCGTAGTGTCGAAAACGTAGACTCGCTGGCTCATGATGTCCTCTCTGGTTTTGGGGAGTTCCAGATTCATTATACGTCCGGTCCGCGAAAGTTCGTAGCGAACGGGACGCCCTGGCGCTGCCCCTGTTCGGTACAATCCCGGCGGAAAGTCATGGTTGCCAAAGTCGATGTCACCCTAGTCGCCGCCAATTCGACGGCACGCCAGCCCTGGATTTGGCGGCTGGCCCGAGATTTCAACGTTGTCGTCAATATCAAGCAGGCCAGCATCGACGAGGATCGCGCTTGGGCGCTGGTCGAACTCGATGGGCCGATCGAAGAAATTCAACGGGCGATCGCTTGGCTAATGACCACCGGCCTGCACGTCGAATCTCACGAGCGCGCACTCGGCGCATGAGGCTTTTCGAACCCTACGTTCCGGACGACTTCGAGGCGTTCTGGGACGAAGCGATCCAAGAAGCGGTGGCCGAGCCGTTGGACTTCCATCGCTCGTTCCAGTCGGACTCTCAGCACCCCACTCACCACGTCGAGCGGATCGCCTTTCGAGGAATGTTTGGCCAGAGCGTTTCGGGGTGGTTCGCGTTTCCCCCAGGAGTTCGCAGGTGCCCTTCGTTTCTGTGGCTCGCGCCGTATGGCCGGGAGTCGGTCCTGCCCAACGGGTTCGGGACCCGGCAAGGAATGGCCAGCCTCAGCTTCAACTTCCACGGCCACGACGCCTTTCACCAGGAGGAGTACAAGGTGTCGCGGGGCTACTTCGCCGAAGGGGCCGAGGAGCCCAGAACTTGGGTTTTCAGGCGGATGATCCAGAACGCTTACCTCGCGGCAAAGGTGTTGCAGGCGCAGCCTGAAGTCGACGAAGACCGAATTGCGGCAGCGGGAATGAGCCAAGGCGGCGGTATGAGCATCTGGCTCGGGGCGCTGTGCCCGATCGTGAAGGTGGTCTGCGCCGACATGCCGTTCCTTTCGGCGATCCGCCATACGCTCTCCAAACCTGTCCACCGTTACCCGTTGAAGGAGCTTCTCGACTTCGCCGAAGGGATTCCGCTCGGCAAGGAGCGAATCCTCCACACGCTATCCTATTACGACACGGTGAATATGGCCACGTTTTGCCGCGTACCGACGCAGGTGTCTATGGGTCTGAAGGACCCTTCCGTTCGCCCGGAGTGCGTTCAGGCCACCTTCGACGCTTTGCCCGGGCCCAAAAACCTCATTCGCTACGAAGTCGGCCACGATTGGCATCCCGCAATGGTCCCCAACAACCGGGAATGGATGCTGCAGAACCTCGCGTAAGAATTCTCAAACTGAAAGTCGCCTGAGGTTTTCGTTTTCGTACGGTATTGCGGCGACTTCGGTTTTGTAAACTGGCGCGCATGTTGGCCTTCTGCTGCCTTGCGATCGGTTGGGTCACGCCGACCGCCCCGGTGTTTGCGCCTGCGGTTCCGTGGGCGCTGAACTTTGCCGCCCCGCCCAGGATTCCGCTCGTCGGAGACGTGAACGCCGACGGGCTTGCGGACCTCATCTGCGTCTATCCAGAGGGCGACTGCATCATCGACGTGTCTCTCAATGTGGAGGGCCAGAAGCCGAGCTTTGGGTTCCAAGCCAGGACCGGTTGGGGGAAGAACTGCCAAGCGGCGGTATCGGGGGACTTCGACGGCGACGGGAAGGCCGATGTGCTGGGGCTGTTCGACGGATCGGAACTCGTGTTGGCAGGCGATTTTGGCGACCGGAAGTTCAGGAGCAGCGAGCCTTGGGCTTCGCTGCCGAAGAAGGTAAGCGGCCCGGAGATGAGCTGGCTGCAGGCGGGCGAGGTCCTGTTGGTCCGTTCGCGCGGGGCGGAAGAAGGCTTCACAATCCGGCTCAAAGATCGAAAGGTCAGTCGGGTTCGACTTCCCAAGGGCGCATGGTTCGCGGGCCCCAGCGAAGCTCTGCCAGGGGGCGATGGGGCGTTCCGGCCGGGTTGGTTGCTGGAGCTCGGCGGGACACTCCGGTACGAGGGTCGTGAACTGGCGAGATTGAATCCGGTCCCGGCGACGGGAAGACCTGCGGCGCAGGGCACGCTCGCCGCGATCGGGGGAAGCGTCTTCGATTCGAGCAAGACCGATGCCGGCCAGCCGATCCCCCTCGTTTCGAACTTGCCTGCGTCGCCTTCCCACTACTTTTACGCCGACATGGATGCCGACGGCGACGACGACCTAGTGGAGTACCGCTATGGAGTTGAACCGCACACAGCGTTTGCCATTATGGTGCATCGAAGGATATCGCCCGGAGAGGCGGACTCGGATCGCGACGGGATCCCTAACGAACAGGAGATAGCTCTCGGAACCGATCCCTTCGACCCCGACACCGATCGGGACGGGCTTCTCGATGGCTGGGAAATCGGATCGCATCGCGGGCTCGACTTCAAAGCGCTTGGTTGCGACCCGCTGCAAGTCGACATCATTTGTCTGCTCTCCCGCTTCGACAACCTCGACGAAGGGCTGGCCAAGAGCGAAATCCAGCGGGCGGTGGAGTACTTTGCGAGCCTACCTGCGACGAACAAGAACGGAAAGACGGGCTGGCAACTGCACCCCATTTGGATCAACGTTCTTGAAAAAGACGACCAGAAATTGCCTTGGCAAGCGCTACGAGACAAGTACCTGCCGCCGAACTGGCGCGGAATGGCGCATTGGATGCAACTCAACCCGTATGGCGGCGGTCAGGCGGATCAGCTCGGCGATGGGGGCGGTTCCGGGGGCGGAAAGAACACCTTGTTCGCCACCTTCGTTCACGAGTTGGGCCACCAGATCGGACTCGATCACCAGGGGTTCTGGCGTCCCAGCCACTGCCCCATCTACCGAAGCCTAATGAACTACGCGTACTCGTATTCTCTGGAAGACGACCCCCTCAAGATCGGCTTCAGCTTTGGCGAGTTCAGGGGGCTCGAACTGCGCGAGGGCGATCTGGACGAGGAGCTCCCGCTCCCCTATGAGAAGGTCAAGTTTCTCGAAAAGGGGCCATACCGATACCGACTCAAGGAGAACGGTTCGACGACGCTCATCGACTGGAACTGGAACGGGGTCTTCGGTGAGAAACACATTCAGGCCGACATCAACTACGCTTACTCGACCAGTGCCGGACTGCGGGACACCGTGGGCAAGACGATGGCCGCTCCTTGGTGGATCGTGGCCAAGGGAAGCGCCTACCTCCTCTCGGCTCGTCATGCTAAGAACGCCGATCCGCCCAAGTCGCCGGACATTTCTGAGGTGCGTCCCGGCGGCCTCTATTTGCGGCGTTTGGAGAGCCCGACGAAGTGGAGCCAAGAATGGACGATCGAGTCGGAGGATGTGATTGGCGATCCTGTCGGGGCCGAATGGGGCGAGGAACTGCTCTTCGTCTACCAGACGCCGCTCGGGGTCGCCCTGCGAACGGCCGCAATCAAGGACGGCACGCTCCTCCTTCGGCGCCGAAGAGTTCTGAACCTTGACAAGCGGCTCGTTCCCACGGTCGGCAGGTTTCGGGGAAGGCTCATCGTGTTCTTGTGGAGCCCGATCTCCCAAGAGGTGCAATACATCGAGCTTCCCGATCGGCCGCTGCGGGGCGATCACGCATTACCGCCGACGAAATCGCTCGGCTTGAAGTCGACAATTGCGCCGGGACTCGTTGAGGACCCCCTACGAAACGAACTCGTCGTCGGCTTGGCGCAAGATCAGGACGCTGAGCGCAAGTCCAGGTGGCAGATTCGCCGATACGACCTCCGTCCCGAAGGCCTGGCCCAAGTCGGAGAGCTTGAATGGGTCGGAGGCGCGGAAGGACGCGCGGCTGGAAACGCCCGTTGCACCCTGCTGTTCGACGCTTCTCCGAATGCGGGCGAGTCGGGCCGTGTGCTGTTCTTCTCGGTGGGATTGCGAGGAAAGGACAACCCGTGGGCCTGTGGATATGTTGCGATGCAAGTCGCGGACAAGACGGCCTTCGGCGGCTGGCTCGTCAAGCGATACTACGACGAATGGACTCAGTCGAGGTCTTCGATTGCTGCGGCCTGGTGGGAAGGCGAGATTCTGTACGCCTATCGCTGGGTCGATGGGGGCCAAGGAGTGACGGACAACAACCTTCACGTGGGCTACCGTGGGTCAGGGATCGATCGCGAGCCGATGGGAGATCATGATGACCTTGCGTTCTTGTCCGGATTCGGCATCCAGCACAGCATCAAATGGATGAACCCATGAGTGAGTAGGGTCGCGGTCCGATAGGGCGACGGACGCGTGCCCCACAAACTAGAACGGGGCCGAGATCACTCCCGGCCCCGTTTGTCGAACCGACCGAGCCTAGCGGTTCTTTCGTCTGCGGGAGGCGAGCGCCGCAAACCCCAGGCCGAGGCCGATCATGGTCGCAGGCTCTGGGATCGCAGCGAACCCGGAAACTCGGATGATCCGGTCGCCGCCTCCAAAGGTCGAGAACAGAAAGTCGCCCGTGAGTTCATCGACGAACGCGCCTTCCGCGCCGGAAAGCCCGCTCATGAAGGTCTTTCGGGTGGCTACGATCGGGTCGCCGTTGGCATCGACGTCGTACGAGGCGATATTGCCCGCGGAATACTCCGAAACGAGCATGGAGTCGCCGAACAGCGCCGAGCCATAGGGCACATACACGATGCCCTCCGGACCGCCCGTCAGCGTCGCCGTTTGCGTGACCGAGAGGATGTCTATCATTCCGAAAGCGTCGAACGTATAGGTGGCGTCGTAGAACTGGCCTCCTGACCAACTGCTGAGCTTGAGACGGTTCGTGTACGGTCTTGCGCCGGGCCCCCACACGAGCGCCGAGTGCGATTGGGCAACTCCGAGAGCCGCCAGATCGACGACTTTATCCGGTGTCGTGCTGCCGGGAAGATACATCCCGAGTTCGTTGACGGGCCAGCGCGAGGCATAGAGAACGCCGTTCGGACCGTAGGTAACCCCGCCGTCGTTGTAGGGAGCGTCGGCATAAGGCGTAGCCGGCCCCGAAAAACCAACGATGTGGCCATCGACGTCCCTTACGACATCGACCACGTACAACATCCCGGCAGCGTTGTTCGCGCTACCGCCGAGCAGCAGCTTGTTGGGATTTCCGGCGAGAAGGGTGAGCCCCCCGTAATTCGACGGCACACCGGCAACCGAACCCAGATCAGTGAACGAGTAATCCCCCGAATAAAAGGGGTCGATGGATTGGGCGAGCGCAAACCCAGAAACAGCGCAGCCAATAGCAAGAGATAGCAGACGAAACCTCATGAAGAACCCTCCGCGCTTATTGTGAGGCATTCTAAGGCGGCGTACGCGGCCCCCATTGGAAAACCAGCAGGATTGCTAGGTGATGCGAGTCACAAACCGCGGAGTATGTCTGCGAGGCCCCCAAAAAGTCCTCACAAGGCTCTGACTGCACGGTCCACGGCCGCGATTTGTTCGAGCAAGGGTCGAATCTGGTCCAGCGGCCACTGCGTTGCCCTATCCGAAAGCGCCGTCGACGGATCGGGATGCACTTCGAGGAAGATCGCATCGATTCCCACGGCCACTGCGGCGCGAGCCATCGCCGGAATCGACTCCCGCACCCCGCCCGTCTCCTGGCCTGAGGCTCCGGGGCGCTGTGCGGAGTGGGTCGAATCGAAGCAAACCGGAACCCCCATCCCCCTCATTACTTCCAGGCCAGGCATGTCCACGACCAGCGTGTTGTACCCAAACGACGTGCCGCGCTCGGTGAGAAGGACGCCTGACGCTCCGAAGTGGTCGAGCTTGTCCACGATGTTCTTGGCGTCCCAAGGGGCGAGGAACTGCCCCTTCTTGACGTTGACCGGCCGCCCTGTTTCGGCGGCGGCCTGAAGGAGGTCGGACTGCCTGCACAGAAACGCCGGAATCTGCAACAAGTCCACCCCTTCAGCGACCTCGCGCGCCTGTGCGGGCCAATGGATGTCGGTCGTGACCGGCACTCCGAACGCCTTCTTTACGTTCTCCAGACGCCCCAAACCCGCAGCAAGGCCATCTCCCCGACCCGTCGCGACCGACGAGCGGTTGGCTTTGTCGAACGAGGCCTTGAAGATGTAGGGAAAGCCTAGGTCGGCGCAATGGCGGACCATTTCCTCGGCGACCCGCAAACACAGATCGTCCGATTCAGCAAGGCAGGGCCCCGCGATCACGCAAAGACTCTGGCCCCCGACTTCGAAGTCGTTGAGGCGAAAGGTCTTCACTCGCTGCCCTGCGCCTCCTTGATCGCATCGATGAGTTCCTTGGGAGTGGAAAGGTGGGTGAACACGCGGCTTTGCTGCCCGCCAGGCTTGTGAACGACCAAGTGCGGCAGTCCGACGATCCCGAACAGCTCTTTCGTTCTGCGCTGATACTCCGGATCGACGCCCGTGCTCCAATCGACTTTGATCGCCACCACGTCACGCATCGCCACGATCGTCTCCGGCTTGTCGAGCACGTTCTTCTCGATCACCTTACACTCCGCGCACCAATCGGCCGTGCCATCGACGACAATGACCTTGCCGGAGGCTTTCGCGTCTTCAAATGCCTGGTCCGAAAAGGGGATCCATTGGATTCGCGTCGCCCCAGAATCACCGCCAAGAACTGCAAGCTCCTTCTCTTTGAGCGCGGTCTGCAACTGCTCGTAGTACATTCCCGCCATCCCCCCAAGAACGAGGATCGTCACGCCCTTGATGGCCAGAATCGCGCGAGTCGCGCCCGCGTTCTCGAAAAGGAACAGATACAGCGAACTGCCGATGAAGAACGCGATCCATATCCAGTATTCGGCGAACTCAGGCAGCGAGCGATTGACCGCCATTAGCAGGTAGTTGAGCCCGAACCCGATCACGAGGAGCCCTAGAACGGCCTTGGCGGTCTTCATCCATCCCCCGGCTTTGGGCAGTGCCTTCGCGCCAGCCGAGAGCGAAGCAAGCACCAGGTAGGGGAGCCCAAGCCCGATCCCCACCGCGCCGAACATCGTCACCCCCAGAGGAATGCTCTTGAGTTTTGCCGCCTCCGCAAAAACCGCGAAAATGAGCGGACCGGCGCAAGGCGCGGCGGCAACTCCAATCAAGAGCCCCATGATCAGCGCGCCGACTGCGCCGCTTCTCGCTCCGAGCGCGTTCGAGATGAAGCCAGGCAGTCGAATCTGGTAGAGGTCGAACATCGAGAGCGCCAGCCCGATGAGCAGCAAGCCCAACGCGAAGTTGAACCAAGGCATCGTGAACAATTGCCCAAACGCCGCACCCACCCCCGCAGCGATTCCCCCCGCCAGACCGTAGGTGAAGCCGATTCCCAGAACGTACATCACCCCCAGCCAGACCCGTCCGGACCGCCCTTCCGGCGCTTGGCTGGCAAAGAACGAGAGGGTCACCGGGATCATCGGATACACGCACGGCGTCAGGTTGATCGCAAGGCCGATCAGCAAGAGAACGAGCACGAGAACGACGTAGTTGCCACTTCGAATGCTCTGCCCGACCAGCGCGGCGAGGCCCGACTCGGCAGGTTGCGACGCGGGCTGGGAATCGGGCGGACTCGGTACGTCCGTCGTGGCAGTCGGGGCGCTCCCGCTCGGCGGTACGACGGTCGGCTCGGAAGGCTCGTCAACTCCCGTAGGGTCTGGGGGATCGGTCGTGCCCGTCGGGCTCGCCTCGTCGGGTACGGGGGGGTCGATTGGGGGTTTGCCGTTGTCGAGGGGCGGCTTGGAAGGCGCCTCTACCAGTACCAGGCCCCTTGCCGACACCACGTCCGGAGGAAAGCAGTTGTTCTCGTCGCACTGCTGATAGTGAAAATCGATCGCGATCTCGCGTTTGCCCGAGCCCGAAGGGAGCTTGAATTCGACCGGAATCTGGATCGCGCCATCGTAAACGAACGCGGGGGTGTCGATTCCCCCAATCACCTTGAGTTGCCCTCTGGGATAGCTGACCTTTGAAAGCTCGACTTTAGGCGATGTGACGGCGACGCGGACTGGGATCATCCAGTCTTCGCTCGGGGGGTTTTGATAGCCGTGCATGTGCGGCGCGAAGGTCACGGCGACGACGCCGCGAACCACCTCGCCTTCCTTCGCCTTACCGGGCAAGGTGAGAACGACCTGAGGAGGCTCCTGCGCCCATGAAAGCGCCGCCAGCAGCCCCCCAAGCAGTACGAGAAGCGGCTTCACAGCGAAGCAACGGGTCCGAATCGAGTCCATCACTATTGCCATAAGGAGTTTCTACGATCAGGGTTCCCGAATCGGGTCTCTACCCGTGCGGTCCGGACCTGAACCACTTCCCAAGCGAGTGGCGAGTCGCTTCCCGATTGAGATCGGCGATCGCGTGGGTCAAGGGCACCCCTTTGGGACAAACCTTGACGCAGTTCTGGGCGTTGCCGCAGTTCGTGATTCCAGCCTCACTCTCCATGAACTCGAGCCTCTCGGATTCCAGGGCCTTACCGACCGGGTGAAGGTTGAAGAGCAACGTCTGGCCGATCGCTGCCGGCCCGACGAACTTCGATCGCTCGCTCACCTGCGGGCAGGCTTCCAAGCAGCACCCGCACGTCATGCACCGGCTGAGCGAATACCGAAGTTGCCGAATGTGGTCGTCTTGCGGCTGCGCCATGCCCAAGTCATACGACCCGTCGATCGGTACCCATCCCTTGATCTTCTTGAGGGATTCGAACATTGACGAGCGGTCAACGATGAGGTCGCGCACGAGGGGAAACTTCCGCATCGCCTCAAGCTCGACGACCATCTGCGAACCCTTCCTCTCACCGACATCGTCGATCAGCGCCGTACACGCTTGACGGACGCGCCCGTTGATGTTCATCGTACAAGAGCCGCAAACCTCTTCGAGGCAGGCAGCTTCCCATGCGGGCGGGCGCACGAACTTGCCTTGGGCGTTGACGGGACGCTTCCGGACCTCCATGAGCGTCGAGATCACGTTGAGTTGGGGCCGATAGGGAATCTCGAACTCTTCCCAATAGGACTCCGCGCCCTGGCGATCTTGGCGCAACACTCGGAGCAGAATCGTCGAGGGCGCATCGTTGGCGGTCGCAATCACTGGACCCATCATATCCGAAGTTAGGCTCGATTCGCCGCCGACGAGTCCACCAGAAACGGGAACGAGCGCAGACGGCGAACCGCTTGCGCTCGATCTTCGTTGGCCGCCCGTTTAGTTGCAGGCGTAGTCTTCGGAGTCGGTGATCGGAGTCCCCGGAACACCGTGGAAGTCATTGTAGGTGTTGGTGGGCGACGGGGTCAGCGCGTCCATTTCTTGCTCGGTCCTCACATAAGGCCCGGTCCATGAGTAGTAGGTGGGGCGCTGGGCGGTCGCGATGCCGGTGGTGCTGCCGCCGGTCGGGATCCCGTTGAAGCGATAGAAGTGCGAGTGGCCGTCGGCGAAGTTCACCACGACTCCCTCGGCGTGCCGCGCCATGCCCATGAAGTTGTAATACTCGAGCGGCGCGTTCTTCTTCATGTAGCCATCGAAGAAGAGGATGGTGCCGACGGGGTCGGGGAGACCGGATTGCGGAGTCGAAGGTGTGTACTTTCGCAGGGCGGCGATCGGCGCCGAGCAGAAGTTCTCCCCAAACACGCCCAAGTTCGGGACGAAGCCCGTGAACTGGAACGTGCCCGCTGTTGTCAGCGCGCCCGCGGCTGGGGGAGCGGTCTCCACCCGGTTCTTCCAGTCGATGCCTGGGGTCAGGGACGGGCACTGGAAGATTCCCGTGTTCTTGATGTACGGCTGCAAGGCGTCATACACCGAGAAGATCCGGTATCGAGGGTCCCCGCCATAGGGCGCGACGAAGTAGGCGCTGAGCGCGAAGTAGTCGTCGAAGTCGGACGAGTACATGATGCCGGCCAGGGCGATTTGCTTCTGGTTCGCCAAGCAGCTAGCTCTCTTCGCCGATTCCTTCGCTTGGGCGAAGACCGGGAAGAGGATGGCTGCGAGAATGGCGATGATGGCGATCACAACCAAGAGTTCGATGAGCGTAAATGCCTTTTTCATTCAATTCTCCAAGGTCGCCCCCTTGTGGGGAGCCGAAATGTGCTCTGTGAGTCTGGACCAACTAAGCAGGATCATAGGATAGCAAATCTACGGCCCGGAATCGTCCGAATATATGTTGAAATACTGGAAAAACCCGTATAGGGTTGAACCCGCGGAGGGCACTTTCGCTTGAGACGCAGGGGAACGGAACGCCAGCAGGTAGACTTGACAGCAAGCAACATCATGGCATCGGTAGCCACCGAGCAAGCGCAAGACCGAGTGGATATCCTGGGGATTCCGGTAGATCGGTTCACCTTCGACCAGACGCTGGAAGTCATCGATCGGTTCGTACGCGAGAAGACCCCTCGGATCGCCGTGACGGCCGACTCCAGCGCGATCGTTGCCGCCCAGTCTGACCCGGAGTTCAGGGAGGTTCTGCTGAGGGCGGATCTGGTGACAGCCGACTCAGCAGGCATTCGTTGGGCCGCCCGAAGAAAAGGGATGCCGATCGTCGAGAGGGTGAGCGGGGTCGACTTGGTGGACGCTGTGTGCGCACGAAGCGCCGACCACGGATACCGCATTTTCTTTCTGGGAGCTGCGGCCGGGGTCGCCGAGATGGCTGCTGAGGCCCTGAGACTAAAGCACCCCGGCTGCAACATCGTCGGCACACGCCACGGGTTCTTCCCAGCGGAGAGCGACGAGGTCGTTGCCAGTGAGATCGCTCCCTACAGGCCCGACATCCTTTTCGTCGCAATGGGCATCCCGCGCCAAGAGAAGTTCATCGCCCGCGCGCTGCCGATCATTCAGGCGCCCGTGTCGATGGGCGTCGGCGGATCGTTCGATGTCTTCAGCGGCAAGGTCAAACGGGCGCCTCGGCTGTTCCAAAGGTTCAACCTCGAATGGCTTTGGAGGCTAATGCTCAACCCAAAGAAGTTCAGTAAGGTCAAGGCGTTGCCCAAGTTCGCCCTTGCTGTATTGAGGGAGGAGAGTTGAGAATCTACACACGCACTGGGGATGGCGGCACCACCGGGCTTTCGGGAGGCGAACGAATCCCCAAGTCCGATCCGCTGATGGAGGCCGTGGGAACGGTCGACGAACTCAATGCGGCGGTCGGCGTGGCGCGGGCCCATCTGGGTCAGGGAGATTTGGCCGACCACCTCGCGAGCGTGCAAGGCTGGCTTTTTGAACTGGGAGCCGAGGTCGCCGCACCTCAAAAGAAGAGGCATTTTTTCGAAACTCTCGACGATTCGCACGTCCAACGTTTGGAACAGTGGATCGACGAAATGGCCGAAGGGCTGGAGGAGCTGCGTAACTTCATCCTACCGGGCGGGTCCAAGGCCGCCTCGCACCTTCACCTGGCAAGGGCCGTTTGCCGGAGGTCAGAAAGGTCGATCGTAGAACTGAGCCAGATCGAGTCGCTACGGCCCGTTGTGCTCCAGTTCTTGAATCGGCTGTCGGATTGGCTCTTTGTCGCCGCCCGCGAGGCCAACCGGCAAGAGGGAGTCGAAGACTCGAAGTGGAACACATTAGGAGCTTGAATTGATCGTACAGACACTCGTGACCGCAGTTCTCGTCTCGGCCAGCGGCCAACAGGCCTCGAGCCCGGCCCAGATCATCAGCAAGATGCTGGCTCGGTACGCCGAAGCGAAAACCCTGACGGGAACCGTGGTCTTGACCCAAGCGATGGGCCAACAATCTGGACAGCTTCGCACCGACCTCCAAATCGAGCGGCCTCACAAGCTCTTTGTCAGACAGGTTAAGAGCACCAACCCCAAGGACGTCAGGATCATCACCGCGGACGGCAACTACATGTCCTACAACCCGCCCCAACTCCCTTGGGACGACCCCGGGAAGCGCTTGGTCGAATCGATGAAGCCGAACCGCTCGCAACTCACCCTCATGGACGCGTACTCAGCAGGCACGGGAGGGCTTTTGGACCGCAACGCCACCCTCGACATCGTGGTGGGCCGCAGGGCAGACCTCGAGTACCTGAGGGGAACTTGGGCGACGCTGGAATACGCGGGGACAACCGAAGTAGAGTCCGAAAAGGTGCACGTGATCGCGGGGTCCTGGCGAGAGTACGGCAACGCTGCGGTCACAGGCAGGTTCCTGATGTGGGTGACAGATAACCATGACCTTCGTCGCTACGTGGTCGTCGAGAACCTCCTGGTCGGCGGGCAAATGCAGCGCGTGGAAAGCCGGTGGGACGTGGACATCCAAGTGAACGCAAAGGTTGATGACAAGCTTTTCAAGCTGGTCAGATGAAGAGATACCGTACGTTTGCGTATGGATTGAAGCAGAATCGGCCCCTTTTGGGGTAGCTTACGAATAATGCCCGCGACCCGAGTTTCCGGCTTGCTTCTTTCCGAAATGAAACCAGGACAAAGGGGCGTGATCGCCTCGGTTCAGGCCGACTGCCCACACCGGCGTCGCCTCGAACAAATGGGCCTCGTTCTGGGAACTGAGGTCGAACTCTTGCGAATCGCTCCGCTTGGGGACCCCATCGAAATCTCGTTACGCGGCTATCGACTCTGCTTGCGGCGAACGGAGGCCTCGGCGCTTCATGTTCGGCTCCTGGAGTCGTAAGTGTCGCTTCCGGAGGTCCAACGGGATCCACAAGCCCAGGCCCTTCCGCTGGTCGCGATGGTGGGCAATCCCAATACGGGCAAGTCGAGCGTCTTCAACGCCCTGACCGGCTCCGCGCAACGCGTCGCGAACTACCCCGGAGTCACCGTCGAACGCGTTTCGGGCAAGCTCGCTGTCGAAGGCGCGAAGGTCGAATTGCTCGACGTACCGGGGCTCTACAGTCTCGAAGCGCTTTCGGAAGACGAGCGAGTCGCGGTGGACGTGATCCGAGGAGCCTCCCAAACCGAGCGCAGGCCCGATCTTCTGCTTTGCGTGATGGACGCGCCGGGTCTCGAGCGCAACTTGTACCTGTTTACGGAACTGGCAGACCTCGACGCTCCGCTGCTAGTTGCGGTCACGAAGACCGACCAACTCGAAGCAGAAGACAAGCGTCTCGACGTGGCCCGGCTTTCGAGCCTGCTCGACGTCGATGTCGTGCCGGTCGTGGGATTTCGCGGAAGAGGCATCGAAGAACTGAAGAGCGCGATCTCGCGCAACCTCGAACGCCCTCGGATTCCCGACCTAGAGATCGAGTTTTCGCCGTTGGTCGAATTCAAGGTGGCCTTGCTCAAAGAACGGCTCGCGCGCGCAGGATTCGACGTTCCCAAGGCGAACGTCCGGCGGGGGCTTCTGGGTGAGGATCCGGAATTCGCCCGGTCGGTCGAGGACTTCCCGGAGATCAAAGAAGCGTTCGATGAGGCTGTCGGCGAGATTCAGAAGTCGCAGGCCGCTCAACGCCAAGACGCCACTCCAGAGGAGCGCTACCAGTGGGCGGAGATGGTCACTCGGGCGGCGATCGAGCGGGACCGAGACGGCCGCCCAAAGTCCACAAGCGACAAGATCGACTCGTGGCTCACGCATCGGGTGTTCGGGCTGCTTTTCTTCGTCGCGCTCATGTATCTCGTGTTTCAGTCGATTTATACGCTGGCGCAGCCCTTGATGGCGGGGATCGAATGGGCGTTCGGCAAGCTGGGCGAATGGACGACCGCGCCGCTTTCCGGGGCGCCTTGGCTGCAGTCTCTGGTATCGGATGGGCTTCTGGGGGGCGTCGGCACGATGTTGATGTTCCTACCTCAAATCTGCATCCTCTTCTTGTTCATTGGGATCCTCGAAGGCACGGGATACCTTGCGCGCGCTGCCTTTCTGATGGATCGGCTTCTGGGCTGGTGCGGGCTCAATGGCCGGGCGTTTATACCCTTGCTTTCGAGCTTCGCCTGCGCCGTGCCGGGGATCATGGCCGCCCGGGTGATGCCCGACCGCAAGAGTCGGCTCGCGACCATCCTTGTCGCTCCGCTCATGAGCTGTTCGGCCCGATTGCCAGTTTACGTGCTTCTGATCGGGACCTTCATCGAGCCTCAGTTCGGCGCTGGCTGGGCGGGATTTGCGCTGTTCGCGATGCACGTTTTGGGGCTGATCGTCGCCGTCCCCGTTGCTTGGGTGCTCAACCGGGGGGTGTTGCGCGGGAGCCGTCTACCGTTCTTGCTGGAGTTGCCGCCCTACGAATGGCCGAAGGCCCGCGACGTTTGGCTGGGCGTGTACTTCCGGGGCAAGGTGTTTGTGAAGACGGCCGGGACGATCATCGTTGCGCTGTCGATCGTGATCTGGAGCCTCGCCTACTTCCCACGTTCCCCTGAATTGGAGGATCAACTGCGCGCGCAGATTTCGCAGGCCGATCCCAGCCTCGATGCAGCGGGCGTCGAAGCCAAACTCAGCGGAGAACTCCTCGCGCGCTCCTATCTTGGCCAGTTCGGCAAGGCCATCGAGCCCGCATTCCTGCCGGCTGGGTTCGATTGGCGGCTCTCGACAGCCATCATCAGCGCCTTCCCGGCCCGCGAAGTCATGGTTTCGACGCTGGGAATCATCTTCAACGTCTCGAGCGATGTCGACGAGACTTCGACCGACCTCAGGAGCGTGCTCCGATCCGCGAAGTGGCCCGACGGGCGGCCGCTTGCGAATCCGTGGACCGCGGTCGGACTCATGGTGTTCTTTGCGCTTTGCGCGCAGTGCATGTCGACCCTAGCGACCATTCGCCGCGAGACCAATTCGTGGGGTTGGCCGGTCTTCGTGTTCGTCTACATGAGCGGACTGGCCTACCTGGGCGCGGTGGTTGTTCACCAGCTTTCCCTCGCTTTCGGATAGCGCGACTGTGTTTGAGTGAGGCCCTGATAGGCACGCTGCTGCAGGAGAATTCGCCACCTTGTTGCCTTTAGGGGTCGAAACTTTCGTTCGTCCGCCGATTTTGGGCCTCGTCGCCCGTCCCATAGGGAAAAGGGGGTTCGTGCGGCGGTCTCCGGACGCCCGCGAAACGTTATGGATAACGAAACTCAAGCAACTCAAGAACCGATGGACTCAGGGTCGGGAGTCTCGCAAGACGACCGAACTCACGCCATGCTTTGCTGGCTTCTCGGGATCATCATCGGGATCATCAGCCCGGTGATCTTCATGCTGGTGGACAAGGATAAGCCGTTCGTGTACAAGAACTCGATGCAGTGCCTCACGTTCCATATCGTGCTGCTTGCCCTTTGGGTGATTTGCGGCATTCTCGCCGTTGTCACATGCGGCGTCGGCATCGTTTTGTACTTGATCCCGTTCGCGTGGGGACTGATCGTGAGCATCCTAGGCGGTATCGCGGCGAATAACGGCAAGGTGTATGAGCCGGCGATCACCGCATCGTTCGCGAGGTCCTGGTTCAAGGTGTAGGAGGCTTCTGACGACCGTCCCATAGGGGGCGCGGACCGCCAGCCGGGCGCAGGGAGCGCTCGCGGGCCGAGTATCACGCCCCCCCCCCGGACAGAAATCGCCCGGACGGGCGAGTGGTTCGTGCCGTTTGTCCGGGAAAGTCAGGAATCCTATCGTCGAAGACGAATGGTGGACGGTGAGTGGAGTTCTCGAAGCGACCCAAGCTGGGTGCCACCCCAAACTCGGTTTGGGGTGCTGGCCGCAGGTGGGAACGGGGCTTGTTTCGGGGCTGCTCTAGGGGTCGGCCGGGTGCCCCGGTCTGACCCCAAAGCAGACCGGGAAGTCTAAAGCCGAGTGAAGCGGGGCTTCGCGCACTCAATCTGGGTGCCACCCCAAACTTGCTTTGGGGTGCTGGCCGCCGGGTAAACCTGAGGCCGAGTGAAGCGGGGGTCGGTACGATCCAATCTGGGTGCCACCCCAAACTTGCTTTGGGGTGATGCTCGCCCGCATCCTCGCGTGACCCTGCATCCGGGAGGTTAGGGAGTCCCGTCGCCGGGTGCCCCGGTCTGACTCGCAGAGCAGACCGGGAAGTCAAGAGCAGAGTGAAGCGGGGCTCCGTGCGACTCAATCTGGGTGCCACCCCAAACTTGCTTTGGGGTGCTGGCCGCCGGTGGGAACGGGGCTTGTTTCGGGGCTGCTCTAGGGGTCGGCCCCGGCCACAGGGTCGCGAAGTTGAGAGTTGAGAGTTGAGAGTCGCGACCTTACAGGCCGCATTCATCTTGGGGGCTGGATTCCACCAGGGCGTTGCCCTTCGCTCTAACCCTTCGGCCCGTTGGGCCTGTCGGATCACCGACGCCCACCTTACGAAGGAGTTCGGTTCCCTATGCCTGCTGGGCCGCAAGCCCATAGCGAAGGCCGAAGGCCTGGAACCCGTGCCACCCGGCCAGATTTCCTGGGCCTGTTGGGCCGAGACTCCGAATCCCGTCGTCGGAGCCGCAGGAGAGACGCCTACGGGAAAGGCCCCCGATTCGCTCTCCTGCTTCAAAGAGGCTACACCTCTCCCGATGCCTCCCGCTATTGAGTGCGGGAAGCCTGCTTCGTGCCTTGCACCCGCCGGCCCCGGAGCACCCCAAAAACAAGTTTGGGGTGGCACCCGTGGGAAGCCAACCAATCGCTTTCAACCCTAGCCCCAGAGCACCCCAAAACAAGTTTGGGGTGTCA
>WBZY01000016.1_pt1 | contig 50184 bp, 44 predicted proteins | sample 5204191 | NCBI WGS metagenome assembly WBZY01 (sample SAMN12344363, study PRJNA552823) | activated sludge metagenome | biome: Activated sludge suspended growth; feature: Anammox Sidestream; material: Wastewater; isolation source: activated sludge from anammox sidestream of wastewater treatment...
CGGATCTGGGGTTGAGGGATGGGAGGGATTGATTCGGCTGCTGCGCAGCCTCACCCCTTCGGGGCGCCTGCGCTTCGCTGCGGCGTCCTGCGTCGCCGCTACGCGGCTCCTTGTCGAACCGGAGGCTTCGTCCACACCTCCCTCACCGCCACTAACGAAAAAGGCCCCTCGCGGGGCCTTTCGTCAGTGGCGGTGAGGGAGGGATTCGAACCCTCGAACGGGGATTAGCCGTTACACACTTTCCAGGCGTGCTCCTTCAACCACTCGGACACCTCACCGGAACCTGGACGCGGCGCCGCGGGCGGCGCAACGAGGCGCGTACTTTATAGAAGCGGTTGGGGGGTTACAAGCGAGGCACGGGATGTCCGGGCACAGCCCGGACCTGCGGCCGAACGAATGTCCGGGCGCAGCCCGGACCTACTGGCGGCAGAGGCGCAGCGGGAGGGGCTGGGTGGGCGCGGTGCTGCGACAGGGGTTGATGTCGATGCCGCCGCGGCGGTTGTAGCGCGCGTAGACGCTGAGTTCGCGCGGGCGGCAGCGGTCGAGGATGTCGAGGAAGATGCGCTCCACGCACAGTTCGTGGAAACCCTGGTGCTCGCGGAAGGACACGAGGTAGCGCAGCAGCGCGGCGTGGTCGATGCGCATGCCCGAGTAGCTGATCTGGATGCTGCCGATATCCGGCTGCCCGGTCACCGGGCACAGCGATCGCAGCAGGTTGGTGTACACGGACTCGGTCACGATGCGGCTGTTGTCCACCACGCCCAGCAGGCCGGAGTCGGGCCGGTAGATCTCCACCTTCACCGCCAGCGCGTCCAGGCATTCGCCGGTGAAGTTGCCGATCCCGGCGTGCTGCACGTGTGCCAGGGACTGCAGGTCCACCGCCACCGGCGCACCGGCGGTCACCGACAGGTCCGACTCCAGCGTGCGCGTGACGTCGTAGGCGCTGGCGAACGCGGTCTGGCTGAACGAGTTGAGGTAGAGCTTCAGCGATTTGGATTCGAACACCGCGCGCGACTGGCAGGGCACGCGGATCTGCGCCACCCCCACTTCGGGCTTGCCGTCGCGATCCAGCCAGCTCAGCTCCCAGGCCGTCCACAGGTCCCAGCCGTCGAAGGGCAGCTTGCGCGGATCGAGCAGCAGCCCCTGGCGCAGGCGCTGGCGTTCGATGGGGCACAGCAGCGACGGCGTGTAGCGCGCCACCGTTTCCACGCGCTTGCCGAGGGGAGTGTCGTCGAAACCGCCGTTGTCCATCGCCACTGCCACGCCTCGCCGCGCGCTTCTCCAGGTTGCCGAAGTGTAGCCGATCCACCGCGCCGCGCCGGCGGCCGGCTCACTGGCGCAAGCGCTTGCCGGACTTGAGCAGATGCAGGCTGAAGCACCACAGCGCAACGATGAACAACGCGATCATCGCGAGCGCGAATCCCACGTCCACGTCCGAGACGCCCAGCACGCCGTGGCGAAACGCATTGACCATGTGCAGGATCGGGTTGGCCTGCGACAGCGCGCGCCAGAACGGCGGCAGCAGCTCGATCGAGTAGAACACGCCGCCGAGGTAGGTCAGCGGCGTCAGCACGAAGGTCGGGACGATCGAGATGTCGTCGAAGCTGTTGGCGTACACCGCATTCACCAGCCCCGCCATCGAGAACAGCACCGAGGTGGCGAACACCACCAGCACGGTAAGCCACGGATGCACCACCTCGAGGCTGGTGAACGCGAGCGACAGCAGCGTGACGATCACGCCCACGCAGACGCCGCGCGCCACCCCGCCCATCGTGTAGCCGAGCAGGATGATCCACTCGGGGGTCGGCGAGACCAGCAGTTCCTCGATGCTGTGCTGGAACTTCGCGCCGAAGAACGATGACACCACGTTTGCGTACGAGTTGGTGATCACCGCCATCATGATCAGGCCGGGCACCACGAACTGCATGTAGTCGAAGCCGCCCATCGGGCCGATGCGCGAGCCGATCAGGCTGCCGAAGATCACGTAGTAGAGCGCCACCGTGATCGCCGGCGGCACCAGCGTCTGCGGCCAGATGCGGAAGAAGCGACGCACCTCCTTGACCAGGATGGTGGCGAAGGCCATGAACTGCTCGTGCCGGTTCACGCGGTGGCGCCCTCTTCCTTGCTGCGCGCGAGCAGCGCGACGAACAGCTCCTCGAGCCGGTTGGCCTTGTTGCGCATGCTGCGCACCGCGATGCCGCCGGCCGTGAGGCGCTCGAACACGGCGTTCAGGTTGCCGGCGCGCTCCACCGTGACCTCGAGCGTGTGCGCATCGACCACGCGCGTGGCGTAGCCCTCGAGCGTGAAGCCGGGCGGCAGTTCGCCGCTCACGTCGAACACGAACACCTCGCGGTCCAGCCGGCGCAGCAACTCACGCATGCCGGTGTTCTCGACGATGCGTCCGCGATCGATGATCGCGATGTTGCGGCACAGGCTCTCGGCCTCCTCGAGGTAGTGCGTGGTCAGGATGATGGTGGTGCCGCGCGCGTTGATCTCGCGCAGGAACTCCCACATCGAACGGCGCAACTCGATGTCCACGCCGGCCGTGGGCTCGTCGAGGATCAGCAGCCGCGGCTCGTGGACCAGTGCGCGCGCGATCATCAGCCGGCGCTTCATGCCGCCGGAGAGATTGCGCGCGGGCTGCGTGCGCTTGTCCCAGAGGTCGAGCTTCCCGAGGTACTTCTCGCTGCGTTCGCGCGCCAGCGCGAGCGGCAGGCCGTAGTAGCCCGCCTGCGTGACGAGGATGTCCCCCACGCGCTCGAAGTGATTGAAGTTGAATTCCTGCGGCACCACGCCCAGCTGGCGCCTGGCGGCCGCGAAGTCGCGGTCGATGTCGATGCCGAACACTTCCACGCTGCCGGCGCTCTTGCGCACCAGCGAGCAGATCACGCCGATCGTGGTCGACTTGCCAGCCCCGTTGGGACCGAGCAACGCGAAGAAATCCCCTTCGGCCACATCGAGATCGATGCCGTCGAGCGCGGTGTGTCCGTTGGCGTAGGTCTTGCGGAGCTGGCGGATGCTGAGGGCGTTGCTCATCGGCGCGACGCGTGGGAAGGGCAACGGGTGGGCCGGCGCGTGGCGCCACCGGCGAGGGTGGACCGCCAACGGCGGCCCACCCGGTTCGGCAATGACAGGCTCAGTGCTGCTGGTGCGCCTCGTGCGCGGCAGCGTCCACGGCCTCGGCAGCCTGTTCCTTCACGGCCGCAGCCGCGTCGCTGGCCGCAGCCGCGGCAGCATCGACGGCTTCGCTGGCGGCATCGGCGGCGTCGGCACCGACCTGCTCCGCGGCATCGGCCGCGTCGCCTGCGGTCTCGGCAGCCGCGTCCATGGCATCACCGGTCGCTTCGGCGGCGGCGTCGGCTGCTTCGGTGGTTGCCTCGGCAGCTGCCGAAGCGGCTTCCGTGGTTGTTTCGGCGGCGGAGCTGGCCGCTTCGCTGACCGCACCGGCGGCTTCCTGAGCCGCACCGGATACGCTCTTGGCTTCTTCCTTGCCGCAGCCCGTCAGGGTGAACGTCAACAACGCGGCCGCGATGGCCGCCGGGATCTTCGCGTGTTTCATGGTCCTTCCTTACGTGGTTACTGCGGGCGACTGGGTTCCCGCGATTCGAGGTCGTGCCTGCGGCACGTTCCTGCTGCGCGAACGCAGCGAGGCAAGACTAGCCATGTTTGGCGCGGGCGTAAACGCCGGCGCGGGAAATGTTAAAAGTGGCGCGGGAAAAAAAGCGGGTGCGACCGGTGCCCGCCGTGGCGGGCACCGGTTCGCGGATCGACGTCTCAGAAGCTGCGACGACGCGGTGCGCTGTCGCGCTCGCGGCGCGGTTCGGCCTGGTTGACCTTCAGCGCGCGACCGTTGAGCTGCTGACCGTTCAGCGCCTTGATCGCCGCGTCGGCCTCGGAGTTGTTGGGCATTTCGACGAAACCGAAACCCTTCGACTGGCCGGTGGCGCGGTCGATGATCACGGAAGCCGAGGTGACCTTGCCGAACGCTTCGAAAGCGCTGCGCAGATCCTGGTCGGAGACGCTGTAGGCGAGATTGCCGGTATAGATATTCATACGAGTCCTGATAGTACGTGCCGTGCAGAAAAGGAAAACACTATCGAATATGCACGAGCACGAACTATCGGATAGCGGTCATGCGGGGCTTACCCGCGTTCACGAACGGTGATATCACACGGCATTCGTGGCAGCAGTGTGACACATCGGACGGCGTCTGTCGCCTGTGTGGCCAAAAAGAAAAAAGCCGGCACGAGGCCGGCTTCTTCGTATGGCGTCCCCTAGGGGATTCGAACCCCTGTTACCGCCGTGAAAGGGCAGTGTCCTAGGCCTCTAGACGAAGGGGACGTAAACCACTCATCGCTCCAGGACGGCGCGCATTCTATGAACCCCTCCCCGGAGCGTCAAGCCGCGCATTCGATCACGGCATTAGTGCCGCCGCTGCGCGCGGGGCACTTGTCATTGCGCCGCGCGTTCCTCGAGTTCGAGCGACGCCGAATTGATGCAGTAGCGCAGCCCGGTGGGCGGCGGGCCGTCGGGAAACACGTGTCCCAGGTGCGCGCCGCACTGGCGGCAGCGCACCTCGGTGCGCCGCATGCCGTGCGAGTTGTCGGTTGCTGTGGCCAGCGCCGCTTCGGCGACGGGCTGGCGGAAGCTCGGCCAACCGGAGCCCGAATCGTACTTGGTCGCGGAATCGAACAGTGCACTGGCGCAGCAGGCGCAGCGGTAGGTGCCCGGCGTCTTCGTGTTCCAGTACTTGCCGGTGAACGCCCGTTCGGTATCGCCGCAGCGGCAGATGCGGTACTGCTCCGGCGTCAGCCGCCGGCGCCATTCGTCGTCGTTGCTCGCGTCCATCGCCTGCCCTCCTGACGGTGCGCGCGGGGAACAATTCCGCATATCGGCCCGCGGGCTTCCCCGCACGCGCGACCGCCGGGGCGGCGTTCCCCTATACTTGGACCCCGGACCCACGTTCCAGAACCCGTACCATGCTCGAATACCTGAAGTCGCACAAGCTCGCCAACGTCTGCTACGACATCCGTGGCCCGGTCCACGCGCGCGCGACGGCGATGGAGGAGGAAGGCCACCGGATCATCAAGCTGAACATCGGCAACCCTGCCCCGTTCGGCTTCGAGGCGCCCGAAGAGATCATCGTCGACGTGATCCACCACATTCCGGATTCCGAGGGCTATTGCGAGTCCAAGGGGCTGTACTCGGCGCGCAAGGCCGTGATGCAGTACGCGCAGCAGCTGCGCATCCCCGGCGTCGAGGTGAGCGACGTCTACCTCGGCAACGGCGTCAGCGAACTGATCGTGATGGTGATGCAGGCGCTGGCGAACAACGGCGACGAGGTGCTGATCCCGGCGCCCGACTACCCGCTGTGGACCGCCGCGACCACGCTGGCCGGCGGCAAGCCGGTGCATTACCGCTGCGACGAGCAGTCGGACTGGATTCCGGACCTGGCCGACATCCGCGCGAAGATCACCGACCGCACGCGCGCGATCCTCGTGATCAACCCCAACAATCCGACCGGCGCGGTCTATCCGCGCGAGGTGCTGGAGCAGATCGTCGAGATCGCGATCGAGCACCGGCTGATCATCCTGTCCGACGAGATCTACGACAAGATCCTCTACGACGGCGCCGAGCACACCTCGCTCGGCAGCATCTCTGGCGAGCCGCTGTGCATCACGTTCAACGGGCTGTCGAAGACCTACCGGCTGGCCGGTTTCCGCTCCGGCTGGATGATCATTTCCGGCGCCAAGCACAAGGCACGCGATTTCATCGAGGGGCTCGACATCCTGTCCTCGATGCGCCTGTGCGCGAACGTGCCCGCGCAGCACGCGATCCAGACCGCACTCGGCGGCTACCAGAGCATCAATGACCTGGTGCTCCCCGGCGGACGCCTGCACGAGCAGCGCAACCGCGCGTGGGAGCTGATCAACTCGATCCCGGGCGTGAGCTGCGTGAAACCGCGCGGCGCTATCTATCTGTTCCCGCGCCTGGATCCGCAGGTGCACCGCATCCTCGACGACGAGAAGATGATCTTCGACCTGCTGACGCAGGAGAAGATGCTGCTGGTGCAGGGCACCGCCTTCAACTACCCCGACCCGGACCACTTCCGCGTGGTGTTCCTGCCGCGCGTGTCCGACATCGAGGAGGCGTTCGCGCGTTTCGGCCGTTTCATCGCCGGCTACCGCCAACTGTAGGTTCGGCCTCTGGCCGAACGGGTGCTCAATAACCCACCGGGTAGAGGATCGCTTCGCGGTAGCCGGTGACGACCCGCAGGTAGCGGTGCAGTTCGCGGTCGAGGTCGGCGTCGTTGGTATCGACCAGCAGCGGGCGCCCCTCGAGCGCCGCGATCTTCACCGGCGCGGCGACGATGGTGATGCGCTCGATGCCGACCGCGCGGATCACGCGTGCGCTGATCTGCTGGTTGCCGCGGCCGAGCACGTGCCCCTGCCCGCCGATCGCGGTCACCACGATGCGCGCGGTGCCCGCGTGCGCCGCCAGCAGTTCCAGCAGCCGCGCCTCGGCGGCGTCGCGCGCCACGCACGCGCCGCCGCAATACACGTCCACCCCGAGCAGCGTGCCGTCGATGCCGAGCGCCTGCTTGACCGCGAAGGTGGTGGTACCGGGGCCGAGGATGCACAACTCCCCCGGCGCGATCTCCTCGACCACGGTGGCCGCGATGTCCGCCAGCCGTTGCTCGTCCGGCGCCGCCCCACCCTCCTTCACGTGCTGCACGAAACGGCTTTCCTCGGGTACCAGCAGCTCGCCGAAGTAGCGCGAGGTGACGCGCCCGGCGCGGAACGCGTCCTCGTCGAGGTCGCGCACCTCGGCGTGCGTGACGCGCACCAGTTCGCGGCGCAGCAACTGCTGCACGATTTCGCCCGCCGCCTCGGGCGACACCGCATAGACGCCGGAGTGCATCTTCACGCCGGCCGGAATGCCGAGCGCGGGAACGGTAGTGCCGATCGCGCTGCAGACATCGCGCGCGGTGCCGTCGCCGCCGGCAAACAGCAACAGGTCCACCGGCAGCGCCGCGAGCGCACGTGCCGCCGCCAGCGTGTGCTCGGCCGTGGTGCGCGCCGGCACCTCGAGCGGTAACAGCCGCGGCACCAGACCGGCGGCGCGCGCCGCGTCGGCGCCCATCGCGCCGGCGCAGCAGCAAAGTTCGATCCGCTCCGCGAGCGGCACCAGCGTGGCGAGCGCACGCACCGCGCGGGCCTGGGCCCGCGGCTCCGCGCCGCGTGCCTCGGCCTCGGCCACGATCGCCGCCCCATCGCTGCCCTTCAGCCCCACCGCGCCCCCGATGCCGGCCAGCGGGTTCACGATCAGGCCGAGCCGGAAGAGAGCACGCGCGGGATCCGCCGCCTCGCTCACGGTGCGAAACCCGCCGCCAGCAGCTCGCGGTGCACGGCGCTGCCGGCCGCCACCGCGGCGCCGATCCGCCACGCCGAGAACTCGCGTCGCTGCGGGTAGTCACGCCGCAGGCGGTCGAAAGCCGCGCCACGCGCGGCGGCATCCACGGCGAGCGCGGCGGCGCGCAGGCCGGCGTCGTCACGGCGCGGGTCGTAGCATGCGAGCACGGCCTGCTGCCACGCTCCGCAGTCGGCGGTGAGCAGCTCGCCGGCCGGCGCCGCATCGAGCACGGCGCGTCCGGCCAACGCCCCATCCCCGCTACCGCTGAAGGCCGCCAGTGCGTCGAACACCTGGCGGGCGCCGCGCAGCTTGCCGTCCCACGCGTAGCCGGCGATGTGCGCCGTACCGAGCAGCACCCGCGCCAGCAGCGCGCGCTCCGGCAATGGTTCGTTCTCCCACACGTCGAGCACGGCGCGCAGATGCGGCCGCGCGAGCAGCGCATCGCGCAACGCGGCGTTGTGCACCACCGCGCCGCGCGCGGCGTTGATCAGCAGCGCGTCCTCGCGCAGCGCGGCGAGTTCGCGCGCATCGATCATGTGTCGCGTGGCGTGCTCGCCCGCGCTCGTCAGCGGCACGTGCAGCGTCACCACGTCGGCGGCCAGCACCTCGGCGAGCGGCGCCTGCTCGGGCGGCGCCGCCGCGCCGAGCAGCGGATCGTGGACGCGGCACGGCACGCCGAGCGCGCGCAACCTGCCGAGCAACCGTCCGCCCACCTGTCCGCAGCCCACGATGCCGACGCAGCGCCCGTCGAGCCCGGCCGGCGGCGGAAAGGCCAGCGCGAGCACCGCCAGCACGTAGTCGACCACCGAATCGGCGTTGCTGCCCGGCGCGTGCGCGAACGCGATCCCGAGCTCGGCGAGTGCCCGGGTGTCGACGTGATCGATGCCGGCGGTCGCGCTGGCGACGAAGCGCACCGGCGTGCCGGCCAGAAGCGCCCGATCGACGCGGGTCACCGAGCGCACCAGCAGCGCATCGACGTCGGCCAACGCCTCGCGGCGGATCGCGCGTCCGGGCTGCACGCGCACCGTACCGAAACACCCGAAGGCGCTGGCCGCGCCGGGGATGTTCTCGTCGATCAGCAGCTGCATGCTCGTGCCACGCGGCCTCAGCCGCCCTTGCGGATGCGGTAGCGGAACTCGCCGTCGGCGTGTTCCTCGGACAGCAGCGCGTGGCCCAGGAATTCGCAGAAGCGCGGGATGTCGCGCCGCGTGGACGGATCGCTGGCGAGCACGGTCACCACCTCGCCTGCCGCCATGTCGCGCACGCGGTTGTGCAGCAGCATCACCGGCTCCGGGCAGAACAGCCCGCGCGTGTCGAGTTCGCGGTCGGTCATGATGCGACCCCCGCCGCCGTGCGCAACCGCGCGGCCTGTTCGCGGCTCACCAGCTGGCAACTGCCTGCCTCGTCGTCGAAGAACAGCACCACCTCGCCGCGCTCGAGTTGCCGGCACACCTGCGCCACCTTGGACGCGAGCGCCACCTCGTGCGCGCCGTACTCGGTGCCCTCACGCGTCACGAACTCCTCGATCACGCCACGCAGCGCCTCGGGCGAGAGTTCGCGCCACGGGATCTCGACCCCGCTCACTGCGCCGGCTTGCGAAAGCGCAGCGTCATGCGGTCGCTCTCGCCGATCGCGAGGTAGCGCTCGCGGTCCACCTCGCCCAGCGCCAGCGTGGGCGGCAGCGTCCACACGCCCTTGGGATGCTCGCGTGTGTCACGCGGATTGGCGTTGATCTCGCTCTTGTCCTCGAGCTCGAAGCCCGCGGCGCGCGCCGCCGCGATCACCACGTCCTCGCTCATGTAGCCGCTCTGCTTCATCTGCTCGGTCGTCGCGTCCGCCGCGGCACGGTGCTCGACGATGCCGAGCACGCCGCCGGGCTTCAGCGCCGCGTAGGCGGCCTTCAGCACCGCCACCTCGGCGCCCATGCCGTACCAGTTGTGCAGGTTGCGGAAGGTGAACACGGCGTCGGCGCTGCCCGCGGGCGCGATCGCGAGCACCGCCGGCGGCGCGAGTTCGCTGACCTCGACGCGGTCATAGACGGCCGGGTTCGCGGCGAGCATCGCGTCGAAGGCGGCGCGGCCGCGGCGGTAGTACTCCTGCTCGGCCTGCGGCGGGAAATGCGCCGCGTAGAGCTTGCCTTGCTCGCGCAGGTAGGGCGCCAGGATCTCGGTGTACCAGCCACGCCCGGGCCACAGCTCGACCACCGTCATGTCGGGCCGGATGCCGAAGAACTCCAGCGTCGCGGCGGGATGGCGCCACTGGTCGCGCGCACGGTTCTCGGCGCTGCGCTGCTCGCCGGCGAGCACCGTCGCCAGGTCGGGGGCGGCCTGCGCGGCGGCGCACACCAGCCCGCACGCGAGCAGCAACGGATGAAACCAGCGCATCGGGAAAATTCGCGTTTGCATGACGTTCACCTCGCAGGCAGTGGTACCGTACATCCGGCTGGTATTATACGCAGCGACCGCCTCACCGGGACCACGCCCATGCAGACCCGACTGCTGATCAGCTTCATCGCCGACGATCGCCCCGGACTCGTGCAGGGGATCGCCGAAACCGTCACCGCGCACGGCGGCAACTGGCTCGAGAGCCGCATGACGCACCTCGGCGGCAAGTTCGCCGGCATCGTGAACGTGGAACTCGCCGCGGCACGCGCCGACGAACTGCGCCGCGCGCTCGGCGCGCTCGAGGCGCTGGGACTCACGCTGCAGGTGGAGGCCACGCGCGCCGCGGCGCCCGCGAGTGCGCACACGCCCTGGCGGCTCGACATCGTGGGGCAGGACCGCCCGGGGATCGTGCACGAATTCTCCGCCGCGCTGGCCAGCCGGCGCATCAACGTGGTGCAGATGCGCAGCGACATCACCAGTGCACCGATGAGCGCCGACCCGCTGTTCACGGCCAGCGTGGCGATCCACGTGCCCGCGGAGATCGACATCGACGAACTGCGCGAACGCCTCGAGGCGATCGCCGAGGAACTGACGATCGACTACGCGCTGGTGGCGGCCGACTGAGCGCTCAGTTCGCGCCGCGCCCGCAGAGCCTGCGCAGCAGGAGCAGCAGGCCGAACAGCAGGCCGGCGCAGGCGATGATCGCCACGATCAGCAGCACGCACTGCCACAGGAAGGCGAGGATCTCGCCGGTACGGAAATCGAAGGCGAACACCGCCGACAGCGCCAGCGCGAGCGTGGCGACGATGCCGAACACCAGGATCCGGTTGCCCCGCAGCCACCGCAGCATTCCCATCACGCACGTCCTCCTTCCGCTCCACCTTCCCCACCCGCGCGCACCGTGCCCACCCGCGGCCCGCGCACCATCGTCAGCACGATCCACCAGCCCGCGACGGCCGCCAGCGCCGCCACCACGTACGCGCTGCGCGGCTCGATCTCCCACAGCACCCCGCTGCCCAGCGCCCCCACCGCGCCGCCGGCGCCGAAGCTGACCGCCGCGTACAGCGCCTGGCCGCGCCCTTGCTGCGCGGGGGCGAAGTACCGGCGCAACAATTCGATCCCGGCGGCGTGGAAACTGCCGAAGCTCGCGGCATGCAGGCATTGCGCGAGCAGCAGCACCACCGCATGCCCGGCCCCGAAACCGATCATCAGCCAGCGCAGTGCGGCGAGCAACAGGCTGGCCAGCAGTATCGATCGCAAACTGAAGCGCGCGAGCAAGCGGTGCGCGAACGCGAACACGCCGATCTCGGCGATCACGCCGAGCGCCCAGATCTGTCCGGTGGCGGCGCGCGAGTAGCCGTACTGCTCCAGGTACAGGCTGAAGAAGCCGTAGTAAGGCGCGTGCGAGACCTGCAGCAGGAAAGCCGCGAGCAGGAACGCCGCCAGCGCCGGCTCGCGCAGCCGGGTCCCGATTCCCTCGGCGTCGCGCGCACGCAGACCACTGTCGGGGTCGCGGATCAGCCAGGCGCCGGCGGCGATCGCAAGCAGTATCCCGAGCAGCACCCACGGCAACTGCAACACGCTGATGCGGTCGAACAGCAGGCCACAGCCGACCACCGCGACGATGAAACTGACCGATCCCCACAGCCGCACCAGTCCGTAACGCTCGGCGGCGTTGCGCAGCGAGGCCAGCGTGATCACCTCGAACTGCGCGAGGATCGCGTTCCAGAACAACGAATGCAGCAGCACCACCGCGACGATCCACGCCATGCCGCTGCCGAGGGGCAGCGCCGCGAAGCTCGCTGCCGCGAGCAGCGCGCCGGCCCGGATCACCTGCAGGTGGCGCCCGCTGCGATCCGCGATCCAGCCCCAGAAGTTGGGCGCCACCACGCGTGCCGCCGCCATCACCGCGAGCACGACCCCGATGGCGGTGGCGTCCAGCCCCACCGCCTGCAGGTACAGGCTCCAGTAGGGCATCATCGCCCCGAGGAAGCCGTAGTACAGGAAGTAGAACGACGACAGGCGGGCGTAGGTCGACCCGCTGGGGCTCATGACCCGGCCGTGGGCGCAACCGCGGCCGGCACCACCGGCGTCGTCGATGCCACGTCGGCGCACTGCGCGCGGTGGCGCAGCCAGTGGTCCATCAGCACCAGCGCCAGCATCGCCTCGGCGATCGGCGTGGCGCGGATGCCGACGCAGGGATCGTGGCGCCCGTGCGTGACCACCTCGACCGGGTTGCCGAAACGATCGATCGACGCCCCCGGCAGCCGGATGCTCGAGGTGGGTTTGAGCGCGATCGCGACCACGATGTCCTGGCCGCTGGAGATCCCGCCGAGGATGCCGCCCGAGTGGTTCGCGAGGAAACCCTGCGGCGTGATCGCATCGCGGTGCTCGCTGCCCTTCTGCCCCACGACCGCGAAGCCGTCGCCGATCTCCACCCCCTTCACCGCGTTGATGCCCATCATCGCGTGCGCGATGTCGGCATCGAGGCGGTCGAACACCGGCTCGCCGAGCCCGGGCGGCACGCCGTCGGCGACCACCACGATGCGCGCGCCGATCGAGTCACCGGATTTCAGCAGCGCGGCCATGTACTCCTCGAGCCGCGGCACCAGCGCCGGATCGGGGCAGAAGAACGGATTGTTCTCCACCGCGTCCCAGTCGAGTGTCGTGGCCGCGAGCGGCCCGAGCTGCGCCAGGTAGCCGCGCACCCGCACCCCGAGCCGTTCGCGCAGGTACTTCTTCGCGATCGCGCCGGCCGCCACCCGCACCGCCGTCTCGCGCGCCGAGGAGCGGCCGCCGCCGCGGTGGTCGCGCAGTCCGTATTTCTGCGTGTAGGTGTAGTCGGCGTGGTTCGGGCGGAAGGTGTCGCGGATGGCGGTGTAGTCCTTGGAGCGCTGGTCGGTGTTCTCGATCAGCAGGCCGATCGGGGCGCCGGTGGTCACGCCATCGAAGACCCCCGAGAGGATGCGCACCCGATCCTCCTCGCGCCGCTGGGTGGTGAAGCGCGAGGTGCCCGGACGGCGCCGGTCGAGGTCGGGCTGCAGGTCCTCCTCGGCGAGCGGCAACCCGGGCGGGCAGCCGTCGACGATGCCGCCGATGGCCGGGCCGTGGCTCTCGCCGAAGCTGCTCAGCGTGAATAGCCGTCCGATGCTGCTGCCTGCCATGGGAAGTCCGCGCTCCGTGGGTGAGGCGCGATTATACGGACATTCCGCCCAGCTCGGCCGCGTGGATCAGCGCCACCCCGTGGCCGCCATCGGCCAGGTCCGGCCACACGAAGGCCAGCCCCGGGTACGCGCGTTCGAGCGCCTCGGCGCTGTTGCCCACCTCGAGCACCAGCAGGCCGTTGCCGTCGAGGTGGCGCGGCGCGTCGGCGAGGATGCGCCGCGCGAGGTCCAGCCCGTCGGCGCCGGCCGCGAGCCCCAGTCGCGGCTCGTGGCGGTACTCGGCCGGCAGCGCCGCCATGTCCGCGGCGTCCACGTAGGGCGGGTTGCACAGGATCAGGTCGAAGCGTTCGCCGGCGAGCGCGCCGAAAAGATCCGACGCGAGCACCCGCACGCGCGCCCCCACGCCGTGGCGCTCGACGTTGCCGCGCGCCACCTCGAGCGCCTCGGCCGAGACGTCGGCGAGCACTACTTCGGCGTCGGGCCAGGCCAGCGCCGCCGCGATGCCGATGCAGCCACTGCCGCAGCACAGGTCCAGGATGCGCCGCGGCTCGCGCCCGTCCAGCCACGGCTCGCAACCCTGCGCGAGCAGTTCCGCGATCGGCGAACGCGGGATCAGCACCGCCGGCGTGACGCGAAAGCGCAGCCCCGCAAACCACGCCTCGCCGAGCAGGTACGCGGTGGGCACGCGCTCCCCGATGCGCCGCGCCAGCAGCCCGTTCAGACGTTTGCGTTCCTCGGCGCCGAGGCGGGCATCGAGCACCCAGTCGGGGCTGTCGAACGGCAGGTGCAGCGCGCCGAGTACCAGCCAGCGCGCCTCGTCCCAGGCGTTGTCGGTGCCGTGCCCGAAGCTCACGGCCGCCGCGTTGAACGCGCTCACCGTCCAGCGCAGGAAATCCCGCACCGTCGCCAGTTCCACCGGCGCGCGGTGCGTGTCGTCATGCTTGCCCACGTTCCCTCCAGAATCGGTCGATGCGCGCCGCGATGGCGGGCGCTGCCTCGAGCATATGGCAATGATGGCAACCGCCGGCCTGCGCACGCTCCAGCCCCGGGTACCAGTCGAGCACCTCGTGGCCGCGCAGCGGCGCGGCCAACCCGGCGCCGACGGCAAAGATCAGCGTCGGGGCGCTGATTCCCGCGAGCACGCTGCGCACCTGCGCGGGCGTGAACTTCAGCGCCGAGGCCAGCCGCAGACGCGGGTCGGTGCGCCAGCGGAAGCCGCCGGCGACCGGTTCCAGGCTGCGCGGCACCAGCAGCGTGGCGGCGCGCTCGTCGATGCCGCTGGCCGCGCAACGCGCCGCGATCGCCTCGTCCACGCTCGCGAACACGCGCGCGCCACGCGTGGCGCGGCCCGCGTAGTCGTGCGCGAAGCTGCCCAGCTGCGCGAGCGTCTGCGCGTCCTCGAGCTGCGGCACCAGCGCGCCGTCGAGCATCACCAGGCTGCTCACCGCCGGCGCCGCGATCGCGGCCAGCAGCGTCGCGATCCCCGCGCCGCGCGAATGCCCGAGCAGCGCGTAGCGCTCCAGCCCGAGCGCGGCCGTGAAGCGCAGCAGTTCGGGCAGATCGTCCCAGATGTTGTAGGTGCCGCCGGCGCCGCGGTGCGAGCTCAGTCCGTGCCCGGGCAGGTCGAGCGCGATGATGCGCCGCTCGGGCAGCAGCGGCGCCAGCGCATCGAAGGAGGCGGCGTTGTCGAGCCAGCCGTGCAGCGCGAGTACCGGGTAAGCGCCTTCCTCACCCCACTCGCGCCACGCGAGCCGCATGCCGCGCACCTCGAGGCTGTGCTCGCGGGGTCCGCGTCCGGCCGCGCTCACGCGAGCAGCCTGCGCAGGATCGCTTCGCACTCCGGGCGGCGCATGTAGCGCGGCACCGGATAGAAACCCTGTGCCTCGGCCAGCGCACGGCCCGCGATGCCGGGGATGTCGGCCTCGCGCAGCGCCGCCAGCGTCGGCGGCAGCCCGATCGCGCGCTGCAAGGCGCGCAGCCGGTCGATGAAGGCCTGCGCGGCGTCGCGCGGCGGGTCGCCCGTGCCGGCCGCACCGATCGCCACCGCGAGTTCGGCCAGCCGCGGCGCGGCGGCATCGCGGCAGAAGTCCAGCACGTGCGGCAGCGCGAGCGCGTTGGCCAGCCCGTGCGGCGTGTGGTAGAGCGCCCCGAGGTCGTGCGCGATGGCGTGCGCGTAGCCCACGCTGGCGCGCGTGAACGCGAACCCGGCCAGCGTGGAGGCGAGCGCCATCGCCTGGCGCACCTCGAGGTCCGCACCGTCGGCGCAGGCACGCCCGAGGTTCGCGAACACCATGCGCGTGGCCGCCACCGACAGCGCGCGCGTCTCGGCGTTCGCGAAGCCCGACAGACAGGACTCGACCGCGTGCGTCAGCGCGTCCATGCCGGTGGCGGCGGTGACCGGCGCCGGCAGGCCGAGCATCAACCCGGCGTCGAGCGCCGCCATCGCCGGTATGAGCCTGGGATCCACCACCGGCGTCTTCGCGCGCGCGGCGGTATCGGTCACCACCGCGATCGCCGTGACCTCGGAGCCGGTGCCGGCCGTGGTCGGCACCGCATAGATCGGCAGCGGCGGTTTTTTCACGCGGAAATTCCCGACCAGCGCGGCCACGGCGCAGTCGTTGCCCACGCAGGCCGCAATCAGTTTGGCGGCGTCCATCGGCGAGCCGCCGCCCACCCCGAGCACGGCGTCGGCGCGGTGCGCGCGTGCGGCCGCCACGCCGGCCTCGATCTGCGCGTGCGTGGGGTCCGGTTCCACGCCGTCGTGCACCGCGCACGCCACACCCGCCGCCTCCAGCGCCTCGACCAGCGGCTGCACGATGCCGAGGCGGTTCAGCACCGCGTCGGTGACCAGCAGCACACGCCGGTGCCCGAGGTCGGCCAGCGTGCGGCACAACTGGCGCGCCGTTCCAGGGCCGGCGAGCAGCACCGGGCGCCGCATGCGCACCGAGGCGATCAGCGCGTGCAGGACCAGCAACCTGGCGCGGTGGAGCACGGGCCCGAGCGGGGACGCCAGCACGCGCTCCATCGCCACCGCCTCAGGCGCCGCTCAGTTCGAGCAGCAGGCGGTTCAGCCGCTGCACGTAGGCCGCCGGGTCCTCGAGGTCGTCGCCCGAGGCGAGCTGTGCCTGCTCGAACAGGATGGTCGCCAGCGCGGCGAAGCGGTCCTCGTCGGCCTCGCGGTCGAGCCGCTGGACCAGCGGATGGTCGGGATTGAGCTCGAGGATCGGCTTCGCCTCCGGCACCTGCTGCCCGGCCGCCTGCATGATGCGGCGCATCTGCACGCCCATGTCGTGATCGCCCACCACCAGGCAGGCCGGGGACTCGGTCAGCCGCGCCGTGACGCGCACCTCCTGCACCCGCGTCTCCAGCGCCTTCTGCACGCGCTCGACCAGGTCCTTCGCTTCCTGCTGGCGCTTCTCGCGCTGCTCCTTGCTGGCGCTGTCCTCGAGTTCGCCGAGATCGAGATCGCCGCGCGCCACGTCCTTCAGCTTCTTGCCGGCGAATTCGCCGAGGTAGGACACCATCCAGTCGTCGATGCGGTCGTGGAGCAGGATCGCCTCGATGCCCTTGCGGCGCAGCAGCTCGAGGTGCGGGCTGCTGCGCGCGGTGGTGAAGTTGTCGGCCACCACGTAATAGATGTGCTGCTGCCCCTCGCGCATGCGCTCGACGTACTGCTCGAGGCTCTGGTCCTGCGCCGGCTTGTCGGTGTGCGTGGTCGCGAAGCGCAGCAGTTTCGCGATGCGCTCGCGGTTCGCGAAGTCCTCGGCCAGTCCTTCCTTCATGACCTGGCCGAACACGTCCCAGAACTTGCGGTAATCGTCGGGGCGCTCGCTGGCGACGTTCTCGAGCATGTCGAGCACGCGCTTGCCGAGCGCGCCGCGCATCGCGTCGACCGCCGCGCTCTTCTGCAGGATCTCGCGCGAGACGTTGAGCGGCAGGTCGGCGGAATCCACCACGCCCTTCACGAACCTGAGGTACAGCGGCAGGAACTGCTCGGCCTCGTCCATGATGAAGGTGCGCTGGATGTAGAGCTTCAACCCGCGCGGCGCATCGCGGTTCCACAGGTCGAACGGTGCGTGCGAGGGGATGTACAGCAGCGAGTTGTACTCGTAGCGGCCCTCCACGCGGTGATGGCTCCAGGTGAGCGGGTCCTCGAAGTCGTGCGCGATGTGCTTGTAGAACTCGCGGTATTCCTCGTCGCCGATCTCGGCCCTGGGGCGCGTCCACAGTGCCGTGGCCTGGTTGATCGTCTCCCACTCCGGGGCACCCTGCTCGCCGCCCTCCTCCCCGTCGTGGCGCTCCCTGGGCATGCGCACCGGCAGCGAGATGTGGTCCGAGTAGCGTTTGACGATCGAGCGCACGCGCCAGGCGTCGAGGAACTCGGCCGCGTCCTCCTTCAGGTGCAGCACCACGGTGGTGCCGCGCTCGGTGCGTTCGATGTCCTCGACCGTGAACTCGCTCTCCCCGGCCGACTCCCAGCGCACGCCGGCGCTGCTGTCCAGCCCGGCGCGGCGGGTGAACACCTCGACGCGGTCGGCCACCATGAACGCACTGTAGAACCCGACCCCGAACTGCCCGATCAGCTGCGAATCGCGGCGCTGGTCGCCCGAGAGCTGCTGCACGAACTGCGCGGTGCCGGAGCGCGCGATGGTGCCGAGGTGGCTGATCGCCTCCTCGCGCGACATGCCGATGCCGTTGTCGGTGATCGACAGCGTGCGCGCGTCCTGGTCGACCGCGATGCGGATGCCGAGCTCCGGGTCGTCGGCCAGCAGTTCGGGTGCCGCGAGCGCCTCGAAGCGCAGCTTGTCGGCGGCGTCGGAGGCGTTGGAGATCAGCTCGCGCAGGAAGATCTCGCGGTTGCTGTAGAGCGAATGGATCATCAGGTGCAGGAGCTGGCGGGCCTCGGTCTGAAAGCCCATCGTCTCGCGGTGCGCTGCGGTCATGCGGTGTACTCCCTCTGGTCTGGAACCGACTCCGCGCATATGGGGTCGGCGCCAGCGCTTTCAAGGGCGCCCGCGCCCGGCGCGATGACACGCGGGGGCGTGATCGGCTAGATTCGCCACCAGATCCCCGCGCGGGGCAGCATAACGACAACGGAGGCCACAGCGTGAGCACCATCGAGACCTTTGCCCGGTTCGCCGTCCGCACCGGCAGCGACGCCATTCCCCCCGAGGTGCGCGAGTACGCGCGCATCGTGCTGCTGGACACGCTGGTCTGCGGCCTCGCGGCGGCGCGGCTCGAACGTTCGCGGATGACGCAACGGCTGGCCGCGCGCTTCGGCGGCCCGCCCGAGGCCACGGTGTTCGGGCTGGCGCAGCGCGTCGCGGCGGTGAACGCCGCGCACGCCAACGCCGAGATGATGAACGCGCTGGACGCCGACGACACCTTCTACAACGCCGCGCATTTCGCCGCGATCGTGGCGGCGGCGGCGCTGGCCGACGCCGAGCGCGTACACCTCGACGGGGCCGGACTGCTGCGCGCCTTCACGCTCGGCTACGAGGTCAGCGCGCGCGTGAACCTCGCCTCGGCGATCATGCAGTACGAGAACGGCGAGTTCCGCTGGTCGCAGATACTCGGCAACGGCGGTGATGCCTTCGGCGCCGCGGTCGCCAGCGCGGTCGCGAGCGGCCTCGACGAAGGCACGCTCGCCAATGCGCTCGGGATCGTGGGCTGGACCGCGCCGACCCCGAAAGCGACCAACATGGCCATCCGGCGCGAGTTCAACTCCTTCAAGTACGCACCCTACGGCTGGGTGGCGCAGACCGGCATGGTCGCCGCCGCGCTCGCTGCCGAGGGCTACACCGGCGACACCGACGTGCTGGACATCCACCCCGGTTTCTTCGAGGCGCAGGGCTTCCTGAGTTCCTACCCCGACCTGCTCGCCAGCGAGCCGGGCCGCCGCTGGTGGATCATGGACACCGCGCTGAAACCCTACCCGTCGTGCCGCTACACGCACCCGGCGATCGAGGCGATCAGCGCCTGGCGTGCGCGCGAGGCGCTGGACCCGGCCGACATCGACAGCATCGTGGTGCGCATGAACCCGGCCGCCTACGCCACCTGTTTCTTCCATTCGCCGCAGCCCGCGATCACGCCGGACCACCGCGCGCCGCTGCACGGTGCGTTCAACATTCCCTACGTGCTCGCGCTCGCGCTGCTGGGACGCCCGCGCGGCCCCGGCTGGTACGACGCGGCGAACCTGCAGGATCCGGCGGTGTGGGCGCTGGCCCGGCGCGTGCGCACCGAGCCGGACCCGCAACTCGCGGTCGCGTGGCGCGAGGAGGTGCTGAACAGCCCGCTCAGGCGCCCACAGCGCACGCGTGCCTCGATCACGCTGACGGTGCGCGGCGTCGAGCACCTGATCGAGTCCGACGCCAACCCCGGCGATCCCTGGGACGAGGCCACGCGCGCCGACCGTGCGTGGGTCGAGAACAAGTTCCACGACTTCTGCGCCGACCTCGTGCCGCGCGCACAACGCGAGGCGTTGATCGCCGCGGTCTGGGACCTCGAGCAGGTCGACGACGTCGCGCGGGTGCTGGCGCCGCTGCTCGAGGTTCCGGCGTGAGCGCGCCGGGCGGGGAGACGCTGGCGCAGAAGATCCGCTTCGCCTCCTACTACCGGCCGTGGATGATCGTGCTGCGTGGCCGGCGCGCACTCGCCTTCGACCTGTGGCTGGTCGATCGCACCGGCTTCTCGCTGATGTCCTTGCAGTACGCGCTCGCCGGCGGCAACCGCTACACGCCAACGCTGGCGCTGACGGCGATCGGCGCACGCAGCGGGGCGCTGCGCCGCGTCGCGTTGCCGTACCTGCGCCACGGCGAGGACTACCTCGTGGTGGGCTCGAACGCCGGCGGGCCCACGGATCCGGTGTGGGTCGGGAACCTGCGCGCCGAGGCGCGCTGCTGGCTGCGCGTGAAGCGCCGTGACATCGTCGCCAGCGCGCGCATCGCCTGCGGCGAGGAACGCGAGCGGCTGTTCGCCGAGGTCGTGCGCCGGAAACCGAACGTCGCGCGTTACCAGCAGCGCGCGAGCGGCTTCGGCCGCGAGATCCCCATCGTCGTGCTGAGCCCGCTGCCGTAGGTCGGGCTTCAGCCCGATGGCGTCGCGGGATCGAACCAGCGCAGCAGCGCCTCGCTGCCGGCGTCGGTGAAATCGCGGCGGTTGCGTGGCACACGCCAGGCACGCGAGGAGTGCAGTGCGCTGTAGCTGTAGCAGGAATCGGGGCGCATCGGGTCCAGCGAGGCCGGCCCCGGCGGCACCGCTTCCTCGTCGAACACGCGTGACAGCGCGACGAAAAAACCGCGCTGGAGTACGAACGCGTACTCGAACTCGGTATCGTCGAGCGCCGTGCGCGCCCAGCCGGTGAAGCCACCGAACACCTTCTGCCCGGCGTAGAGCCCGGGAGCGACGATCACGTTGTTCTCCAGTGTCCACTCGAGCACGCGCGTACCGTCGCAATCGAGCGTCGCGACGGTGCGCCCGTCGATCACGTCCGGGATCGTCACGTCGTAGCGTCGCTCGCGTGACCCACGGCGCGCATGCACCATCGCGAGCGCGGCGAGATCGAACAGATGCGTGCAGTGGCGGCGGGGGTTCTGCCAGCGCCCGAGGGTCCGCAACGGATCGGATAGCGGTGCTCCGACCAGCGAATGCAGCTCCTGCGTTGCCTCGGGACAGGTGGTCAGCGGGTAGCGCTCGGCGTGCGCTGCGATCGCGGTGATCCGCTCCCCGTCATGTTCGAGCGTGACCGAAAAAGCGTGCGGGTCGTCCTCGACCGCGGCGCACACGCAGCGCGGCGAGTCGCGATGCAGCACGATCGCGCGCCGGTAACGGCCGCTGCCGTAGCGCGGGTCGTAAACCGCGTCGGGATAGCGGGCTCCGGCTCCGGCTCCGGCGTCGCTGCTCATCGCCGCGCCCCGGCCTGCGGGGCACGGCGATCGTCGTCGCGACGGATCACCAGCCGGTGACCGCCTTGAGCGCGCTGCCGATCTCGGCGAGGCTGCGCACCGTCTTCACGCCGGCCGCCTCCAGCGCCGCGAACTTCTCGTCCGCGGTGCCTTTGCCGCCGGCGATGATCGCGCCCGCATGGCCCATCCGCTTGCCCTTCGGCGCGGTGACACCGGCGATGTACGACACCACCGGCTTGGTCACGTTGGCCTTGATGAACGCCGCCGCCTCTTCCTCGGCCGAACCGCCGATCTCGCCGATCATCACGATCGCCTCGGTCGCCGGATCCTGCTGGAACATGCCGAGGATGTCGATGAAGTTCGAGCCCGGGATCGGGTCGCCGCCGATGCCGACGCAGGTCGACTGGCCGAAGCCCGCGTCGGTGGTCTGCTTGACGGCCTCGTAGGTCAGCGTGCCGGAGCGCGAGACGATGCCCACGCGGCCTGGCTTGTGGATGTGGCCCGGCATGATGCCGATCTTGCACTCGCCCGGCGTGATCACGCCGGGGCAGTTCGGTCCGATCAGGCGCACGCCGAGCTGGTCGCACTTGACCTTGACCTCGAGCATGTCGAGCGTGGGCACACCCTCGGTGATGCACACGATCAGGCGGATGCCGTTGTTCGCGGCCTCGAGGATCGAGTCCTTGCAGAACGGCGCCGGCACATAGATCACGGAGGCGTCGGCGCCGGTGGCGGCGACCGCGTCCGCCACGGTGTCGAACACCGGCAGGCCGAGGTGCGTCTGGCCGCCCTTGCCGGGCGTGACGCCACCGACCATCCTGGTGCCGTATTCGATCGACTGTTTCGAGTGCGAGGTTCCCTGCGAGCCGGTGAAGCCCTGGCAGATGACCTTGGTGTCCTTGTTGACCAGAATGCTCATCGAATTACCCCTTCGCTGCCTTGACGACGGCCTGTGCAGCCTCGGTCAGGCTCGTTGCCGCGATGATGTTGAGTCCGCTCTCGGCCAGCATCTTCGAGCCGAGATCCGCATTGTTGCCCTCGAGGCGCACCACGACGGGCACCTTGACGCCCACTTCCGAGACCGCGCCGATGATGCCCTCGGCGATGAGATCGCAACGCACGATGCCGCCGAAGATGTTGACCAGCACCGCGCGCACGTTGGCGTCGGACAGGATGATCTTGAACGCCTCCGACACCCGCTCCTTGGTCGCGCCACCGCCGACGTCGAGGAAGTTCGCCGGACGCCCGCCGTGCAGGTTGACGATGTCCATGGTGCCCATCGCCAGGCCGGCGCCGTTGACCATGCAGCCGATGTCGCCGTCGAGCGCGACGTAGTTCAGTTCCCACTGCGCGGCGTGCACCTCGCGGGCGTCTTCCTGCGTGGTGTCGTGCATCTCGCGCAGCGCCTTCTGGCGGAACAGCGCGTTGCCGTCGACGCCGAGCTTCGCGTCCAGGCAATGCAGGTTACCGGCGGTGGTGATCACCAGCGGGTTCACCTCGATCAGCGCCAGGTCCTTGTCCTGGAACAGCTTCGCGAGCCCGAGGAAGATGTTGGTGAACTGCTTGACCTGGTCGCCCTTGAGGCCGAGCTTGAACGCGAGTTCGCGGCCCTGGTACGGCTGTGCGCCGGTGAGCGGGTCGATGGTCGCCTTGAAGATCTTCTCCGGCGTCTCGTGCGCGACTTTCTCGATGTCGACGCCACCCTCGGGGGAGGCCATGAACACGATGCGGCGCGAGCTGCGGTCCACCACGGCGCCGAGGTAGAGTTCCTCGGCGATGTCGGTGCAGGCCTCGACCAGGATCTTGTTGACCGGCTGGCCTTTCTCGTCGGTCTGGTAGGTCACCAGGTTGCGTCCCAGCCAGTGCGAGGCGAAATCACGGATCTCGTCCTTTGTCTTGACCAGTTTCACGCCGCCGGCCTTGCCGCGGCCACCGGCGTGCACCTGCGCCTTGACCACCCACTGAGTGCCGCCGATCTGCTCGGCGGCCTCGACGGCCTGCTTCGGCGTCTCCGCGGCAAAACCCCTGGAAACGGGCAGCCCGTACTCGGCAAACAGCTGTTTGCCCTGGTATTCGTGCAAATTCATGGCGTAGTACCGTCCTGACGTGTAAATGGATGGATCCGGGCGCGCCGGCTTCCAGGTCTCCGCCCTGCCCCGGCGCGGTGCGCGCCGGAGGGGGGCTGCGAAAGCGGGCGCAATTATCGCGGAAAAGCCCCGCGAGGCATACCCTTCAGCGCGGCTTGCGGTTGGGAATATGAATCGCGTGCCCGAGCGCGGCGAGCGCCGCCTCGTGCACCGCCTCCGACAGCGTCGGGTGCCCGAAGACGGTCAGTGCGATGTCCTCTGCGCTGGCGCCGAACTCCATCGCGATCACGACCTGCTGCACCAGGTCGGCCGCGCCGGGCCCGACGATGTGGCAACCGAGCACGCGGTCGTCGGCGGCATCGGTCAGCAGCTTGACGATACCCACGGCGTCGTTGGCCGCCAGTGCGCGGCCGCTGGCGGCGAACGGGAACACGCCGGCCTTGAACTCCTGCCCGGCGGCCTTGAGCTGCTGCTCGCCGGGCCCGACCCAGGCGATCTCGGGGTGCGTGTAGATGATCGCGGGAATGCCGTCGTAGTTCAGCTGCGTCTTGCGGCCGGCGATGCGCTCGGCGACCATCACGCCCTCCTCCATCGCCTTGTGCGCGAGCATCGGCCCGCGCACGATATCGCCGATCGCGTACACACCGGGCATATCGGTGGCGCAGTGCTCGTTGACGTGCACGAAGCCACGCTCCTCGAGGTTCACGCCGCAGTCGGGCGCCAGCAGTCCCGCGGTCACCGGGCGCCGGCCGACGGCGACGATCAGGCGGTCGAATTCGGCACGCTTTTCTTCCTCGCCCTCGACGTAGGTGACGCCGACGCCACCCTCGCCCACCTCGGTCGCGGTGACGCGCGCGTTCAGGCGGATGTCGAGCCCCTGTGCGCGCAGGATCTTCAGCGCGTCCTTCGACACCTGGCGATCGACCGCGAGCAGGAAGTCCGGCAGTGCCTCGATGACCACCACCTCGGCGCCGATCCGCGCCCACACGCTGCCGAGCTCGAGCCCGATCACGCCGGCGCCGACCACGCCGAGGCGCCGCGGCACGGCGTCGAACTCGAGCGCACCGGCCGAGTCGACGATGGGCCCGCCGAACGGCGCGGCCGGGATCTCGATCGGCGCCGATCCGGTGGCGAGGATCACGTTCGCGGCATCGATGGTCTCGACGGTGCCGTCGTGCGCGCTGAACTCGACCCGGCGCCCCGCGAGCAGCCGACCGCTGCCGGCGAGCGCCGTGACGCCGTTGGCCTTGAACAGACCGGCGATGCCGCCGGTCAACTGGTCGACTATGCGGCGTTTGCGTTTGAGCATCGCCGGCACGTCGATCGTGACCTCGCGCGCGCCGATGCCGTGCACGGCCAGCCCGTGTGCGGCCTCGTGGAAACGGTGCGAGCTGTCGAGCAGCGCTTTCGACGGGATGCAGCCGACGTTCAGGCAGGTGCCGCCGAAGACCGGCTTGCCGTCACCGCTGCGCCACTTCTCGATCACGGCGGTCTTCAGCCCGAGCTGCGCGGCGCGGATCGCCGCCACGTAACCACCGGGCCCGGCGCCGATCACGACCACGTCGAATTGCTGTGCCATCGTCTGTCTCCCGTTTCTTGTTCGCAGGTTCGGCCTGTGGCCGAACACATCACCGCCGTCCGGGCACAGCCCGGACCTACAACCGAATCCTGTCCGGGCACAGCCCGGACCTACATATCCGTCCGGGCACAGCCCGGACCTACAGGTCCAGCAGGATGCGGGCGGGATCCTCGAGCATGTCCTTGATCGCCACCAGGAACTGCACCGCGTCCTTGCCGTCGACCAGGCGGTGGTCGTAGGACAGCGCCAGGTACATCATCGGCCGGATCACCACCTGCCCGTCCAGCGCCACCGGGCGCTCCTGCACCTTGTGCATGCCGAGGATCGCCGTCTGCGGCGGGTTCAGGATCGGCGTCGAGAGCAGCGAGCCGAACACGCCGCCGTTGGTGATCGTGAAAGTACCGCCGCTCATTTCCTCGATGGTGAGCTTGTTGTCGCGCGCCTTCAGCCCGTACTCGCGCACCCTGGCCTCGATCTCGGCGAGACTCATCGCGTCGGCGTCACGCAGCACCGGCACCACCAGCCCGCGATCGCTGGACACCGCCACGCCGATGTCCTGGTAGCCGTGGTAGACGACGTCGTTGCCGTCGATCGACGCGTTCACCACCGGAAAGCGCTTGAGCGCCTCGACGCTGGCGCGCACGAAGAACCCCATGAAGCCGAGCCGCGTGCCGTTGTGGCGCTTCTCGAACAGCTCGCGGTACTTCGCGCGCAGGTCCATCACCGGCTGCATGTCGACCTCGTTGAACGTGGTCAGCATCGCGGTGTTGCGCTTGGCGTCGAGCAGGCGCTCGGCAACGCGCGCGCGCAGTCGCGTCATCGGCACCCGCCGCTCGACGCGTCCACCCGCCGCCGGTTCCGCCGCAGCGACTGCCGCCGTCGCTGGTGCAGGTGCGGCAGCGGTAGCCGCCGGTGCGGCGGCAGCGGGCGCAGCCGCGGTGCTGCCGGCGGCGGCCTGGCGCGCCTGCGCGACCACGTCCTCCCGCGTCACGCGCCCGCCCTTGCCGCTGCCACTGAGTGAGGCGGGATCGATGCCGTGCTCGGCCGCCGCCAGCCGGGCCGCCGGGCCGGAGCGCGGCGCTGCGGCGCCGGCAGCGGCCGACGCCGCCGGCGCAACCGGCGCGGCTTGCGCGGCAGCGCCGGCCTCGAAGCGCGCGATCGCCTCCTGCCCGAGCACCGTCTCGCCGGTGTCCTTCAGGATCTCGGCCAGCGTGCCGTCGGCCGGCGCGACGACCTCGAGCACCACCTTGTCGGTCTCGATGTCGGCCAGCACCTCGTCACGCCGGCACGCATCGCCGGGACGTTTGTGCCAGTGCGCGACCGTGCCTTCGGCAACCGACTCGGGAAACTGGGGGGCCTTGATCTCGATACTCATTGCTGCGAGTTCCTGTCGGGTTGTCAGCGACTCGAATCACGGATTCGGCCAGCGCGGCACCTGCATGCCGAGCGCATCGCGCACCAGCTTCTCCTGCTGCGCGAGATGCAGCGCGGTGTAGCCGGCCGCGGGCGCCGCCGAGGCTTCGCGGCCGGCGTACTCGAGGTACAGGTCGCGGTTGTGCTCGCGCACCACCTGGCGCATGTGGTGCTGGCTGCTGAACCAGGCGCCCTGGTTCTGCGGCTCTTCCTGGCACCAGGTGACCTCGAGCAGGTTGCGGTACGGCGCCAGCGCCGCCAGCAGCTCCTGCTGCGGGAACGGGTAGAGCTGCTCGATGCGCACGATCGCGACGTGCGACAGCGCGTGCTCGTTGCGCACGTCGCGCAGTTCGTAATACACCTTGCCGCTGCACAGCACGACCCGCGTGACTTCGTCCGGACCCAGCGGATCGACCTCGGGGATCACGCTGCGAAAGCCACCCTGCGCGAGCTCGGTCAGCTCGGATACCGCGTCCTTGTGGCGCAGCAGGCTCTTGGGCGTGAACACCACCAGCGGCTTGCGTAGCGGGCGCACCGCCTGGCGGCGCAGCAGGTGGTAGATCTGCGCCGGCGTGGTCGGCACGCAGATCTGGATGTTGTGCTCGGCGCAGAGCTGCAGGAAACGCTCCAGGCGCGCCGAGGAATGCTCCGGCCCCTGCCCCTCGTAGCCGTGGGGCAGCAGCATCGTCAGTCCGCACAGCCGCGCCCACTTGTGCTCGCCGCTGGTGATGAACTGGTCGATCACGATCTGCGCGCCGTTGGCGAAGTCGCCGAACTGTGCCTCCCACAGGATCAGCGCCCGCGGCGTCGTGGTCGCGTAGCCGTACTCGAAGCCGAGCGCCGCGAGTTCGCTGAGCAGCGAGTCGTGGATATGGAACGGCGCCTGAGCGTCCGCGAGGTGCTGCAGCGGCACGTGCACGCTGCCGTCCTTCTGGTTGTGCAGCACCGCGTGACGGTGCGCGAAGGTGCCGCGCCCCACGTCCTGGCCGGTCAGGCGCACCAGGAAACCTTCCTCGAGCAGCGTCGCGTAGGCCAGCAGTTCGGCGAAGCCCCAGTTGACCGGCGTCGCCGCCGCGCTCATCAGGCGGCGGTCCTCGTAGATCTTCTGTACCTGGCGCTGCAGCACGAAGCCGTCGGGCACCGCACACATGCGCGCGGCGATCTCCTGCAGGCGCGACAGCTCGACGCGGGTGTCGGCGGAGGCGGTGGTCGGGTGGCCGAGATACGGCCGCCAGTCGACGTACAGCGCCGGATTCGGCTCGGTGACCAGGCTCTTCGCGACGTGCTGGCCGCTCTCCAGCGCCGCGCGATAGCCGTCGACCAGCGCGCGTTCCTGCGCGGCGTCGAGCACGCCCTCGGCGATGAGCCGCTCGGCGTAGATCGCGCGCGTGGTCGGGTGAGTGCGGATCTTCCGATACATCAGCGGCTGGGTGGCTGCCGGCTCGTCGGCCTCGTTGTGGCCGCGGCGGCGGTAGCAGACCAGGTCGATCACCACGTCCTTGCGGAAGCGCTGGCGGAAATCCACCGCCAGCTCGGTCACGAACAGCACGGCCTCGGGGTCGTCGCCGTTCACGTGGAAGATCGGCGCCTGCACCATCTTCGCGACATCGGTGCAGTATTCGGTGGAGCGCGCGTCCTGCGGGCAACTGGTGGTGAAACCCACCTGGTTGTCGATCACCACGTGCACGGTGCCGCCGGTGCCGAAGCCGCGCGTCTGCGACATCTGGAAGGTTTCCATCACCACGCCCTGGCCCGCGAAGGACGCATCGCCGTGGATGATCACGGGCACCACGTGGTCGCGCTGCAGGTCGCCACGCCGGTCCTGGCGCGCGCGCACCGAACCCTCTACCACCGGCGCGACGATCTCCAGGTGCGAGGGGTTGAACGCCAGCGCGATATGCATCTCGCCGCCCGGCGTCATCACGTTCGACGAGAAGCCCTGGTGGTACTTCACGTCGCCGGAGCCCTGGTAGATCGCGCGCCCCTCGAATTCCTCGAACAGGCTCGCCGGGTTCTTGCCGAAGATGTTGACCAGCACCGCCAGCCGCCCGCGGTGCGCCATGCCGACCACGATCTCCTGCACCCCGTAGCCGCCGAGACGCTGCACCACCTCGTCGAGCATCGGGATCAGGCTCTCGCCGCCCTCGAGACCGAAGCGCTTGGCTCCCGGGTAACGTGCGGCGAGGAACTGCTCCAGCCCCTCGGCGGCGGTGAGGCGTTCGAGCAGGTGGCGCCTGACTTCGGGCGGATACACCGGAGCGGCGCGCACGCTGTCCATGCGGCTCTGGATCCACTGCCGCTCCTCGGTGGAGACGATGTGCATGAACTCGGCGCCGACCGTGTTGCAGTAGGTGCGCTCGAGCGCCTCGACGATCTCGCGCAGCGTCGCCTCGGCCTTGCCGATGTACAGCGATCCGGTCTGGAACACGGTGTCGAAGTCGGCTTCGGACAGCTGGTGGAACGCCAGCTCCAGATCCGGCACCCGCTCGCGCTCCGCGAGGCCGAGCGGATCGAGGCGCGCCTTCTGGTGACCGCGCTGGCGGTACGCGCTGATCAGCTGCACCACGCGCACCTGCTTGCGCTCGTACTCGGTGCTGATGCCCGGATGCTCGGCCGGCTGCGGGCGGCACTTCTGCCGCCCGAGCAGCGCGAAGTGCTCCTGCACGGTCGAATGCGGGACGTCGATCGCGCCGCCGTCGGTGCGCGGCAGGCGGTCGAAATAGTCGCGCCACCCGGGCGCTATGGAATTCGGGTCACGCAGGTAGGCTTCGTAGATCGCCTCGACGTAGGCCGCGTTGCCACCCGAAATATGCGAGCTGCTCCACAGCAGCTCCATGTTGCCCTGCTGCATGCCCTGGCCTCCACGCCGGTCTGCCGCGACCGGACCAATCGATCCGGCGCCGGATCGCCACCGGATCCCTCCAGCGGATACGTTGGCGGGCCGGGCAACGGTTCATCGCCCCGCCCGCCGCGCGCTCAGGTTCCCCGCGCGAGCAGCATGTTGCGGATGTGTCCGATCGCCTGCGTCGGGTTCAGGTTCTTCGGACACACCGCCACGCAGTTCTGGATGCCGTGGCAGCGGAACACGCTGTACGGGTCGTCGAGTTCGGCGAGCCGTTCCTCGGTCGCGGTGTCACGGCTGTCGATCAGGAAGCGGTAGGCCTGCAGCAGGCCCGACGGACCGATGAAGCGGTCCGGGTTCCACCAGAACGAGGGACAGGCGGTCGAGCAGCAGGCGCACAGGATGCACTCGTACAGCCCGTCGAGCCTGGCGCGCTCCTCGGGCGACTGCAGCCGCTCGATGGCCGGCGGCGGCTGGTCGTTGATCAGGTACGGCTTCACCTTCTCGTACTGGCGGTAGAACATCGTCATGTCGACCACGAGGTCGCGCACCACCGGCAGCCCCGGCAGCGGGCGGATCACCAGGCGGTTGTTCTTCGCGATCGCGGACAACGGCGTGATGCAGGCCAGCCCGTTCTTGCCGTTCATGTTCACGCCGTCGGAACCGCACACGCCCTCGCGGCAGGAACGGCGGTAGGTCAGCGAGGGATCCTGCGCCTTCAGCAGCTCGAGCACGTCGAGCACCATCAGGTCCCGGCCACCGGTGTCGACCTGCAGCTCCTGCATCGAGGGCTCGCGGTCGGTCTCGGGGTTGTAGCGATAGACACTCACTTGCAGCATGTACGGAATCCCCGGTCAGTAGGTGCGCTTCATGGGCTCGAAGGTGTCGACCGTCTTCGGCGCGAAGTTCACGCCGCGCCGGCCGAGGCGCTTCTCGCCCGGGAAGAACAGCGAATGGCACAGCCAGTTCTCGTCGTCGCGCTCCGGGTAGTCCTCGCGGGCGTGGGCGCCGCGGCTCTCGGTGCGCGCCTCGGCGGCGATCGCGGTCGACTCGGCGACCTCGAGCAGGTTCTGCAGCTCGAGCGCCTCGAGGCGCGCGGTGTTGAACGCCTGCGACTTGTCCTTCAGGTGCAGGTTCTCGATGCGCGGGCGCAGCGCCGCGAGGCTGGCCACGCCCTCGCGCATCTTCTCGCCGGTGCGGAACACGCCGAAGAAGTTCTGCATCACGGTCTGCAGTTCCTTGCGCAGCGGCGCCACCGCCTCGCCGTCCTTCGAACCGTTCAGGCGGTCGAGGCGCGTCATCGCGCGGTCGACGTCGGTCTCGGAGGCGTCGCGGTACTCGATGCCCTCGCGCAGCGCCTTCTCGATGAACAGGCCCGAGGCGCGACCGAACACGATCAGGTCGAGCAGCGAGTTGCCGCCGAGGCGGTTGGCGCCGTGCACCGACACGCACGCCACCTCGCCGCAGGCGAACAGGCCCGGGATCACGCGGTCCTTGCCGTCGGCGTCCTGCGTCAGCGCCTGGCCGTGCACATTGGTCGGAATGCCGCCCATCATGTAGTGGCAGGTCGGCACGACGGGGATCGGCTCGCGCACCGGATCGACGTGCGCGAAGGTCTTCGACAGCTCGCAGATGCCCGGCAGCCGCGACTCGAGCACGTCGGCGCCGAGGTGATCGAGCTTCAGGTACACGTGGTCGCCGTCGGGACCGCAACCGCGGCCGTCGATGATCTCCTTGATCATCGAGCGCGCGACCACGTCGCGGCTCGCGAGGTCCTTGGCGTTGGGCGCGTAGCGCTCCATGAAGCGCTCGCCGTCCTTGTTCAGCAGGTAGCCGCCCTCGCCGCGGCAACCCTCGGTGACCAGCACCCCGGCGCCGGCGATGCCGGTCGGGTGGAACTGCCACATCTCGATGTCCTGCACCGGGAAGCCGGCGCGCAGCGCCATGCCGACGCCGTCGCCGGTGTTGATGTGCGCGTTGGTCGTCGAGGCGTAGATCCGCCCGGCGCCGCCGGTGGCGAGCACCGTCGCGCGCGACTTCACGTACACCGTCTCGCCGGTCTCCATGCAGATCGCGATCACGCCGACCACCGCACCATCCTGGTTCCTGACCAGGTCGACCGCGAACCACTCGTTGAGGAACGCGGTGCGGTTCTTCAGGTTGGCCTGGAACAGCGTGTGCAGCAGCGCGTGGCCGGTGCGGTCCGCCGCCGCGCAGGTGCGCGCGGCCTGGCCGCCGCGCCCGTAGTCCTTGCTCTGGCCACCGAAGGGGCGCTGGTAGATGCGGCCCTCCTCGGTACGCGAGAACGGCAGTCCGAGGTGTTCCATCTCGAACACCGCCTGCGGGCCCACCGAGCACATGTACTCGATGGCGTCCTGGTCGCCGATGTAGTCGGAGCCCTTGACGGTGTCGTACATGTGCCAGCGCCAGTCGTCGCCGGGGTCGGCGCTGGCGATGGCGCAGGTGATGCCGCCCTGCGCCGAGACGGTGTGCGAGCGGGTCGGGAACACCTTCGAGATCACCGCCGTGCGATAGCCCGACTGCGCAAGCTGCAGCGCGGCGCGCATGCCGGCACCGCCGCCGCCGACGATCACGCCATCGAAACTCAGAGTGCGGATTCGCGTCATTCTCAGTTACCCCACAAGATCTGCGCGCCCCAGACGAGGTACGCGAACAGCACCAGGCCGGAGGTGGCCTGGAAAATCCACCGGATCACGTTGCCCTTCGCGCCGAGCAGCCGCTCGGTGAAGTAGTCGGTGCCGACCGTCCACAGGCCGATCCACGCGTGCACCACGATGGACACGATGGCCATCATGCTGAAGATCTTCATCGGCGTGCCGGCGAAATGCCCGCGCCAGGTCGCGTAGTCCAGCGACGGCGAGAACACCAGGATGCCGCCCACGCACAGCACCCAGGCGAGCAGGACGAGCGCGGTGACGCGCTGCAGGATCCAGTCGTGCAGGCCGCTGCGGCCGTAATTCGTGACTGCCGTTACCATACCCACACCCCCGTCAGAACGATGAGAACCGCCGCCACTACGAAGGTGGCCCGTGCCGCCCTGCGCCCGCCCTCGAGCGACTCGCCGTAGCCCAGATCCATCGCCAGATGCCTGACGCCGGCGACGCAGTGGTAGACCAGCGCCGCCAGCACCGCCCACACCAGCAGCTTCGCGGGCACCGAGTCGAGCAACCCCCGTACGCGCGCGAACCCTTCCTCGCCCGACAGCGAAAGGTCGAGCAGGTACAGCAGGACGCCCGCCCCGACCACCGAGGCCACGCCGGAGACGCGGTGCAGGATCGAGACGTAGGCGGTGATCGGCAACGCGATCGTGCCGATGTCCAGATTGACGGGTCTGTTTGGCTTCACGGCTCGGATACCTTCGTTGAGAAATTCCGTTTGGAGGAGGCGCGTCCGCGTGCTGTTGCGCACCCCGTGCGGGGCGGGCGGCGGCGGCAGCGTGAACCGCTGCGGATTATAGGGACGCGACCCATCGAATACAAACCGCGAACCGGCGGGAAAATGCGCTGTTCGACGCGATCGGACCGTGTTGTCAGTTCGACTCGCGCACGCTGCGCTGCAAGCGAGTCGAATTGACAACGCGCGTGCGCGATCTATAGAGTTAGCGCCCGCGCCGCACCGCGGCCCCACACCGAAAACGTTGCAAGGAGCCGTAGATCCATGTCGGGAAAGACCGCCAGACTATCCATTCCGGGCGCCGCGGCGGAGCTCGAACTGCCGGTACTCTCCGGCACCATGGGCCCCGACGTCGTCGACGTGCAGGCGCTCACCGCCAACGGCTACTTCACCTACGATCCCGGCTTCGTCTCGACGGCCTCCTGCGAGAGCAGGATCACCTACATCGACGGTGACCGCGGCATCCTGCTGCACCGCGGCTACCCGATCGAGCAGCTCGCCGAGAAATCCGACTACCTCGAGGTCTGCTACCTGCTGATGTACGGCGAACTGCCGGACGCGGGGCAGAAGAAGCGCTTCGTCGACGTCGTCATGCGCCACACGATGGTGCACGAGCAGCTGCAGTTCTTCTACCGCGGGTTCCGCCGCGACGCGCACCCGATGGCGATCATGTGCGGCGTGGTCGGCGCGCTGTCGGCGTTCTACCACGACGCGCTGAACATCACCGACGAGGAACACCGCGAGATCGCCGCGTTCCGCCTGCTCGCGAAGATGCCGACGCTGGCCGCGATGAGCTACAAGTACTCGATCGGCATGCCGTTCATGTACCCGGACAACACGCTCGACTACGCGTCGAACTTCCTGCACATGATGTTCGGCAACCCGTGCGAGAAGACGAAGATCAACCCGGTGCTCGCGCGCGCGATGGACCGCATCTTCCTGCTGCACGCCGACCACGAGCAGAACGCCTCGACCTCGGCGGTGCGCCTGACCGGCTCGACCGGCGCGAACCCGTTCGCGTGCATCGCCGCCGGCATCGCCGCGCTGTGGGGTCCGGCGCACGGCGGCGCCAACGAGGCGGTGCTGACCCAGCTCGAGCAGATCGGCGACGAATCGCGGATCCCCGAGTTCATCGCGCGCGCCAAGGACAAGAACGACCCGTTCCGCCTGATGGGCTTCGGCCACCGCGTGTACAAGAATTTCGACCCGCGCGCGAAGGTCATGAAGCAGACCTGCGACGAGGTGCTGTCGGAGCTGGGACTGGAGAAGGACCCGCTGTTCCGCATCGCGCAGAAGCTCGAGCGCATCGCCACCGAGGACGAGTACTTCGTGCAGAAGAAACTCTACCCGAACGTGGACTTCTACTCGGGGATCATCCTGCGCGCGCTCGGCATCCCGACCAACATGTTCACGGTGATCTTCGCGACCGGGCGCACGATCGGCTGGATCGCGCACTGGCACGAGATGATCAGCGCGAGCTACAAGATCGGGCGTCCGCGCCAGCTCTACACCGGTTACACGCCGCGCGACTACGTGCCGATCGACCGGCGCCCCTGATCCGCACCACCGCTCCGGCGCGCCCTTCGGGGCGCGCGTTCAGCTCCAGCTCTTCACCGCGGACTCGAGGTCGTCGAGCCCGGTGTGGCGCAGGTCCTTGCCCTTGACCAGGTAGAACACGTACTCGGCGACGTTGCGCGAGTGGTCGCCGATGCGCTCGAGCGCGCGCAGCGCCCACATGATGTTCATCACGCGCGAGATCGAGCGCGGGTCCTCCATCATGTAGGTCACCAGCTCGCGTGTCGCCGAACGGTACTCGCGGTCGACCGTCTTGTCGCGCCGCACCACCTCGAGCGCGGACTGCACGTCGAGGCGCGCGAAGGCGTCCAGCGCGTCGTGCAGCATCTCGCGCACCGCGGCGCCGATGTGCCGCAGCTCGAAATAGCCGCGCGGAGCGGGACCTTCCTCGGTGAGCGACAGCGCGAGCTTGGCGATCTTCTTCGACTCGTCGCCGATGCGCTCCAGATCGCGCACGGCCTTGGTGATCGCCAGCACCATGCGCAGGTCGGAGGCCGCGGGCTGGCGCTTGACCAGGATCCGCGTGGCCTCCTCGTCGACCGACATCTCCATGCCGTTGATCTGCTTCTCGCGCGCGATGATCTCCCCGGCCAGTTCGCTGTCGGCGTCGATGATCGCGGTGAGCGCGTCCTCGATCTGCTTCTCGACCAGCCCGCCCATCGCGAGCACGTGGCTCTTGATCGCCTCGAGCTCGGTGTCGAACTGGTGCGAGATGTGTTGCTCCGGATGCATGGCGTGGATACCTCTGCTGCGCGCGGTTTCAGCCGAAACGGCCTGTTATGTAGCTCTCCGTCAGCTTGTGCTGCGGGGTGGTGAAGATCTGGTCGGTGCTGCCGATCTCGATCAGGCGTCCCAGGTGGAAATACGCCGTGCGCTGCGAGACGCGCGCCGCCTGCTGCATCGAGTGGGTCACGATCGCGATCGTGAAGTTCTCGCGCAGCTCCGCCATCAGCTCCTCGATGCGCGCGGTCGCGATCGGGTCGAGCGCCGAGCACGGCTCGTCCATCAGGATCACCTCGGGGTCGATCGCGATGGTACGCGCGATGCACAGCCGCTGCTGCTGGCCGCCCGACAGCCCGGTGCCCGGCTTGTCGAGCCGGTCCTTGACCTCGTTCCACAGCCCGGCGCGACGCAGGCTCCTCTCGACGATCTCGTCGAATTCGCTGCGCCGCGTCGCGAGCCCGTGGATGCGCGGGCCGTAGGCGACGTTCTCGTAGATCGACTTCGGGAACGGGTTCGGCTTCTGGAACACCATCCCGACGCGCGCGCGCAACTGCACCACGTCGAGCGCGGGGTCGTATATGTCCTCGCCGTCGAGCTCCAGCCGCCCGCTGACGCGGCAGCCCTCGATGGTGTCGTTCATGCGGTTCAGGCAGCGCAGGAAGGTCGACTTGCCGCAACCCGAGGGGCCGATCATCGCGACGATCTGGTTGCGCCCGATGTCGATGCCGACGCCGTGGATCGCCTGGTTGTCGCCGTAGAACACGTCGACGTCGCGCAGGCGCATCTTCGCGTCCTCGACGAACGGATCGCCGACCGTCGGGCCGGTGCCGGCCGCGCTGAGTCCCTGCTCCATCACGCATTCCCTCTCACTGTACGTCCGTCGCCCACGCCGCTCACCAGCGCTTCTCGAAGCGGTTGCGCAGCAACACCGCCAGCGCGTTCATCAACACCAGGAATCCCAGCAGCACCATGATCGCGGCCGAAGTCAGCGCGGTGAAGCCACGCTCCGGGCTGTCGGCCCACAGGTAGATCTGCACCGGCAGCACGGTCGCCGAATCGGTGAATCCGCCCGGGACGTCGACGATGAACGCGACCATGCCGATCATCAGCAGCGGCGCGGTCTCGCCGAGCGCGCGCGCCATGCCGATGATCGCGCCGGTCAGCATGCCCGGCAGCGCGTTCGGCAGCACGTGGTGCAGCACGACCTGCACCTGCGAGGCACCGAGCCCGAGCGCGGCCTCGCGCAGCGACGGCGGCACCGCGCGGATCGCCGCCCGGCTCGCGATGATGATGGTCGGGAACGTGACCAGCGTGAGCACCAGGCCGCCGACCAGCGGCGCCGAACGCGGCATGCCGAACAGCGCGATGAACACCGCCAGGCCCAGCAGGCCGAAGATGATCGAGGGCACCGCGGCGAGATTGTTGATGTTGACCTCGATCAGGTCGGTCCAGCGGTTGCGTTCGGCGAATTCCTCGAGGTAGACCGCGGCCGCGACGCCGAGCGGGAACGACAGCGCCAGCGTGACCGCCAGCGTCAGCAGCGAGCCCACCAGCGCGCCGCGGATCCCCGCGAGCTCGGGGTCGCGGCTGTCGCCGTTGGCGAACAGGTTGGCGTTGAAGCGCAGCGCGAGCTCCCCCGCCTGCGCCAGCTCATCGACCCAGCCCCGCTGCAGCGGACCCAGCGTGGACGCGCCCGGGTCCTTCATGTGCGCATCGACGCTGCCGTCGGCCAGCACCCAGACCTTCTCGCGCGCACCGAGCAGGCGCGGATCGTCCAGCAGACGGTCACGCAGTTCCCACGCCGCGGCCGAACTCGGCAGCCGCGCCAGCGCGCGGCGCTCGGCGCGCGAGGCGACCGCCGGAAAGCGCTCGTGCAGCGCGTCCTTGATCAGCGCCTCGTAGTCGGCCGCGGCCAGCTCCTGCGCCGCCGCCCGGGCGCCGACCCCGAGCCGTTCGGGATCGTAGTGGATCGCGAGCTGCACGCGGGTCTGGCGGAACGCGCCCACGCCCTTGTCGACGATATCGGTGAACAGCAGCAGCAGGCTGGCGAGCGCGAGCAGCACCGACAGCAGCCCGTAGGCGCGGAAACGCCGCTCGCGCCGGTAGCGCCGGCCGAGTCCCGCGCGCACCACGTCGATGGTGGCGCGCCGGGGCGGCTGCGGTTGCGGATCACTCATACTGCTCCCGGTACTTGCGTACGATGTGCAGGGCCACCACGTTCAGCGCCAGCGTGCCGACGAACAGCACCAGCCCCAGCGCGAAGGCCGCCAGCGTCTTCGGACTGTCGAACTCCTGGTCGCCGACCAGCAGCGTGACGATCTGCACCGTCACCGTCGTGACCGACTCGAACGGGTTCGCGCTCAGGCGCGCCGAGAGTCCGGCGGCCATCACCACGATCATCGTCTCGCCGATCGCACGCGAGGCGGCGAGCAGCACCCCGCCGACGATTCCGGGCAGCGCGGCCGGTATCACCACGCGCTGGATCGTCTCCGAGCGCGTCGCCCCGAGCGCCAGCGAACCGTCGCGCAGCCCGAGCGGGACCGCGTGGATGATATCGTCGGACAGCGAGGACACGAACGGGACGATCATCACGCCCATCACCAGCCCGGCCGCCAGCGCACTCTCGGCCGAGGCCTCGAGGCCGATCGCCGCGCCCAGATCGCGCACCAGCGGCGCGACGGTCAGGGCAGCGAAGAAGCCGTAGACCACGGTCGGGATGCCGGCGAGGACTTCCAGCAGCGGCTTGAGTCGCCCGCGCAGGCGCGCGCTCGCGTACTCGCTGAGGTAGATCGCCGACATCAGCCCGACCGGTACCGCGACCAGCAGCGCGATCGCCGAGATCATCAGCGTCCCCGCGAACAGCGGCAGTGCGCCGAAGCGTCCCGAGGAGCCGGTCTGGTCCGCGCGCAACGCGATCTGCGGGCTCCACTCCAGGCCGAAGAAGAACTCCACCGGCGAGACCATGCGGAAGAAGCGCAGCGATTCGACCAGCACCGACAGCAGGATGCCGACCGTGGTCAGCACCGCCAGCACGGCACAGGCGAACAGCAGGCCGCGGAAGATCCGCTCCACCGGCGCCCGCGCCGCGAAGCCCGGTGCGATGCGCCACCAGGCATGGAGCCCGCCGGCGCCGGCGAGCAGCAGTGTGGCGGCGAGCAGCGCGCGTTCCGACGTTGTGCGCATCCCGGCGAGCCGCAACGCGGCCTCGGCCAGCACCGGGTCGGGCTGGCCGGCCTGCACGCCGGCCGCCAGGTTCGCGATCGCGTTCAGCGTGAGCCCGGCGTGCTCGCCGAGCGCCGCGGCCGGCAGCGATGCGAGCAGCAGCCGTTCGATCACCGGACCCTGCAGCAGCAACCAGAGCGCGATCAGCACCAGCGCCGGCAGCGCCGCCACCAGCGCGACCCAGGCGCCGTAGTGCGCGGGCAGCGCGGCCAGCCGGCGCACGCCACCGAGCGTTGCGGCGAGGCTGGCCGCGCGTGCCGCGCCGAGGAAGTAGCCGGCGATCGCGATCGCCGCGACCAGCAACGGCAGGGTCGATGCGCTCATGGCTGCGTCAGAGGCTGAACGGCGTCAACGCCCGCGCCGCGGCCGCGGCCTTCCCGTAGGCCGCGGGCGGCAATGCGATCAGTCCGCGGTCGGCAAGATAGCCTTCCTCGCCCATCGAGCGCTCGGAGACGAACTCGGCGACGAACTCCGCGATGCCCGGAATCACGCCGACGTGGGCCTTCTTGACGTAGAAGTAGAGCGGCCGCGACACCGGGTACGAGCCGTCGGCGATCGCCTCGTACTCGGGCACCACGCCGCCGATGGCGCTGCCCTGCACCTTGTCGGCGTTCTCCTCCATGAAGCTGTAGCCGAACACGCCGAGCGCGTTGCGGTTGGCGGCCAGCTTCTGCACGATCAGGTTGTCGTTCTCGCCGGCCTCGATGTAGGCGCCGTCCTCGCGCACCGCGTGGCAGATCGCCTTGAAACGGCTCTCGTCGCTGTCCTTGATCGCCTTGATCCACGGGAAGGTCTTGCAGCCGCCTTCCATCGCCAGTTCCGCGAAGGCGTCACGGGTACCGGAGGTCGGCGGCGGGCCGAGCACCTCGATCGGGTTGGCGGGCAGCGCCGGGTTCACCTGTTGCCAGGTGCGATACGGATTCGCCACCAGCGTCTCGCTGCCGTCGGGATTGGGCACGTCCTTGGCGAGCGCGAGGTAGACGTCGCGCAGCGACAGCTCGTAGTGGTGGGCGCCGGCCGCGTTGGCGATCACGATGCCGTCGAAGCCGATCAGCACCTCGGTGATTTCCGTGACGCCGTTCCTGCGGCAGTCGGCGACCTCGGACTCCTTGATCCGCCGCGAGGCGTTGGCAATGTCCGGATGCTGCACGCCGACGCCGGCACAGAACAGCTTGATCCCGCCGCCGGTGCCGGTGGACTCGACCTTCGGCGTGCGGAACGTGCCGGCGCGACCGAAGCGCTCGGCGACGACGGTCGAGAACGGGTAGACGGTCGAGGAACCGACGATGCCGATGTTGTCGCGCTGTGCGAGCGCGGCGGGCGCGCCGGCGACGGCGGCGACGACGAGGGCGGAGCTGAACAATCTCTTCACGGTGGCCTCCCGGGCTGCTGACTGGTCGGTGCACGGCGGGACGTGTCACCGAGCGGCATCATGTGAACACTTTATGACGTTTTCATGACACGCGCGGGGTTTCGACGCCCTCGATGCGAGCCTGCGGGAACAGGCAGGCGAAGGTGCTGCCGGCGCCGGGACGGCTGTCGATTCGCAGTTCGCCGTCGAGGCGCTTCAGCGCGTGCTTGACGATTGCCAGCCCCAGGCCGGTGCCGCCGCTGTCGACGGAGCGGCTCTTGTCGACGCGGTAGAAACGCTCGGTGAGCCGCGGAATGTGCACCGGATCGATGCCGACGCCATCGTCGACCACGCGGAACACGCCGCGGCCGTCCTCGACGCCGAACGAGACGGCGATCCTGCCGCCGGGCGCCGTGTAGCGCACCGCGTTGAACACGATGTTCGACAGGATGCTCTCGATCTGCAGCCGCGGGCCGCGCAGGCGCAGCCGCGCGTCGCAGCCGAGCTCGATGGTGCGTTCGCCGTTGCAGGCGGCCAGTGCGTTCTCGCGGATCGACTCGAGCATCGCGCAGACCGCGACCTGCTCGTCACCGCCCGTGTCCCCTTCGCTCGCCTCGATCCGGCTGAGCAGCAGCAGGTCCCGCAGCAGGTGTTCCATGCGCACCGCCTGCTGCTGCATCTGCGCCAGCGCCCTCGCCACCACCGGCGACTCCTGCGGCATCAGCTCGGCCAGCGTGCCCACGTAGCCGGCGATCACGGTGAGCGGCGTGCGCAACTCGTGCGAGATGTTCGCCACGAAGTCGCGCCGCATGGTCTCCAGGCGTTTCAGCGCCGTCACGTCGCGTACGAACAGCAGCTTGCGCCGCTCGCCCATGGCGGTGGCCTGCAGTTCCAGCGCGCGGCCGTTAGCCTCCTCGAGCTCGAAGCAGCGCTCGAAGTCACCGGCACCGAGGTAGTGGGCGAAATCGGGATCGCGCACCAGGTTCACGACCGGCTGGCCGGCATCCTGCGGGTAGCGCAGCCCGAGCAGCTCGCCGGCGGCGGCGTTGGACCACTCGATCACGTTCTCGGGCCCCAGCATCACGATGCCGTCGCGCAGCACCGCGTACGCCTCGCGCAGCCGCGCCACGGTCTGCCCGGATTGCTCGAGTTCGCGGCGCAACCCGTTGCGGAGCGAGTTCATGCGATCGGCCACCTCGCCGAGCGTGCCGCCGTGCACCGGCGGCTCGGAAGCCGGCGGGTTGCCGTAGAGCCAGCGCTGCAGGCGCAGCAGCCGTGCGTAGGCGAGCGCTACGAAGACGAACAGCGCCCCCGCCAACCCGAGCCCGGGATGCCCCAACGCGCCGCCGAGCTGGGTGCCGGCGATGGTGAGCGCGATGAACAGCAACAGGTCGCGCCCACGTCCGGGTGCCACCGCTCAGGCCCGCACCGTGTGCGCGGAAAAGCGGTAGCCCGTTCCGCGCACGGTCTGGATGAACTCGCCGAAGTCCGTCGCACCCGGCGCCGCCGGCTCGAGCGCCTTGCGCAGCCGCCTGACGTGCACGTCCACCGTGCGTTCGTCGATGTAGACGTTCGCACCCCAGACGTTGTCCAGCAGCTGCGCGCGCGAATAGGCGCGCTCCGGATGGCTCATCAGGAAATGCAGCAGGCGAAACTCGGTGGGACCCATCTCGAGCGCACGCCCTTCGGCGAACACCCGGTGCGCCAGCGGGTCGAGGCGCAGCCCCCCGAACTCGAGCGGCTCCTGCTCTTCCACCGCCGCGGTACGCCGCAGCAGCGCGCGGATGCGCGCCACCAGCTCGCGCGGCGAGAACGGTTTCGCGACGTAATCGTCGGCGCCGCCCTCGAGGCCCTGCACGCGGTTGCCCTCCTCGACCTTCGCGGTCAGCATGATCACCGGCAGCGCGGCGGTGGCTTCCTCCCTGCGCAGGCGCCGCAGCAGCTCGTAGCCGCTGGTCTCGGGCATCATCCAGTCGAGCAGCACCAGGTCGGGGCGTTCGTCGAGGATGCGGCCCATCGCCTCGCGCGCGTTGGCCGCCTGCAGGCAGTCGAAGCCCGCGAGCTCCAGCGACAGCTGCACCATGTCCCTGATCGCGGCCTCGTCATCGACCACCAGGATCGTCTGCTTGCCTTTCATTCGTCGCGCCCGCTCCGTGACCGTATGCTCCATGCCCGCGAGTACAAGACATTATCATGACGCTTAGATGACACCCCCGGGGCGACGCCGTATCGAATAGAGCCGGTGCGGCGGCGGTTCGCGGGCGAAATCCGGATCGATGCTGCGCGCGGTCAGGTCCTCGACCGCCAGGTCCGCCAGCGCCGCGGCATCGAGACGGAAGCCGCGCCGGTTGGTCGAGAACAGCAGCTGTCCGTCCGCCGCCAGCACGCGCACGGCGGCGCGGATCAGCGCCACGTGGTCGCGCTGCACGTCGAGGGTGTCGTCCATGCGCCTGGAGTTCGAGAACGAGGGCGGATCGAGGAACACCAGGTCCCAGCGCGCGGACTGCGCCGCCAGCCAGCGCAGGCAGTCGGCGCGCACCAGTTCGTGCTGCGCCGGTTGCAGGCCGTTGGCTTCGAGGTTGCGCCGCGCCCAGTCGAGATAGGTTGCCGACAGGTCCACGCTGGTGCTCGCGCGCACCCCGCCGAGGCCGGCCGCCACGGTCACCGCGCCGGTGTAGCAGAACAGGTTCAGGAAGCGCTTGCCGCGCGCCGCCGCCGCGACCATGCGCCGCGCCGGCCGGTGATCGAGGAACAGACCGGTATCGAGGAAGTCGCGCAGGTTCACCAGCAGCCGCGCCGGGCCCTCGTGCACGGACAGGAAATGGTTCTCGCGCGCCAGCCGCTGGTATTGCCGCGAACCGCGCTGGCGCTCGCGCGTCTTCACCACCACCTGCTGCGCCGGCACACCGAACACGTCGGGCAGCACGGCGCGCACGTCCTCGAGCCGCGCGCGCGCGACTTCCGGGTCCACCGTGGCCGGCGGCGCGTACTCGGCGACGTGGAGCCAGTCCTCGTAGCGGTCCACCGCGACCGCGTACTCGGGGATGTCGGCGTCGTAGACGCGGTAGCAGGTGGTGCCGCTCGAGGTGAGCCAGCCCTTCAGCCGGCGCAGGTTCTTGCGCACCCGGTTGGCGAACATCTCCGCGCCGGGACCGGGCTGATGCGCCGTCACCACCGGCACCGGTGGGGCAGCACTTGCGGCCACCCGGTTGCCCTCCGCCTCGCGAGCACGTGGCGGCCTCGCACGCTGCGGCTCGCAGACCAGCAGACAGCAGTCGAGCGCGCCGTTGCGCACCCGGTAACGACGCCTCCAGCGCAGCCCGGGCGCGTCCTCGAGCGGCCCCTCGGCGGTCAGGATCGCCACCCGCCAGCCCTCGAACTGCTCGTGCGCGAGGCGGCCGAGCGCCGCGTACAGCACCGGCAGTTCCGCCGCGCTGCCCAGACGCTCGCCGTACGGGGGGTTGCAGATCAGCAGCCCGCTGCGTCCCTCGAACGCCGGCGGGCGGCGCTGTGTCTGCAACGCGCAGGCGGTGAATTCGATGTGCTCGCCGAGCCCCGCGGTGAGCGCGTTCGCGCGTGCGTGCCCGAGCACGCGCGCATCGCTGTCGGCGCCCGCGATCGGGGGCAGCCCGGCCAGCCCCGCGGTGCGCCGCGCGCGCGCCTCGCCGAGCAGGCGTTCGTACAGCAGCCGGTCGTGGCCCGGCCAGCCGCGCGCGGCCAGCGGGCGGCACTCGCCGGGGGCCGCGCCCGCGGCGATCAGCCCGCCCTCGATCAGCAGCGTGCCGGAACCGCACATCGGGTCGTACAGCGCGCCGCCGGCCGCCGCGATCGCCGGCCAGCCGGCGCGCAACAGCAGCGCCGCGGCGAGGTTTTCCTTCAGCGGGGCCGCGCCGGTGGCACCGCGCCAGCCGCGCCGGTGCTGGGCGCCGACCAGGTCGATCGCCAGCGTGAGGCGCTCGCGCGCCAGGTGCGCGACGATGCGCAGGTCCGGATCGCGCACGTCCACCGACGGGCGCAGCCCGCTCACCGCGCGCAGCCGGTCGACCACCGCGTCCTTGACGCGGCGCGCGCCGAACAGGCTGTTGCGCAGTTGCTCCGACACCCCGGTGAAGTCCACCGCAATGGTGGCCGCCGGCGCCACGTGCCGCTCCCACGGCAGATCGACCGCGTTGGCGTGCAGTTCCCCGGCGTCGCGCGCGGGGATCTCGGCCAGCAGCACCATCACGCGGCTGGCGACGCGTGACCACAGGCAGGTGCGGTAGGCATCGGTCAGGCTGCCCGTGAAGCGCACGCCGCCGACCGCGCCGCGCGTCTCGCCGATGCCGAGCGCGCGCAGTTCGCCGAGCAGCAGGTCCTCGAGTCCGCGCGGGCAGCTCGCGAAGAACTGCCCCTGGCGCGTGCCGCCGCGCTCATGCGGCGCCGGCTGTCTCATCGTGGCGCCCGCGACGGCGCGCGGCTGCGGGCGATCGCATGCGCGGCCTCGGCGATCAGCCCCGGGCCGGCGTAGATGAAGCCGGTATAGAGCTGGACCAGGCTGGCGCCGCTGCGCACGCGCTGCGCCGCCGTCGCGCCGTCCATGATGCCGCCGGCGCCGATCAGCGGCAGCTCGCCGCCCAGGCACTCCGCGAGCCGCGCGAGCACCGCGTCGGCGCGCGCGGTGAGCGGCGCGCCGCTCAGCCCGCCGGCCTGCTCCGCCCCGGGCAGGCCCTCGACGCCCGCGCGCCCCACCGTGGTGTTGGTGGCGATCAGCGCATCGATGCGCGCGCGCCGCACGCTGTCGGCGACGCGCCCGATGTCCTCGTCGGCCAGGTCCGGCGCCACCTTGAGCGCCAGCGGAACCGCCCGGCCGTGGCGCTGGGCGAGTTCGTCGCGCCGGCGCACCAGCACCGCGAGCAGGCGCTCCAGCGGCTCGCCGAACTGCAGGTCGCGCAGCCCCGGCGTGTTCGGCGAGGAGAGGTTGATGGTGACGTACGAGGCGAGCGCGTGCACGCGCTCCAGGCAGTACAGGTAGTCGTCCTGCGCGCGCTCCAGCGGCGTGTCCTTGTTCTTGCCGACGTTGATTCCCAGCACCCCGCGGTAGCGCGCTGCGCGCACGCGCTCGCACAGGTAATCGACCCCGAGGTTGTTGAAGCCCATGCGGTTGACCAGCGCGCCGGCCTGCGGGATGCGGAACAGTCGCGGACGCGGGTTGCCGGGCTGCGCGCGCGGCGTCACGGTGCCGATCTCGATGAACGCGAATCCGAGCGCCGCGAGCGCGTCGATGTGCTCGCCGTTCTTGTCGAGTCCGGCGGCCAGCCCCACCGCGTGCGGGAACTCGAGCCCCATGCAGCGCACCGGATCCGCAGGCGGCGGCGGTGCCAGCAACCGCTGCAGGTGCAGTCGCGCCAGCGCATCCACGCCGTGCAGCGCCAGTGCGTGCGCGGTCTCGCCGGGAAACAGGAACAGCAGCTTGCGCAGCAGCGGGTACGGCAGGGTCACGCTTCGGGGCCGGTGGCTTCGGATCGGGCGCACAGGATAACCGATCGCAGGCGCGCCCGGCGCGCGCTCAGCCCGCGCGCGGCTGTGCCAGCGCGAGCAGCGCGCGTACCGCGACCGCGTACATCGGGTACTCCTGCGCGCGCGCGTCGCGGATCCGCCCGACCAGCAACCGCCACTGCGCGACCGCTTGCGCCTGCGAAGCCTCCCAACGCTCGACGCAGGCCCCGGCGTCCGGCTCGTCGGGCGCCTCGCGTGCCACCGCGGCCACGATCGCGCGCAGCTGCCAGTCGAGCTCGTCGAGGTAGGACTCGCGCGCCAACGCCTGCCACTGGTTGTCGACCGCGAGCGCGCTGATCTGCTTGCCGAACCAGTAGAAATCCAGCCGGTCGTTCAGTGCGAAGGCAATGCGCGCGGCGCGTTCGACCTCCACCGCCTGCGCGAGCGCGACGTCGACCATGCCAAGCGCGCCGATCAGCATCGAGGAGCCGGCGAACGCGACTGCCAGCGCCGGCGGCAAGCCGGCCGCGAGCAGTTCGTCGTGACGCCTGCGCCATGCATCGAGCTGCTCGCCGCGCACGCACTCGCCCATCGCGGCCTGGATGCGCGCCACCGGAGCCGCCAGCGCCGCCACTTCGGCGGCCACGTCGCAGGCGCCGCGGCGATTGTGGATGAACCAGCGCGTGGCGAGGCGCAGCAGCCGTTGCAGGTCGGCGAACACCTCGAGCTGCACGCCCGCCGCCCCGACCGCGTGGTCCAGCGCCTCGACCTCGCGCCACCAGCGGTGCAGGTCGAACACGTCGCGCGCGACGACCCAGGCCCGCACGATCGCGGCCACGCCGGCGTTGGTGCTCTGCTGCAGCCGCTCGATGAAGGTGATGCCCATCAGGTCGACCAGGTCGTTGGCGATCTGCGTGGCGACGATCTCGCGCCGCAGCTCGTGCTGCGCGAGCCGCTCGCCGAAGCGCTCGACCAGCCGCGCCGGGAACGCGCCGGCGAGCGCACGCGCCAGGTACGGATCCTCGGGCAGCGCGGAGGCCAGGATGTCGAGTTTCAACTGCCCCTTCACGTAGCACATCAGCACCGCGAGCTCGGGCCGCGTGAGGCCGCGACCGCGCGCGCGCCGCTCCGCCAGCGCCTCGTCGTCGGGCAGGAACTCGAGCCGCCGATCGAGCGCCCCGCGCGCCTCCAGCGAGGCGATCAACGCCCGGTGCTCGTTGATGCGCGCCGCCGCCTCGTGCGCGGCGATGCTGATCGCCTGCGTCTGGCGGTAGTTGTTCGCGAGCACCAGCGCGGCGACCTCGTCGCGCATCTCCTCGAGCAGCGTCGCGCGCTGCTTCATCGTCAGATCGCCCGCGGCGACGATCTGGTTGAGCAGGATCTTGATGTTGACCTCGTGGTCCGAGCAGTCCACGCCGCCCGAGTTGTCGATGAAATCGGTGTTGCACGCGCCGCCCAGCGCGCAGAACTCGACGCGCGCGCGCTGCGTCATGCCGAGGTTGCCGCCCTCGGCGATCACGCGCGCGCGGATCTGCGTGGCGTCGATGCGCACCGCATCGTTGGTCTTGTCACCGGCGGCGGGATGATCCTCGTCGCTGGCCTTGAAGTACGTGCCGATACCCCCGTTGAACACCAAGTCCACCGGTGCCGCGAGCACCGCGGACACCAGCTCGGACGGCGTCATGCTCGCAGCCTCCGTGCCGAGCACGCGACGCATCGCATCGCTCAGCACGACCGACTTGGCGCTGCGTGCGAACACCCCGCCGCCCGGGGAGATCAGTGCCGGATCGTAATCGGCCCAGCTCGAGCGCGGGAGGGCGAACAGCCGCCCGCGCTCGGCGAACGCCCGCTGCGGATCGGGATCGGGGTCGATGAACACGTGGCGGTGGTCGAACGCTGCCACCAGACGGACGCTGTTCGAGCGCAGCAGGCCGTTGCCGAACACGTCCCCCGACATGTCGCCGATGCCGACCACGGTGAACGGATCGCGCTTCACGTCGACGCCGCGCTCGCGGAAGTGCCGCTGCACCGCCACCCACGCGCCGCGCGCCGTGATCGCCATCTTCTTGTGGTCGTAACCCACGCTGCCGCCGGAAGCGAAGGCATCCCGCAGCCAGAAGCCGTAACGGGCCGAGATCGCGTTGGCGATATCGGAGAACGCCGCCGTGCCCTTGTCGGCCGCCACCACCAGGTACGGATCGGGCTCGTCGTGACACACCACCTCCGGTGGCCTCACCACGGTACCGTCGAGCACGTTGTCGCTCACGTCCAGCAGTCCCTGGACGAAGATCTCGTAGCAGGCCACGCCCTCGGCCTGCACCGCGTCGCGCCCGGCCTCGGGCCGCAGCTGCTTGGGCACGAAGCCGCCCTTGGCCCCGACCGGAACGATCACGGCGTTCTTGACCTGCTGCGCCTTCACCAGCCCGAGCACCTCGGTGCGGAAGTCCTCGAGCCGGTCCGACCAGCGCAGCCCCCCGCGCGCGACCCGCCCGCGGCGCAGGTGCACGCCCTCGACGCGCGGCGAGTAGACCCAGATCTCGTACATCGGCACCGGGCGCGGCAGCCGCGGCACGCGCGCGCAGTCGAACTTGAAGGAGAAATACTCGCGTGGCGCGCCGTCGGCGTCGCGGCGGAACCAGTTGGTGCGCAACGTGGCACGGATCAGCGCCAGGTACGCGCGCAGCGCCTGGTCGTCGTTCAGCTGCTCGACTGCCTCCAGCGCACCGACGATGCGCGCGGCGATCGCCTCCTCGGCGGCGGCGCGCGCCGCGACGTCGGCGGCGGGGTCGAAACGCGCGCGGAACAGTTCGATCAGCGCACGCGCGATCGCGAGGTGCCGTCCCAGCGCCTCGGCGACGAACTGCGGTGTGAACGCGTAGCGGATCTGCTTCATGTACTGGGCGTAGGCGCGCAGGACCGCCACCTCGCGCCAGTCGAGCCCGGTCCCGACCACGAGGCGGTCGAACGCGTCGTTCTCGGTGCGACCCGCGTATACGGCGACGAAGCTCGCCTGCACCGCCGGCGCCACCGCCGCGACGTCCACCTCCCCGGCCAGCGCGTAGCTCAGCGTGAAATCGTGCAACCAGAACTCGCGCCCGTCGGCGCGCGCGAACCGGTACGGCCGCTCGCCCAGCACGCGCATGCCGTGGTTCTCCAGCATCGGGATCACATCAGACAACGCGACCGCCCGATCGGGGCTGTAAAGACGGAAGTGCAGCGTGCCCGCGGCCTCGCGTGCGGAACGATAGAGCCTGACGCCCGGCATCGAGTCTGCCTCGAGACGCTCGAACTCGCGGATGTCGGCCACCGCCGTCGCGGTGTCGTTGTCGTCGCGGTACGCACCCGCGAAGGCCTGCGCCCACAGCCGCAGCCGCAGCGCACCGCCTTCCTCGCCGTATTCCTCGGCCAGCGCCAGGCGCAGCTGGTCGTCCCACTGTTCGCACAGCCGCACGATCAGTGCCTCGAGCTCGTCGACGTCGACCTCGCCCGGCCGCGTGGCGGCGAGCCGCATCACGAAATACGTGCTGACCAGCACCGACTCGGAGAAGAACGTGGTGAACTCGGATTCCTCGGCGCCAAGCGCCTGCATCAGCACCGTCTCGATCTTCTGGCGGATTTCGGTGCAGTAGACGTCACGCGGCAGGTAGACCAGGCAGGACGCGAAACGCTCGCGCGGGTCGAGCCGCACGAACAGGCGGATCTTGCGCCGTTCCTGGATATGGAAGATCCGCATCGCGGTGCGGAACAGCCGCTCGCTGTCGGACTGGAACAGCTCGTCGCGCGGCAGCAGTTCGAGCACGCGCCGCAATGCGCGCTCGCGGTGGCTGCTGGTACCCGGGCGCGCGCGTTCGAGCACCTCGGCGACCTTGCGGCGCACGATCGGAATCTCTTCCGGGTCCATCGTGTAGACCACCGCGGTGAACAGCCCGAGGAAGTTGTGCTGTTCCGTGACCCTGCCCTCGGCGTCGTGGCAGCTCACGGTCACGTAGTCCGGATACGCGAGCCGGTGCACGCGCGAACGCTGCGCCGACTTGAAGAACAGCACCTGGCCGCGCTCCGCCGCCGGCCGCTCGCCCGCCTGGGCCAGCGCCTGCGCCAGGAAATCGGCCGCGGGCGTATGACGCCCGCGCATCAGTCCGAGCTGCGAGTCCGCCCGCAGCGCGACGCGCGGCGCGCCCTCGCCCCACGCCACATCGAGCGCCTCGTAACCGAGGAAGGTGAAGTTGCCCTCGAGCAGCCAGTGCAGCAAGGCGCCGTTCTCGCGCCATTGCTCCGCGGGCACTCCTGCCGAGCAGTGCGGCAGGCGCCCGGCCAGCTCCGCCACGCGCGCGCGCATCGCCTCGAAGTCCGCGACCACGCGCCCCACGTCGGCCACCACCTCCGCCAGCGCCTGTGCCAGTTCCGCGCGCGCCGCCTGCTCGCCGATCCGCGAGATCTCCATGTACACCAGCGCCTCGCGCCGCCGCCGCGCGCCATCGGCCGCGACGGTGGCCGGAAACATCCGCACGAGCGCGTGCTGTGCGTCACGCTCGACCGTGAGGTCCGAGCTGACCAGCACGTGGATCACGAGGTTGCGCCGGTTCAGCTCCATGCGCAGCGACTCGGACACGAACGGAATGCCTTCGGTGAGCACCATCACCACGGTGTGGCGCGAGGTCCAGCCATGCTCCTCGCTGCGCGGATTGAACACCGCGAGCTTCGGTCCGCGATGGTCGTAGCCCTGCAGCCAGCGCCACGCGTGCTCGATCGTCGCGCAGACCTCCACGGGCCGGCGGTCGCGGATGTCCTCGAAATCGATGGTGCCGATCACCTCGGCGGCGAAAGCCCCGGGCACCGCGCTGCCGCGGCGTCCGATCTCGGCCTGAACCAGCGCCAGAAAACGATCCCTGCTGCCGTTGTCGCTCATGCCGCCACCTGCTGCGTGCACCGCCCGTCCGGGGGGTTCGATCCGCTGAAGCATAGTACGGAACCGTGCGCCGCGGCATCGGTCGAAGCCGCACCCCCCGGCAGCGCGCGCCGCGTCGCGCCGGGGCGGCTACAATGCGCGCCGACGCGCGAGCGCACACGCACAACGGAGGTACCCGCTTGAGCACGCAGAACGAACCGGTCGCGGGGCTGCGGGCCTGGCTGCGGCAGGAGGTGATCGGGCAGGAACGGCTGGTCGACGGCCTGCTGGTCGCGCTGCTCGCCGACGGTCACCTGCTGGTCGAGGGCGCGCCGGGTCTTGCCAAGACGCGTGCGATCCGCCAGCTGGCGCGCGGCATCGAGTGCGACTTCCAGCGCATCCAGTTCACGCCCGACCTGCTGCCCGGTGACGTGACCGGCACCGACATCTACCGCCCCGAGGACGGCAGCTTCCGTTTCCAGCGCGGACCGGTGTTCCACAACCTGGTACTGGCCGACGAGATCAACCGCGCGCCGGCCAAGGTGCAGTCCGCGCTGCTCGAGGCGATGTCGGAGCGTCAGGTCAGCGTCGGCGGCACCACCCACACGCTGCCCCCGCTGTTCCTGGTCATGGCGACGCAGAACCCGATCGAACAGGAAGGCACCTACCCGCTGCCCGAGGCGCAGCTCGACCGCTTCCTGCTGCACCTGCGCGTGGACTACCCGCGCGCCGACGCCGAGCGCGAGATCCTGC
>WBZY01000209.1_pt1 | contig 50079 bp, 44 predicted proteins | sample 5204191 | NCBI WGS metagenome assembly WBZY01 (sample SAMN12344363, study PRJNA552823) | activated sludge metagenome | biome: Activated sludge suspended growth; feature: Anammox Sidestream; material: Wastewater; isolation source: activated sludge from anammox sidestream of wastewater treatment...
CAGGAAGAGCGCGCAAAGTCAATGCACATCACTTGCATCCCCAAACACAGACCGAGATATGGGACTTTCTTCTCGCGCGCGTACCGCGCCGCAAGGATTTTCCCTTCGATGCCGCGCGACCCGAACCCGCCAGGAACGAGAATCCCGTCCGCGTTTTGAATCACGTCCCAGCCTTTGTCCTTCTCGAGGTCAGCCGCGTGCACCCAGCCGATCTCCACTTCCACGTCGTTGGCGAGAGCGGCGTGTTTCAACGCCTCACGCACCGACATGTACGCGTCCTGCAATTCCACGTACTTGCCGACCAGCGCCACTTTGACGGAGGACTTCGGTTTTCTCACGCGCTCCACAAGTTTTTCCCACGGCTTCATGTCGGGTCTGCGCGTGGACTTCATACTCAACTTTTCCACCAGATAATCGCCCACGCCCGCCGCCTCGAGTAACAACGGCACTTCATACAACACATCGCTCGTGATCATCGGCACGACGGCTTCTTTTTCCACGTCGCAAAACAAGGCGATCTTGTCGCAGATGTCTCTGTCAACGGGATAATCCGAGCGCGCAACGATCATGTTCGGCGAAATCCCGATCGAACGCAACGCCGCGACGGAATGTTGCGTCGGCTTGGTCTTGATCTCGCCTGTCGCTTTGATGTATGGCAGCCACGTCACGTGGATGAAGAACACGTTCTCGCGTCCGACCTCGTTGCGGAGTTGCCGCAACACTTCGAGAAACGGCTGTGACTCGATGTCGCCGACCGTCCCGCCGACTTCGACCAACACCACGTCGGCGTCCGTCTCTTTGCCAATCGAAGCGACGCGGCGTTTGATCTCGTTGGTGATGTGCGGAATGACTTGAATCGTCCCGCCGAGGAAATCGCCGCGCCGTTCTTTGCCGATGATCTCCGCATACACTTGTCCGCTGGTGAAATTGGACGAGCGGCTGAGGCGGATGTCAATGAATCGTTCGTAGTGACCAAGATCAAGGTCCGTTTCCGCGCCGTCGTCGAGGACGTACACCTCTCCATGTTGATAGGGACTCATCGTGCCAGGATCCACGTTGATGTATGGATCCAACTTCTGCACCGCCACCTTGAACCCGCGCTCCTTCAGCAAAAGCCCCGCCGCCGCGGCGGTCACACCCTTACCAACAGACGAAACCACTCCGCCAGTGAAAAATAAATATTTTGTGCTCATCAACTTCTCCAATTCTCTAACTCTCTAATCTCTAGCGCTGTCACTTGATTATCTCGTAGCGCAATTTGCTAAATTGCGCCTGGCAAATTAGCAATTTGCCCTACAACTTTTACTTGTTGAGATACTAATCTCGAGTCTCCAATCTCCAGCCTCTTTACTCTATCGAGGAGATTGCTTCGGGCTACGCCCTCGCAACGACATGATTAAAAGAAACGGGGAGGGCGTTGAAGCCCTCCCCGTTGGGGATTGCGTTTTGTGTGAAGCGCTGGCAATTCTTCGTCTTCATCCGACCAGCTTCACGATATCTTCGGCGGCGCGTCGCATCTCGAGGAAGATCATGCCGAGTTTGGCTTCCTGCCGCGCCATCGCGGTCAGAACCGCCTCGTCCCCGATGGACGTCAGCACGATCGAACCCGCGTCGCCTTTGATGTAGACCTGCTCCAAGCCTGCGCGCCCCAGTTCGGTTGAGATCCGTTCGCCGAGCGAAAGCATCGCCGCCGACATCGCCGACACGCGGTCTTCCTCCACGCCTTGTTGCAGGGCAGAAGCCATGATCAACCCGTCCACCGAAACGACCGCCGAAGCCTCGATATCGGGCGCGGCGGCTTGCATATTGCGCAGTCGTTCAACCATCTGGTCGGAGCGGGATTTTGTCATAACGGTTCTCCTAAAGTAAATCTGCCACAGTTTACCATACTTCCCTCATGTCATTGCGAGGAGCGTTCGTTGCGACGAAGCAATCTCCTCGCCTCATGTGAATTTGACCGACATAATTCTTCATGCTAAACTTGAACGTTCGATTGATGAAAGCCCGCTTCATTCTCCCCTTCGTTCTGTTCCTCCTCGCCGCGCAGGATACGCCGCCTGTGACGATCACCTCTCCCGCGTCTGGCGACATTTTGCGCGGCGATGTGACGATCATTGGCTCGACGGACATCCCCAACTTTGCCTCCGCGCAACTGGATTTCAAATACGCTTCAGACGACGGGGATAGCTGGTTCCCCCTAGCCGCGTTATCTCAGCCCGCGCTTGATTCGCCTCTCTACCTCTGGAACACCGCCTCCATCACCGACGGCGACTACATCCTCCGCCTCCGTGTCACCCTCACCGACGGCACATCCCAAGAAGCGATCGTCCCCGTCACCATCCAAAACGACGCGCCGCTCGCAGAACCAACCTCCTCGCCAACCTCCACACCCGAATCGGGGATCGGATTCCAAGTTCCGACCCCATTCCTCCTCGCCGCCTCGCCAACCCCAACCGACGTCCCGCGTCCCACGCCAACCCCACTTCCGCCCAACCCCGCCTCGCTGACCCAATCCGACATCACCTCCAGCCTAGCCCGCGGCGCGTTGGTTATCCTCGGGTTCTTCATGTGCTGTGGGATTATTATTCGTTTACGTCGTTTTTAAGTGAAGTTAGGAGGTTCCCGTGCCATCTCGATACAAAAAAATATATATCAATTCTTTATCTTTTGTTATCTTGCTCATTAGTTGGTGGGCTATTGGAATGTCTGCCGCTCAAAAAGCGGAACATAATATCGGCAAAGTGTTCGAATCGTCTATTTTAACTGGTTCATATTACAACGATTGGTTGCCTGTGATCATTTCGATGGCTTGGGGTGTAGGTTGGGGAATTGCCACGGTGGTTATAACCTTTAAAAAAACATATAGCCGAGGCATTTCATTCCAGTGGTTATTTTTGATTTTTATCCCACCAACACTTTGTTGGCTTCTTATCTTTATAGCCAGAAATATGAATAGCTCGTTTACTGATGAGTTTTTAGAACCATCCCTAATGCCATTTTTATCTGGCATTGTGTTTGGCTTGGCTTTCGCAGAATTACAAAACATGAAAAGGGGTTCTGATGAATAATAATATTGCCTTGCTTCTCATCGGTCTCGGCAATCCAGGGCGTGAATACGCCAACACCCGCCACAACTTCGGCTTCATGGCAATTGACCGCCTCGCGGTGCGACTCAACGCGCAAGGGATGAGGGTCCAATCCAAAGCCATCGTCACGACCGCGGTGTATGAAGATCGCAAACTCATCCTTGCCAAGCCGCAAACGTTTATGAACCTCTCGGGTCAATCCGTGCAGGGACTGGCTCACTTCTACAAAATCCCGAATGAAAGCCTGATGATTCTCTCCGACGACCTCGACCTGCCCTTCGGCACAATTCGCATCCGCGCCTCGGGTGGACCTGGCGGTCAGCGCGGCTTGTCGTCCATTTTGGAGCGGCTCGGCACAAAAGATGTCCCGCGTATGCGCCTCGGCATCGGTCGTCCGCCTGGGCGCATGGACCCCGCCGATTACGTCCTGCAAAATTTCTCGAAGGACGACCTGCAATCCCTCTCCGAGATACTCGAACGCGCCGCCGACGCCGCGTTGGAATTCGTTACAAATGGTTTGACCACTGCGATGAATAAATTTAATGGCAGTTTACAAGAATAATCGGTGGTTGAGTAGGGCGGATGCTTTTCCGCCCGTATCGAAACCACCAGTAAGTAGAAGGACTCTGTAACAAGATTACTTCGCTTACTTGCTGGTTTCGACTGCTTGCGCTCAACCAGCGATGCTTGAATGAATATGCTCTCAATCCTCTCCTCAATCCGTTCCCTCCCTCCATACCAGCATTTGCTGACCCAGATCAAGTCTGGCAAACAAATTGCTGGGCTGGGATTGCCGCGCGCGGCGCGGTTACCCGTCCTTGCGGCGTTGCTCGAAGACCTCAACCAGCCGATCCTCTTCATCACCGACCGCGCCGACCATGCACTATCGCTTTTCGATGAGTTGGGATTCTGGATCAAATCGCCCCGCTATCACTTTGCGGAACCGAATCCGCTGTTCTACGAACAAGCCGCGTGGGGCGTAACGACTCGCCGCGACCGTTTGCAAGCCCTCACCGCGCTATCCAATTACCACCTGCCGTTTGCCCAAAAACCCGAAACGCCTCCTGTTTTCATTGCCTCCGTCCGCTCGTTGATGACGCGCACGATGCCGCGGCGCGACTTCCTCAAGGCGTGCAAGAAGTTATCGGTCAACCAAACGATTCAACCCGACGCGTTGTTGCGAAGTTGGGCAGAGATCGGCTACCAACGCGTCAACACGGTGCTCGAGCCTGGACAATTCTCCAGCCGCGGTGGCATCCTCGACATCTGGGCGACCGCTGAGACGATGCCCGTCCGCTTGGATTTCTTCGGCGACGAGATCGAAACGATTCGCAAATTTGATCCCGCCTCGCAACGGACAATCGAGAAATTGGATTCGATCCTCGTCACGCCTGCGCGGGAATACCTTCACGATCCGTCAGCAGTTCAACTGCTGACGGAACAAAGGAATGATGATCGTCCAGCAGTTGAACTGCTGGACGAACGCGCTGAAATATCCGAATTTCACATTCCACTGTTGCACAAGCAACCTGCGACCTTGCTCGATTACCTCCCTCAAAAAGCGGTTGTGTTGATTGACGATCTATCCATCATCGAATCGATGGCGGAGGAGATCGAGGCGCAGGCGGTCAAGTTTAGGCAGGATAGCATCGCAGAGGAAACGCTCGCTGCTGATTTTCCGTTGCCATACATCCCGTGGTCTGAGTTGTATGATGGGATGGGGGAGAGGGCGGTGGAGTTGGGATATGCAACAGAAGAGCAGAGACTAGAGACTAGAGATTCGTTATCGGCGTGTTTCGGGCATGATGAAAGGTTCGGGGGGCGGCTAAAGCCGTTTGTGGAGTACCTAGCCTCACTCGTGGAAAGAAGCGAGCGCGTCGTGGTGGTGTCGCGCCAATCGCCGCGTCTGCATGAGTTGTGGCTTGAGCATCATGATAGTCACCCCAGCCCTCTACCCTTGCGGGCACACGTCCCTGAGGGAGAGGAGGATTCAATCGAGTTTATCGAATCCTCTTTATCCGAAGGCTTCACCCTCAGTCTCCAGTCTCCAGTCTCCAATTCTCTGCATTTAATTACTGATTCCGAAATCTTCGGCTGGGAACGCCCGCAACCGCGCACGCGCCAGCGACCTGTCGCAGAGACGCCCGAATCAGTGTATGCGGATTTGGACGCGGGCGATTTTGTTGTGCATATCGATCACGGCGTTGGGCGCTTCGGCGGATTGGTTCAGCGCGAGTTGGATGGGCATGTGCGCGAGTTTCTCGCGGTGGAATACGAGGGCGGCGGACAATTGTATGTGCCTGTGCATCAAGCGGATCGGTTGACGCGTTATGTGGGCGCAGAAGGCGCGGCGCCCGCGCTGGATCGTTTGGGCGGGCAGGAGTGGCACGAGAAAAAAGGGCGCGTCAAGCAAGCCGTGTTGGAAGTGGCGCAAGAGATGTTGGATTTGTACGCGCGCCGACACGTGGCGCAGGGCTACGCGTTCAAGCCCGATACGGCGTGGCAAAAAGAATTGGAAGATTCGTTTCCGTACGTGGAGACCGATGACCAGAAGCGCGCTCTGGCGGACATCAAGCGCGACATGGAATCGACGCGTCCGATGGATCGTCTATTGTGCGGCGACGTGGGCTATGGCAAGACCGAAGTGGCGTTGCGCGCCGCGTTCAAAGCCGTGATGGACGGCAAGCAAGTTGCGATTCTCGTGCCGACGACTGTGTTGGCGCAACAACATTACGAAACATTCTTGCAACGACTCGCCGCGTTCCCTGTGAAAGTGGAAATGCTTTCCCGTTTTCGCACGCCGCGCGAACAAGCCGCCATTCTGCACGGACTTGCCATCGGCGAGATTGACATCGTTGTCGGCACACATCGTTTGATCTCTGGCGACGTGCAATTCAAAGAACTTGGTCTCGTTGTGATTGATGAAGAACAACGCTTCGGCGTCACACACAAGGAGCATCTCAAAAAACTCCGCACCGAAGTGGATGTGCTCACGCTCACTGCCACGCCGATTCCCCGCACGCTGTACATGGCGCTCACGGGCGTGCGCGATATCTCCAACCTCAACACGCCGCCCGAGGAACGCCTGCCTATCGTCACGCATGTCGGTCCGTATTCACCGAAACTTGTGCGGCAGGCGATCCTGCGCGAACTCGAACGCGGCGGACAAATTTTCTTCGTGCATAACCGCGTCCAGACCATCGACGCGATGAAGGCGCATCTCCATCAACTCGTCCCCGAAGCGAACGTGGACATCGGTCACGGGCAGATGCCCGAGAATCAACTTTCGGAGGTGATGCACCGCTTCAACAACGGCGACACCGACATCTTGCTTTCGACGACCATCATCGAATCGGGATTGGACATCCCCAACGCGAACACTCTCATCGTGGACCGCGCCGACACCTTCGGCTTGGCTCAACTCTATCAACTACGCGGCAGGGTCGGACGTGGAGCTGCGCGCGCCTACTCGTACTTTTTCCGCCACAACAAGATGAGTCCCACACAAGAGGGTCAACAGCGGCTGGAGGTCATCGCCGAGAACACGCAACTCGGCGCGGGCTATTCGATCGCCATGCGCGACCTCGAAATACGCGGGGCGGGCGAATTACTCGGCACGCGCCAATCGGGACACATTCAAGCCGTTGGGTTTCATTTGTACACGCGGTTGTTGGCGGATGCGGTGAGGCAGATTCGGAGAATTGAAGCAGGGAGAGGGGATGGCAAGGAGAAAATAGAAAGTGGAAAGTCAACCACTCTACTTTCCACTTTCCAGCAACCAATTTCCATGCCCGTCAACGTAGACCTTCCCCTCGCCGTCGGAATCCCCGCCGAGTACATCCCCGATCAGGATTTACGGTTGAGACTGTATCGCCGCATTGCGGACCTGCGCGACGAAACCGAGATCGATGCGCTGGCGTCCGAGTTCAAGGATCGTTTCGGCGACTTGCCTGAAATGACCGAGAACCTGTTCTACCAGATGCGCGTCAAGTTGCGGGCAGAGAAAGCGGGACTGTCGTCCATCAACTGGGAGAACGGACAGATCGTGTTGCGTTATCCCGCCTCGGCGAATGGCTCCGAGCCCAAGCGGCTGGCAGACTTGGGCGCGGGCATCCGCGGCGGCAAGAATGCCTATTGGTGCTCGTTTGGCGAGGAATGGGAGGGAAGGTTACTGGAGGTGTTGGGGAGGTTGTAAAAAAGCCAACTATTTTATTGCGGATATTTGCATTGCGCTGAAAGGTCGCTCAATCCATATCCAAGCCAAATATTTCCCTCTCGATCAATAATCAAAGAGTTTATGTTCTCGTCGTCTGGAAACCCATCGCGCGAATCGAATATTGTCCATGAAGGCTGAGCGGTATCAACGTCATTGACGCTTAAATTTAGAAGATAAGGATGCGACGAGGAATAGATAGCCCATATTGTATTATCAGGTCCAACTGCAATATCTTTGGGCTCCGTCAAATTTTCAAGAATATCATTTGAGTTATAGTTTTCCCATTTGTCATTTGGCGGATAGAAGCTGGAAATCCCAAATGAATGAGCAATCCATAATTTTCCAAGAGAATCAATTTCAATGTCTTCAATCCAGCCGCGTAGGGGAATTTTGTTAAATTCTTCAATAGTAAAAGTATGCGTTTGTTGTATTGTCCAATTCGGATAAGGTGTTTTGGGTATCGATGTCTTGTCGTCGGCATTCTCGAAAAGCGCAAACCATGTGGATCCTCCCTTCATCAATGTGGCCTTAAGCCCCATGTTGCTTGCTCGGCTTTCTGGCCCGTAAAGAGACCATGTGGAAGTTGCTGTGTCGAAATAAGCGAACATGTCTGGGGGCGCTGGTACCGCGAACCATAATCCTCTCTCGTCTAAATAATTTATGTTCGAAGCGATGTTGTCGCCAAACGAATCCTCCAAACTGTGGATCGCCCATTCATTATTTTGTAATTGACCAATACCATTCCATGATCGAATCCAAACGTCTCCATCTGAACCGATGTCAATATTCTCTGGCAATGTCATTAAGTCATGATTAAACGGGATGGTTTTCCATGCGTCGCGCTCACGTTCATATACAGCCCCGTTGTCCCATGTTACAGTCCAAACTGAACCATCAGGCGCAATCTCGAATTCTTCTGCGCCTAGAGGATAGGTTTTGCATTCAAGTTTGGGCGCATAGGCCGTTGGGATCGAAAATCCAGACTTTAGGGCGAGAGGAAACAATATTGGTTCCTCGCTCCCATATCCACTTCCGTGTATCTCAACGACTTGATTGGAAACGAAATCGTAGCCATCTGGCGGAAATGCTAAAACTTCAAACTTTGCAGATGGACAACCTGGCAACCACACAAAGGCTTGAGCTTTGCCTTCCCAATCGCTAACCGCAATGTCCCCGACATCATTTATGTTGTTTTGGGTGTCATTAACTTGAAATTTTACGCCCTCAATAGGGAGTTCGCCTTCATCCCAGACACCATTTTCATTCGCGTCGATCCATGTCAAGATTGGAGCAGACCAAAGACAATCACCTATGCCTCTGGGTATGCATGAGGTTAGAAGAAAAATACTCAAGGCGAACATTGCGTTGATGAATATTCTGTTCACAATTGTTTTTTCCAATAGGAATTCAATTCATCCTTGCAATCCTGTCAATTACATGGATTTTACATGCGGGTAATATTCTTGTAAATCCGATTCGTAGAATTGGATATGTCATTGCGAGGAGCGCTCTTGCTCTTTGCGACGAAGCAATCCCCAACGACGAGTAGGTTGCTTCGTCGCCCTTCGGCTCCTCGCAACGACATCAAGAATAGGAGATTACCTGTGAAAAAGTTGATATTCGTTATCCTCGCATTATTTGTCCTTTCCGCATGTGCTGCGCCAGTTGCGCCGACTCAGGCTCCAGTGGTGGAGTCGGCTCCTGCAATGGCGACAGGCACAACGCTGTACATCTCCGCCACGATGCACATCGAAACGAAACCCGATTCGTGGCCCGCAGATAAGGAAGCGTTCCTTTCTTTCCTTCAACAAACCATCGATGCGGGCATCCACTGGTCCATTGGCGGCGACATCGGCTGGCTCGAGTCAGCGGAGGACGCGCAGGAAATTGTCCAACGTTCGGCGGCGATGGGCGTGCAATGGGATGTTCACGCCCACAATCCCGACGACTTCGGCAAGATCGCCTACATCCTCAACTCATGGGGCGTCACGCCGACAAACGTCGTGAGCGGATTCTTGATTCAGAACTTCGATAGTTTGCAGGCGAGTTATTCGTATCAAGGCATGAGTTGGTCGCCACGGGTGATCTGGGGCGGAGTGGTCTGCGCTGGTCACAAACCTGGCTGTGACGATTCTTCGATAAGTCTGTATCGTCCCACAAGCAGTTCGCAATTTGAATTGCACAATCCCAACGGGAATATCATCAAACTTGGCGGAGGCAGTCATCAGTTAGCGGATGCCGAATCGCTCGCCGCGCAAATTGCGAACGGTCAATACCCGTATCCCGTGATTGGATACACCATCATGGTCGAGCCTGAGACGTTGCGGATCGCAACCTCATCCACCGACGACCTCAACGCAATCTTGGCGTTTGTCGAGCGGATGAATCAATATCCCTTCGTGAGATGGGCGACGATTCAAGATACGGCGAATGCGTGGGTGAGCGCGGGCGAGGTTCCGTTTCAGATCGGCGAGTAAATGTCAACGGATTTTCCATTTATTGACGCAGTTGTTGCACTTTTCCAAAATAATCGAGTAACAAATTTGACTTGGAAACACCAAGGGAAAACCACTGAGACACGGAGACACAGAGAAAAAAAGATTTAAACTCCGTGACTCGGTGTCTCCGTGTTTCAAATTGTTCCGCCTCACAATTTAACCGCCCGCGTCGCAATGTAATTGGGGTGATATTTACTCAGCGGCGAATCGGACATCACATCTTCGTACAGGTCGGTGATGACGAATCCCGCCGCGCATTGACCACCGAGCAGGTCGGTGAGCGAGTGACCGAACTCCAGCGGCAAACCGTTGGCGAGATACTCGTCCAAGTCCTCTTTCGAGAGGCTGGTCACGTCCGAGTAGGGGATGGAGTGCGCGACTTCCAAGGCGCCTTCGTCCATTTTGTATAAATCGAAAATATAGTGAACGGGATTCATCGAGCCAGTCAGCAAAATCCCGCCGTGACGAAGGACTCGGAAACATTCTCGCCAAACCTTGCGGACATCTTGCATGAAAACTGTCGAAACGGGATTGAAGATGATGTCGAACGATTCGTCTGCGAATAGAGATAAATCCGCCGCGTCGCCTTCGACAGTTTTGAGAGTCAAGCCTTCTCGTTCTGCGACGAGTTGATCCTGTTTCAATTGGGCAGGGGAGTTGTCGTAGACGGTGACGTGCGCGTCGAGGGCGGCGAAGATCGGTCCCTGTTGCCCGCCTCCGCTGGCGAGACAAAGCACGTCCGCGTTCTTCAATGGCGGAAACCAACGCTGAGGGACAGTTATGTTTTCCGTGAGCAGGATTCCGAACTCGCCTTTTCTGGCTTTTGCAATCGTTTCAGAATCGACGGGCTGAGTCCAGCGGTTGTTTGATTCGACCTCACGGTTCCATGCGTCACGATTGTACGAGCGGATGTCCATGATTCACCTCTACAGCGAAGATTGTAAAAGGGGAGAAAAGGCTTGTCGAGGCTGAATCAACTGTCGGCTGGGAAAGAAGCGACTAAAAATGTTGGGACAGGTCCATGCGTTAGACCTGTCCCAAATCGTGAGGAGAAGCGTGCAGTTAATCTGTGCCCGCGGGTTCAGGGATTGGCAAATCCACTGGACGTGTGCGGTTGAGGAGTGTAAATCCAAGAGCGGCGAGCGCCCCAATAATTCCGCACCAGAGGAAGAGCGCGCCGGGGTTTGGACCGTCGAGGATGAGTCCTGCAAAATACGGACCGATCGTGAACGCCAAACTCCAAGTCAAGCCTGAGACAGCCATGTAACGTCCGCGCATATCTTCGGGAGCGAAACTGGCGATGAGCGATTGCTGAACGGGCGACACGACCATTTCACCGACAGTGATAACCACCATTGCCGTAACGAAAAGCGCGAAGCCGCTGACGAACCCATACATGGCGAAGCCGATTGCGTACAACATCGCGCCACATGCCATGGCGAGCATTGGTTTATATTTTTTGATCAACCGTGTTACCCAAAATTGCATCGCTACAACCATGATCGCGTTGATGCTGAGCAACGCGCCGAAAACGATTTCAGGCTGACCATGCTGGTCGCGCAGATAAACGCCGAGCGTGGAGTTCATGTTCATGTAGACGAGCGTCATCATGACTGAAACGGCGATGAATGCGATAAACGATCGGTCGCGGAAGACGCGTCCATAACCGGCGAAGGTTTGGCGCATGGATTCGGGTTTTGCGAGCGGGTGAGCGGCGGGCTTGGTCTCTGGGAGGAATGCGATGACGATTCCTGCCGCGATCACGCTGATGACCGCATCCACGATGAAGAGGGCGCTGTACGAGATTCCGATGAGTAACCCGGCAATCGGCGGGGCAATGATGACCGCGATGTTGAATACCACGCGGATGATGCCGTACCCTTCGGCGCGCTTGTTTTCGGGGAGTAAATCTGCCACGACCGCTTCATGCGCCGGGTGACCGATGCTCGACAGCGTTCCGACGAACACAACAACTAGGACGAAGATGGTCAAGGATGAGGCGAAGCCCATCCCGAGCGCGCTTAACGAGGAAAGTAGTAGGCTGGCAATGATGACTGCTTTGCGACCCATCCGATCCGCCAACGCGCCTCCTAGCGCCGATCCAACCATGCCTGAAACCGAGAACACCGCGAACAACAACCCGACGGTCGCCATGCCGATCCCGAATTTCTTGGTGAGATACAACGCAAAAAACGGATAGAGCATGAACCCGCCGAGGCGGTCAATGAACACGATCAGGTTGTACGTCCAGAACGCGCGAGGGTATTCGTTGTAAACGCTTCTTACTTTGTTGAATAAATCTTTCATTCTTCTCCGAGATTAGTGAGCAAATCGTTTGGTTGAAGAGACTTGGTTGCATTTTGCAGACGGTATTTCGTACCGCTTGCGAAGTTGTTTCCCGGCGGCGATCATCCAATTGGCAAAAGTAAACATGATGTAGGTGAATCGGCTGGGCTGGTAGACGCGCCCTCGGAGGGCGCGTTGTTCGAGTCGAATCTGTTTCATCTCCGCGATGATTCGTTGTCGATTGTATTCAGCGGTCATTTCATCTTGATAACTGTTCATGGCATACTCCTTTGGTCGTTACGGGCGATCCAGTAAAAAGGCTTGAACTGCTTTCAGGGTTTTTTCTACGCGGTCATTGTTCAACGTGTAAATTTTGGCTCCGCTTTCTCTTCGCTCTTGTAAATATCCGGTGGCGGTCAGTTGGGAGAGATAGCGCGAAACGCTCGGCTGGCTCAAGTTGACGGCGTCCATGATCTCTTGCGCCCGCATCTCGCCTTTTTCCGCGATCATCTGCAGGATTTTGAGGCGGGTGTCGTCTGCCAACGCAGAAAGACGTGAGACGATCTCCGTGCGATCCAGTTCAGGAATTTGGATGTCAGAACCCTCCGGCATGCGCGCGCCAAAATAAATATAGAAATGATCGCCGACCATTGCTTCGCGAATGTACGGTCCGATGTGGGCGTTGGGGATGAAGATCAACTCCTTCGCCCGCAAGAATTCGCCGTCCCATTTCGTTTCGGCTACCTCTTTGCCGGTAATTAAATTGACAAGTTCATTGCGGGTCAGATCGTCGAGATCGAGTTTGTTGAACGCCCGGGCAGATTCCTCAAGCATTGGGCGGACACGGTTCCACTCGACTTCGAGATGGTTCTTCCAAAACCAGCGGATGTGCCCCGTGATCAATTGTTTCAACGCGGCTGGGTCGATCACGTATTCATACGCCCTTGTCTCGAGGTCAACGTCCACCAGGTCGTCGCCAAACCGTGAACGGAGAAAATCCACGTAGTGGGTCGCGGAGGTGAGTATCTCTTCCCAATTCACCGAAAGTTCCTTGAGGTTCTTTGCTTCATCGGTTAGGCACATCTTTTCATACGCTGCGAGAAGGCGTGTCCGCAATTCGGATGGGGGAGTAGATTCAAGGTTTTCGAGATAAGCCTCAAAGGTCTGGAACGAAGCGGTTGGCATGACCGCGTAATGGAAACCGATCAAAACCAATTTGTGTCTAAACAGTTCCTCAGCGGACATTGTCTCCTGGGTATTTCTCACCCACTCGTGTAGACCCGGCTCGTCTTCCTTCTTAGCAGTCAACAACATGCTTCCAAAGATATTCAAGCCGGGCTCAACCTGCACCAACTGGCTGTCGACTCGGGTTTTTTCGAGTTTGATATTGAATGGCGACATAATTTTCTCCAAGTTATAAAATTATTCAAGAAATTGAATAATTCAAATATTTTAATCAAATGTGTTGTTTTGTCAAGGTTTTGGATGAAAAATCCCCACCGATTTCTCGATGGGGATTTTGAACGGTTCTTTTCCTGACTTTGTGCTGACTCGCCCTAGGGTTTCGGCGTTCCCTGCACCGCGACGCCCACCCACGTGAAGCCGCGCTTCTCGCTGACCGCGCCTGCGGAAACCCACACGGGTTGACCTTGCTCGTCCACCCCGTTTTGGCGGACGGTCGTGACCCACCAGCGGATGAGATGCGCGAGATTATCGTTCGGGCGGAACGAAGTCGGCACGATGTATTTTGTATCCGTCGCGTAATCGGTGATTCGTAATTCGCCGGTGGTCACATCTTCGATGATGATTTGGTATCTTTCATTGTCGCGCAAGGTTCCAACGGAAGCCCATTGCAGTGTGACCACGTCGTTCGCCAACGTGAACGCGGCGCCATCCGCTGGGAGAAGCAGATTGGGGGCTGGATAAGGAGGCGGTAACGTCGCAGTGGGAGTTGGTCCCGGCGTGGCGAATCGTTCGCATAGCGGGATCACAAGCGTGGTGCCGAGCAGGACGTTATCCGAAGCCAGCCCGTTGTAAAACTTTATGGCATCTTGCGGTATGTTGTAATTGGCGGCAATGCTCGAAAGCGTGTCGTTCGCCTGAACTGTGTATGTCACTTTTTCGCAGGCTTGCGCGGTCTGTGTGGCTTCGTTTGGAATATCCGTCGGCGGCGGCGCAGGAGTTGGGGTTGGGTAGGGGATCTTTAGCGTTTGCCCTGCCGAAACAAAACATTCAGAGGAGAGTTGGTTCGTGATGATGATGCTCTGCACCGATACTTTGAACGTGGCGGCAATCACGCCGCATGTTTCGCCCTCGCGCACGGTGTAGTCGAACGGAGGTAACGGCGTCTGTGTCGGGATCGCGGTGCCGGTTGGCGCTTCGGTTGCTGTGGGTGTGACGGTGGCGGTGGCAGTGATGGTGCCTTCGGCTGTCGGTGTGACGAGCGAAGCCCCGGTCGCGCCGGACGACAAGATGAAATAGATGCCGACCGCGCCGATCACCAGCACGATCACAAGCGCGGCAAGCGCGGCGGGTAAACTGAGAGTAATCTCTGGCATGCGGCTGGCTTGCACGACCGTATCCGCTTTCTTGGCTTTGGTCGTGGCTTTTGATTTGAGTTCCGTCCCGCACACGAGACAGCGCGTCGCGTTCTCGCTGAGACGCGTTCCGCAAGTGGGGCAGATCTGTGATTTTTGAGATGAAGGTTCTTGAAGCATACGGGCGAGAATTATACCATTGAACAATTTTTGGAATTTTTTGAGGAGGTTTCAGGGAATGTCCAATTTAGAAAGTAAAAAAACTCTTTGCCACAGAGAACACAGAGTTCCCAGAGAGAAATTCTCAAAATCTCTGTGCGCTCTGTGGCTTATACACCAAATTAGCCACTCCTGAGTTTTGGGAATGGTTAATTGAGTGGGTTAAGCCACGCCGTTCGTGCCGCGAAAGTAGCCACTCTCACCCATGGTACGGCTTCCGCGCGCTGAGACAATGTGGGGTATCATTCTTTCGCCGAGACCTTCGAGGAGCATGTGGCGAATGGGTGTGAGTAAATCTGATCGAAAAGGAAATCTTCATGCCAAAGATAAAACTCAACAAAACAGAGATCTATTACGAGACCGCGGGCAAGGGACAAATGGTTCTCTTCATTCACGGACTTGGCTCAAGCGTCCGCGATTGGGAGATGCAGATACCCGCCTTCTCGAAAAGTTTTCAAACGGTCGCCTTCGATCTGCGCGGACACGGAAAGTCGCAAAAGCCTCAGGGACCGTATAGCATGTCGCTGTTTGCGAGCGACGCGGCTGAGTTGATCAAGTCGTTGGGCGGCGCGCCTGTCCACGTGGTGGGAATTTCATTGGGCGGCATGGTCGCCTTTCAACTCGCCGTGAATCACCCAGAGTTGGTGAAAAGTTTGACGATCGTCAATTCGGGTCCCGAGGTGGTTGTCCGCACGCTGAAAGATAGATGGCAGGTGTTTTTGCGTTTTGCCATTGTCCGTTTGTTAGGGATGCGAAAAATGGGCGAGGTGTTGAGCAAACGCCTGTTTCCAAAACCAGAGCAAAGCGGCTTACGCGACACATTCGTCGAGCGGTGGGCGGAAAATGATACGCGGGCATATCTCGATACGTTGCGCGCCATTGTCGGGTGGAGCGTGGCGGACCGCATCCGCGAGATCGCCGCGCCGACGTTGGTCGTGGCGGCAGATGGAGATTACACGCCTGTATCCGCTAAACAGGAATACGTTTCTAAAATGCGGAATGCAAAGTTGGTTGTGATTCAAGATTCTCGCCATGCAGTTCCCGTCGAAAAGCCCGAGGAGTTCAATCCTATCGTGATCGATTTCTTGGAAAATTCTCTCTCTTCGTTGAGGTAAAGAACTTGAGCCTCTGTTGAGACTTGTGCAGCGCCAAAGGCTGAGGGGGCGCATCAGCCCTCCGCAACTGCGTGCAGATGCCCCGTCCGCGTGAAGCGTGGGCGTTTGGACAATTATCCGATTGCTGGGATTTTCGAGGGGCGGGTCGTAAATCCGTGTGAGTGAAAATTGTGATTACGGTAGAATCTATGCGCGGAAAGTCATCGTTTCGCTTTTTGGCTGACTCGTCTCAACTCATTTGGATAGGTTGAAAAAATCATGATTCATCAATTGCGTATCTACGAAATTTTCGAACACAACAAAGCCGCTTTTCATGCGCGGTTCCGCGACCACGCCATGCGGATCATGAAAAAGTATGGCTTTGAGTTCGTCGCCTTATGGGAAGCAAGGGATGAGCAAAAGACTGAGTTCGTTTATATCCTTGCCTGGCAAGATGAGGCGACGAAAAACGCCGCTTGGGAAAATTTCAGGGCGGACGAGGAGTGGAAGGAAGTCAAGCGGGTGACGAGCGCGCAGTATGGCGACTTGGTCGGCGCTATTGAAGATCGTGTTTTGTTCCTGACGGATTATTCTGTTCCTCTTTCCAATCCGCTCAGTAGATAAGAAAAATCTCGCTCGATATAAATTTCTGGAGCCAATGAATGGATGCGATCTACAACAATATTGGCAAGAACTATTCTGTAACTCGTTGCACTGATCCGAAAATAGCGAAACAGTTGTATGCTGAATTGGAAGGCGCGACGCGCATCGTGAATATCGGCGCGGGGACGGGTTCTTACGAGCCAGAGAATGTAGATTTGGTCGCGGTTGAACCGTCTTCCGTCATGATCGCTCAGAGGAAAGCGGGTTCTCATCCTGTCGAGCAGGCTTTTGCGGAAAAATTACCTTTTGACGACGGAAGTTTTTCTCATGCGATGACCGTTCTTTCCATGCATCATTGGCAGGATCGAGCGAGCGCGTTCAAAGAGATCAACCGTGTGGCAACGGAGAAATTTGTAGCCATCACATGGGACCCGACCTCGGAGCCGTTTTGGCTGACGCGGGATTACTTCCCTGAAATTTATGAAACGGACAAACAGATCTTTACCGATTTGAAAGAGTTGGATGATTATTTTGACGACGTGACAATTCGACCGCTGCTGATCCCCAGTGATTGCGAGGATGGATTTTTCGCCGCATTCTGGAGACGCCCCGAAGCATATCTCGATAGCGCGGTGCGACAGGCTATGTCTCCGTTTTCGAAGGTCGAGAAATTGTCGCAGGGTTTGCAGAAGTTAGAAGATGACCTGAAAAGCGGGGAGTGGGCAAAAAAGAATCAATCTCTGTTGAACGCGCCAAACTTGGATGTTGGTTACAGGCTTGTCTCTGCCAGGACAAGGAGTGTCCGCTGATTCGCAAGGCGTGGCGGCTCGGAGTAATTTCTCCTTCGCCGAGACCTTCGAGGAGCATGCGGCGAATGGGCGTGAGTGAATCACTTACGAGTCGAATTTTGAATAGGATGTCTATAAAGAAAAGCACCTGACTAGGAGAAAGAGACTATGAACGACGATCCGCTGATCAAGGTTTTGAAACAAGTAACTAACAGAAATACTGATGATAGAGTAATCGTGCTTGTCGCGCATGGATTGATTGAATTAATAGTTAATACTTTGATAGACCATTTTTGCAAACACGGGAAATTGATAACATCGGACACGCGTACTTACCCCTACGCAACCAAGTTGCTTATTCTTCATGAGAAAAGCATATTGCCTGACGCCTTTTATGAGACGTTGAATCGGTTTCGGAAGTTAAGGAATGATGCGGCACATTTACCTTTCTTCAAAATAGAGCTGAATCAAATCAGGAAAATTGCAGAGCCGATAGAAAAATACTTTCCCCCGAAGCGAAAAGGAGAAAGTTACCCTTCTGATGATTTGGGAGGTTTTTGTCGGTTCTTAGTTCAAAGCTTGTTTTCCCAATTTCAAGGTATCTTGCTTCCAGTGTTTGCGCCATCAATTCATAAAGCATTTGAAAATAGTAAGGGTAGCCATCTTAATTTGTGAAATACTTTAGTGATTACTCGAAACTATCGAGTGGCAAGAAACCCATTCCACACCTCCAGCGCGGGTTTGGGGGAGCGGTCGGGGTTGAGGAAACCGAGGTAGGAGAAATTTTCAAGGAGGGCGATGTCGTCGGCGCTTTGTCCTTTTGATTGGGCGAATTCGGTGTACGAATCCATGTTGAAATCGGTGAGGGCGAGGTTCACCCAAAAGAGGAGACGCGAGCCGAGTTGGTCGTGGATGGCGTTGAGGTAGGTCACCTGTCCCTCGGGCGAGCCTTGTGCGAAGCCGACGGCTTGGGAGGAGAATCCGCCCTCCGCAACTGCGACAGGTTTCCCCGTCCGCGCGAGAAGCGGGGTGTAATAGTCCGCTGGGATATCTGAGGCGGAGGGGAATACAAAATACGGATACGTCGAGATCGCCCACACATCCAGATTTGGTTCGAACGCTTCGATCTGATCCCAATTCGGGCTGAGCCGCGTGCGGTTGCCTTCTTCGGGCTGGGGGAACATGTTGTTGAGGTCGTCCCATTGAAAAGTGACGAAGATTTGCGTTTCGGGCGCTTCGGCTTTGACGAGCGCGTAAATTTCGTTGTAGAGGCTGATGAAGTTCGGCGCGTCGTCGGGATGCGCATCCATGTAGGTGTTGATCTCGGAAGCGAGACCGAGATAGCGCGGGTGAAACGTGCGCACGACCCACAGCGCGTAATTTTTGTAGGCGCTTCGCACGTCGGGGTTTGCAAAACTCGCCTCCCAGCCTGCGGGCAGACCAATGAACTCTTTGCGGTTGAGCCCGTTGAGCGCGTCGAGCACGAAGATGTATTCGAGTTTGTTCTGGTTCGCAAGTTTGACTTGGTTGATGAGGTCGGTGCGCGTCTGCGATTCGCCATCAGTCCCGTTGACGAAATCTTCCCACGCGGTGGTTTGTTGGATGAGGACGAAGTCGCCGTGTTGACTCATGTCTTTGTAGAGTTGAAAGACGCTTTCGGTATTCGCTTCAGGCGGGACGGGGAAGAATCCGTAGGCAGTTTTGCCTGAGTCAAAAATGGAATCTTCGGGGTATGCGGGAACGCCGCCTGCTTCACAGGCAAGGGAGGCGAGAAGGAGGATGGAGAGGGAGAGGAGGAGTTGGCGCATTTTTATCACTCATTGTTTATGTCGTTGCGAGGAGGACGAAGTCCGACGAAGCAATCTCCTCGAAGCAGGGACGCTTTTGTTTTCAGGAGATTGCTTCGTGGCAGCGCTTCGACTTCGGGCTTCGCCCTCCGCTCAGCGCGATTTGCCACTCGCAATGACATACATTTTTTACCCCCAAAAAGTTGCGCGGTTATTTTGCGATGGCGCGGAGGAATCCGAGGAACATGCACGCGCCGAGGATGCCGAGAATCAAGCCGACGATGGCGGTCGTCCGTGAGCGGTCTTTGCCGAATAAGCCCGCCGCGCCGAGGATCGCCGCGATGAATCCGAGGAATGCGCTTGCGCCCCCGCACACGAAGAGCGGCGTGCCTGCGAGTTGAATCCATTTTTGGCTGATGCCTGTCAACGCGCAGAGACCGATTCCAAATACGAGCGCGGAGGATGCAATGCCGAGGTACATGCTGGCGTTGCCGACGGGATTCGGGTTTTCGGGTGTGGGGGATTGTGACATGCGATGCCTCCGAGGATGATACAGGGCTGGTCAATGGATTGTTGCAAAATTCGTGGGCGATTTTTTGACGCGAATTCCGCGAATTGGCGCGAATGTTTTTGTTTCACCTCACGCAGGCGATTCTATCCGCACGGGGATTAACCCCCGTGCTACACCTACGAAGTCCTGCGGAGCGGGACTGAGCCGCCGTAGGCGGCTTCGTTTGAGTAGCCCGACGGTTTATCGTCGGGCGGGATTGCCTATATTAGACCTCTTGCGAAAGTCATTTTCGCCACAGAGAACACAGAGAAAAAGAGAATTTCTCAAAGGTCCCTGTGGACTCTGTGGCTAAGCAAGAAACACTTATGCAAGAGGTCAATTGAACTAACCCTTTGTCACCATGTCAATATAATCTTCCGTCACGGTTTCGCTTTTTGGCACGCCCAGCAGTTCGAGCAGTTCGCTGACCAGTTGCGACTTGCCTTCCGCGTCCTTGCGGCTCCACGTGCGTGATTTCACTTCGAGGAAATAGCCGAGCGCGGGCGTGAGCACGTTGTCTAGGTTAACGTAGAATTCTGTATCCTTGTATTTGATCAACCAGCGCAGGCGATCTTTTTCGACTTGCACTTCGGAGGCGGGTTTGAAGTATTCGCGATAGAAACGCAGTGAATTGGCCGCGGGCGCAAGGAAGCGGCTGCGCGACAGCAACACTTCATGCTCAAAATGTCCCTCGCGCTTGACGCCGATCAGCGTAAGGCGCGCGCGGACGTTCGTAACGTTTCCGTTTTTATCCACGAAATCGTCTTCGCGGTAACGCAATCGCCCCTGTGCCGGATCGTCGAAGAAGAAGTACGCGTCATGCTCGCGGTAATGTCGTTCATACAATACTTCGATATCGTTCCGCGTCAACGCGCGGACGATGGGGGCTGGTTCGGCGATTTTGACCTTGACCTGCACCTCGAACGATTCCTCTTCCATTGAGCCGCCCAGCGCGATGAGTTTCGACAACACGGATTGTTCACGCTCGAGTAGGAACGCGTCCATCTTTTTGGCGAGGTCGGCGGCGTGAGCGAGTAATTCATCTTCTTGAATCGTCAATAGTTGACGATCTCGCATCACCCATTTGCCGTTGATCATCACGTCGGTCACGTCGGTGGATTTGCTGGCGTACACGATCTGCGCGTACGCGTTGTCCGCGCTGCGGCGGAAGGAGGGGGAGTTGTGCACCGGGCTGAGGTCAACGAGGATCAAGTCGGCGCGGCGGCTGGGGGTTAGCGACCCGGTCAAATGTCCGATATGAAGCGCTTGGGCGCCGAGGCGAGTCGCCATGAGCAAGGCTTGCGGCGCGGGGAGCGAAGTTGGGTCGTTTGCTACCGCTTTGGCGATGAACGCGGCGAGGCGCACTTCCTCGAACATATCCAGATCGTTGTTCGAGGCGGGACCGTCCGTGCCGATGCCGACGTTGAGCCCGGCTTCGAGCATTTTGCTGACGGGCGCAAAGCCCGATGCGAGTTTGAGATTCGACGACGGGTTGTGCGAAACGCCTGCGCCGGCATGATGGAGAGTGCGGATCTCGCCGACGTCAATATGCACGCAATGCGCGGCGATGACTTTGGCTTCGAGCAAGCCTTGTTTCTTGACGTATGGAATGACGGGAATGCCGTTTTCGTTGCGCATGTTGTCCACCTCGAACAACGTTTCGGCAAGGTGGGTGTGAAGCGGAACTTCGAACTCTTTGGCGAGTTCGGCGGTCTCGCGCAAAATATCTGCTGTGGTCGTATACGGCGCGTGCGGTGCAATGGACGGCACGATGAGCGGATGCCCTTTCCATTTTTTGATGTAGTCACGCGCTTTGTCCATCGCATCTTCGTACGAAGCCGCATCGGGCGTCGGGAATTTGAGGATGGATTGCCCGCAGACAGCGCGCATTCCCGCGTTTGCGGTTGCGGTGGCGACATCGTCTTCAAAATAATACATGTCGTTGAAGGTGGTCACGCCGCTGCGGATGAGTTCGGCGCACGCGATGGATGTGCCGAGGCGGACAAATTCGGGCGAGGCGAATTGCCGCTCGACGGGGAACATGTAGCCTTGGAGCCACACATCGAGTCGAAGGTCATCTGCGATGCCGCGCAGGAGCGTCATCGGCACATGCGTGTGTGCGTTGACCAACCCAGGCATGAGGACTTTGCCTTTGCAGTCAACCGTCTCTTTTCTTGAATATTCTTTTTTGATCTCCGCTTCGGGTCCCACCGCGACGATGCTGTCGCCTGTCACTGCGACCGCGCCAAGATTGAATTGCGTCATTTTTTCGTCCATGGTGAGGACGTGTGCGTTGAGGAAGAGGATGTCAACGGTTTGCATGTGTTCTCCAATAATAACTTGTAGGGGCGACGCATTGCGTCGCCCCTACATAATATTTCATTATGGAATAAAGTTCAAGAATACTTTTAACGCCTTCAAGTTCTCTGAAAAATCTGTGTTCTTGTGGTCGCGTAGTTCCATGTCCACTGCCGCGCCGACGCCGTTTTCGACCGCCCAATCGGCAAGCGTGCCAGTGTAGACGCATCCCGTATCAATCGGCGGATACGAATAGCCTGTCGCCTTCGCCAGCGATTTTGCGAGGCGCTTCGATTCCTCTGTCCACGGCACGCCGCCAGGGAAAACTCCCAGCGCCGCGCTGTGATAACTGATCAACGCGGTGATCTCGCGGCTTTCAACAAAACTCACCACCGTGCGCGTTTCGGGTTCGGAGCCTGCATACAAACCGCCCGTTGTGGGTAGATAAACCCAACAGCCGTCTCGGTCCCAATCGGCGGACCAATTTTCACTGGGGAAGTTGCGGTTCAAATCCACGCCGTTATTGTTGACTCGTCCCTCCACGCCATGCGCGCGGGCTTCGCCGTCTGGATTCATGTTGCGGATGATGTACAACGTCGCGTCGCTTGGGATCACTTCGGGGTGTTCGTTGATATAACCGATCAACTCATTTGCAAGCGAAATCGTATTGTATTCGTAGCCGCCGTGAATGCCAGCCACGATCAAATATTCGCGTTCGCCTGCGCCGAACGTGTACACCTCAATGGGTCGCCCGCCAAGCGAATAACCGATGATGGTCGGCGCGGGTCCGTTTTTGAGAACAAACGGCGTTGACGTTTCGTACACGTATGGCGTGTAATACGGATTGGGCGTCAGCGTCGGCAAAAAGTATGTGGTTGGCGCGGCGTTGGATGTTGGCGTGAATGGTATCGTTGAGATTGAATCGCTTGCTAACGCCGACTGCCGACTCACATAAAAAGCCGCGCCGCTGAGCAAACACAAAAGCGCAACGCCGTTCACCGCCCAGATCAAATACACCCACGCGCTCGACGATCTTCGCCGCCTCTTCATTCATTCTCCAGCGCGCGGCGCCGCAACCAATCGAGCGCGACGTTCACAGACCACATGGGTAAACTACGCGGCGGTCCGCCGTAAGAAATGTGATGCGTTTTTTCCATCTTCGGTGTGATGAGCGCCAAATCTGCCGAACGCTCTTCTTGATTCACAACGACTCCCAGCGCGGCGTCGGCGTTGGATTCTTTTAGCGTTTGTCGGAGTGACTCCAAGAGGCTGGATGACTGGAGATTGGAGACTGAGACCGTGTGCGGGATTTTTCGCGCGAGCAAGCCGTTCAAATTGGATTCCAACCCGATCAGACTCCACCCGCGGCTTGCCGCGGCTGTGAGAGCGACGTCTTCCAGTGTATCTTCATCGGCTCCGAAAACCCCGACTCCCAAGCGTTCGCGCACATCCGATTCGATCTGTGCGATCATTTCGTCGGCTTCGGCTTCATTCTTCGCTTTTGCCGCAATGCGGATGTCCACCACGCCTGTGTGCGCGGCGAGACCAACGGTTGGGTTGTTCAACGTTTCGAGATCGGCGATCTTCTCGTCAATCGTTCCCTCACCGAGACCCGCGCAGTGCAGGATTTTGACCTTGATGATCTCGTTCAAATTGAATCGTTTTTGCAAATACGGCACGATGGATTCGTGCAGGATGTGTTCCATTTCGTTCGGGACGCCGGGGAGGGAGATGACAACGCTTTCCCGTTCCGTCCGCAGTTCAACTGCGGACGGAACAACTGCTTCGACAATAAAACACGGCGCGGTGCCGACGGGGTTTTTGATTCCCAGCGCGCCTTTCGGAGCGTACGCCTGTCGTTTTTGATTCTCGGATGGTTTGCGTCCGTAGCGCGAGATCGTTTCAACGACTTGTTCCCACAGATCTTCGCGGAATTCCAACTCCACGCCAGCCGCGCGAGCGACGGCTTCGCGCGTGGGGTCGTCTACGGTGGGACCCAAGCCGCCGGTGGTGATGACGATCTCGGCGCGTTTCATCGAGTTGCGGATGGCGTCGGCGATCCGCTCGACGTTGTCGCCGATGGTGATCGTGCGATACAAGTCCACGCCCATGCCGCGCAAGACGTGCGCGATGTAGCGCGTGTTCGTATCCACGATCTCGCCGAGGAGGATTTCCGTTCCGATGGTGATGATTTCAGCAGAGGGCATGTTTTTTTTCTTAGCCACTGAGCGCACAGAGACTCTGAGAAAAAAACTCAAAGGTCTCTGTGATCTCTGTGGCGGTTTTGTTTAAAATTCTACTTCAACCCCAAGTTTCATGGCATGAGCGTTCATTAAGGCGACTTGGGCGGCGGCCGCGTCTTGCACGGCGTTGCCAACGGATTTGAAGAAGGTGATCTCCTCGTCTGAACTCCTGCCCGATTTTTGACCTAGCACAATTTCTCCGAGTTCGGCATGGATGCTCCATTCGTTGATCAGCCCCGCGTGGATGGCTTTGACGATGTCGCCTGCCTCGTCCATGACGGTGGCGCGCGAATCGACCACGATGCGTGAGCGCGCGACGGTCTCGATGGGGAGTTCCTGCATCTGCGGGGTGTATGCGCCGATGGCGGAGATGTGCGCGCCTACTTTTACATCTTTGTCGTCGAATATCGGTTCCGTTGAACCTGTCGCGGTGCAGATGATGTCCGCGTGTTCGATGGCTTCTTTCGGCGAGTTTGCCACGCGAATGTCTTTCGGGATTTTTCCCTGCCCAGCCATTTCTTTCACGAAGGCTTCGGCTTTGGACGTGGTTGGGTTGTAGATGAATGCCGTTTCAATTTTACGCGCGGTGCAGGCGGCTTCGAGTTGGGTTTTGCCTTGCGGTCCCGCGCCGAAGATTGCGACGATTTTGCTGTCCTTGCGCGCGAGGATGTCAATCGCCGCGCCGCTGCCCGCGCCAGTACGGATGGCGGTGAGGGCGCTGCCTTCGAGTAATGCGATAGCGCGTCCCGTTTCGGGATCAAAAACTAAAACGGCGGCTTGGATGTAGGCGAGTCCACGCGGGGGGTTGGATGGATACAACGAAACAACTTTGACTGCGAGCGCTTCGGTCGATTCTTTTTTGAGGTAGGCTGGCATGAAGAGGCTGACCGCGTCGCGGCTGGGGATTGAGAGACGCGTCCGAAGAGGCGTAACAGCCGTCCCGTCGGAAAGAGAAGCGTAAGCGTCCTTCATGGCGGCGATGGCTTGGTCCATCGGCAGGGCTTGTCGTACTTCGTTGGCGTTGAGGATGAGCATAGTAACTCTTCCGCCGTCGCTAGAGAGCGACGACTACACATTGAATATGAAAAAACGCAGAGGAAGATATTGTACCTCTGCGCTTTTGGTAATCGGGTAGATGAACGCTGCGCTTTTTATGGCGTTTGGGCACAGCGGAAGCCAACGCCGTCATACACATCGTCTTTGCCGTACCAGAGGCGATAGGCAGAGCGCCCGAAGCCAAAGGTGAAATTCCACGAACCGCCGCGCATCGAGCGGTATTCCGTGATGGCTGGGTCTACGCCTTGCGGGTTGGTCGGCTCTGAAATTGCATAGTAGTTTTGGATGGAACTATTGAACGGGTCAACTTCGATGAAGGCATCGTGCACCCATTCCCAAACGTTGCCCGCCATGTCGAGCGCGCCGTAGGAGCTGGCGCCGTCTGGGAAACTGCCGACAGGCGCCGTGCGGACGAATCCATCGCAACCGATCTCGGTGTTTGGCATCAACGAGGCATCCACTTGGTCTTCGTCGTCGAAGTTTCCTTTGCGGCAATCGAAGTCATTGCCCCATGGATAAACGCTTTTTATGTTTGTTTTGCTGTTCCACGTCGCCGCTTTTTCCCATTCGGCTTCGGTGGGGAGGCGCTTACCTGCCCAGGCGCAGAAATTTTTAGCGTCAACCCACGAAACGAAAGCAACGGGGTGATCGGAGTAGGCTGGGTCGTCGTAATAGACGGTGGAGGCGGGCGTTTGGCACGCGCCAGCGTCCGCGCATTGCGCGTACATGGAGTTTGTGACTTCGGTGCGATCTATCCAAAACGCATCGAGCGTGACGGGGTGCGCGGGGCGTTCGTCCGTCAAGCCGTTGTCGTCGCCCATGATGAATTGTCCAGCGGGGACGAAGACGGCGTCTGGGCGTTCCGCAGGCATTACGCTATCGCCGTTCGACGGCGCGAGTTGGCTGGGAGCGCTTGAGGTCGTCGAGATCGGAGCGCCTGAATTTGGCGCGCATCCGCTGATAGCCAGAATCAAAAGCGGGAGAAGTAGTTTGACGGAGCGCATGAATCGAGACAGGCGTTATTCGATTCCGAGATACGCCTTTTGCACTTCAGGGTCGTTTTTGAGTTTGTCGGCTTTGTCGCCAAGCACAATTTCGCCAGTTTGCAAGACGTAGCCGCGATGCGCGATCGAAAGAGCCATCAACGCGTTCTGCTCAACAAGCAGGATGGTGACGCCTTCTTTGTTGATCTCGACGATGGTGTCGAAAATCAATTCGACCAGCACGGGGGCGAGACCCATGGAGGGTTCGTCCATCAATAAAAGGCGCGGCGACGCCATCAAGGCGCGACCGGTTGCAAGCATTTGTTGCTCGCCGCCGGAGAGGGTGCCTGCCAGTTGGTGCCGCCGTTCTTTCAATCGTGGAAAGAGGGTGAAGACACGGTCAAGGTTACGAGTGACTTCTTGCTTGTCCTTGCGGCTGAAGGCGCCCATCTCAAGGTTTTCCGTGACGGACATGCGGGCGAATACGCCGCGTCCTTCGGGGACCATCGAGACGCCTTTGTAGACAACCTCATGAGGTTTGTAGTGGATGAGGTCTTCGCCGTCCAGTGTGATTTGCCCTTCCCTCGGCTTCAACAAACCAGAAATAGTGCGAAGGGTGGTTGTCTTCCCGGCGCCGTTTCCGCCGATGAGAGTTACGATCTCGCCTTTTTCGATTTTGAGGCTGATACCATTCAGCGCGTGGATATTGCCGTAGTAAGTGTGGATGTTGTCAACGTTGAGCATTGTCATTGTTTAGCTCGCCTTCTTGCCGCTATGGCGCTCGTGCGCCGTTTCCATGCCTTCGGTGGCGGCGCCGCGTCCCAAATACGCTTCGATCACGCGCTCGTTGCGTTGGATCTCGGCAGGAGTTCCATGCGCGATCTTTTCGCCGTAATCCAGCACGGTGACTTGCTCCGAAATTCCCATCACCACCCGCATGTGATGTTCGATGAGCAGGATGGTGATTCCAAGTTCGTCGCGCAGGCGGCGGATGAAAACTGTGAGGTCTTCCGATTCACGCGGGTTCATGCCTGCGGAAGGTTCGTCTAACAGGAGAAGTTTGGGCTTGGTGGCAAGCGCGCGGGCGATCTCGAGTCGTCTTTGCGCGCCGTAGGGCAGGTTGCGCGCCAGCATATCGCCCTGTCCTTTGAGTCCCACAAACTCAAGCAGACGCTGCGCTTCCGCCATCGCGGACCTTTCCTCTTCTCGCACCGACTTGGTGCCTAAGATGGCGCTCAGAAAAGATTTGTGCAGGAATACATGCTCGCCCACGAGGATGTTTTCAAGCGCGGTCATATCCGCGAAGAGGCGGATATTTTGGTACGTGCGTGCGATGCCGAGCCGTGCGATCTGATCCGGACGAAGCGAGCGGGTCGCAGTTCCCTCGAATCGGATCTCCCCTTCGTCCGCTTTTGCGAAGCCGGTAATACAGTTGAAGAAGGTTGTCTTGCCTGCGCCGTTGGGACCGATGATGCTGACGATCGAATTCGCCGGGATCTCAAAATCCACGGAGTTAACGGCGACCAGTCCGCCGAACCGTTTGGTAACTTTGCTCGTTGTGAGAATAGCTGTCATGATGACCTCGTCAATCCGTTGCGGCCGCGTCGGAATGATGGAGTTCCCTTTGGGTTGCCTGAGCGGGCCAGATGCCCTCCGGTTTGGCAAGCATCATAATGATGAGCGTCAAGCCGTAGAGCAGGTAACGGAACTCGGATACTTCGCGCAAGAGTTCAGGCATACCGATTAACACGATTGCGCCGACGATTACGCCCGGAATACTGCCCATGCCGCCGACGATGATCAGCGCCACAACGTTGATCGAAACGATCAGTTGCATACTGCTGGCGAAGATCGAACCGATCAGGACGGTAAAGATCGCGCCGCCCAATCCGGCGAACGCGGCTCCGAGCATGTAGGCAAGAAGTTTCGTCTGAATAAGATTCACACCCAGCGCTTCGGCGACATCCTCATCCTCGCGAATCGCCATCCACGCGCGACCGAGTCGTGATTCTCTTAGTCGCCAGGCAATAAACGCAACGAGGATCGCGCTCGCGATCGCAATATAGTAGATGTCTTGCGGCTGTCCTAGCTCGATGCCGTCGCAAATACGCGGCACATCAACCTTGACGAACGGCTCCAAGAAGCCGATGCATGGTTTTTGAATGCCAATGATTCCGCGTGGTCCGCCGAAGAACGGCGCGAGGAAATCCGAGCCTGCCAGCAAGCGCACGATCTCGCCAAATCCAAGAGTGGCGATGGCGAGATAATCACCGCGTACGCCGAGTACCGGTAAACCCAGGAAGGCGCCGAATAGCGTAGCGACCAGCACGGCAATCGGAACCGAAACCCAAAAAGGAATATGCTGTAGACCGTATTCACCGTATGATGTCAGCAAGCCGACTGTGTACGCGCCGACTGCGTAGAAGGCTACGAAACCCAAATCCAATAGACCGGCAAACCCGAGCGTGATGTTCAATCCTAAGCCCATCAGGATATAGAGACTGATAATAACGATCACTTGGGCAATGAATGGTCCTGAAACGCGCGGAAGCCCCAGAGCCACAAACGCCAACAAAGCAAAAAGAACAATCCGCATTGAAGTCTGTCCACTTTTGGGGAGACTGTTGTAGCCGGCTTTGATACTGTCGCCTTTAGCGGACCAGAGAACAGTCCAGAGGACGATCACGACAAGGAAAATAACAGCGCCATTGGTTGTCATGCCGGTCTGACCGAAGAGATATTTAGCGGTGCGTTCCCACACGCCTTCTTGGCTGACCATAACCACGCGGAAGACTCCCGAAAAGAGCGCCATAAAGACCAGCACTAACAAACTGCGGGAAATGGGACGCTGAACTGCTTCAGGAAGTAAAAGAAACGCCGCGCCGAGAAGACCCGTCGCCGTTCCGAAAGCCATCAATATCCACGAATTCGAGACGCCTTTTTGAAAAGTCAGAATATCATATAACGCTGGGGAGGCATTCAAAAAAACGGAACGGAGGTTGATCTGGCTGCCGATCCATACGAAAACCGTGAGCGTGAGTCCTGTAAACAAACCTGCAATCGCTCCAGACAAAAGGATTGTTGAGGGTTTCCTTTGGCTTTGTGCGGCAGAAATTTGTCGGGACGCGATGTACCCAGTGAGGGAGCTTGTTGCAAGCAAGATGAATTGACCTAAAGTTATCACATCCTCAATCACAAAGCGTTTGGTAAACACCTCCACCATGCCGATCAAACACAAAAAGATGGCGACTGCGCCGCCAAGCAAGCCTATTTTGGCGGCGGCCCAGAGAAAATTTTCGTTTTTCATGGCGTCGAATTATCCTCTCTCAAGCCTTTTGCTTGGACAGCCGTTCGCCTAAAATTCCTTGCGGACGGAACAAAAGGATCATCACCAGCATGGTGTAAGCGATAGCGTCTTTAAGTTGATAGGCGCGGGGTATCCCCAAGCCTTCGAGGAATAACGATGGACCGACGGACTCGAATACGCCCAAAACCAGCCCTCCCACCATCGCGCCCGGAATGTTGCCGATACCGCCTAGCACAGCGGCAGTGAAGGCTTTGACGCCCGGCGTAAAGCCCATGAAAAAATCCACTTGACGATAGACGAGCGCAAAGAGCACGCCAGCCGCGCCCGCCATTGCCGCGCCGAATGCAAAGGTGAACACAATGACGCTGTTCACATCAATGCCCATCAAGGCGGCTGTATCCTTGTTTTCTGATACCGCTCGCATGGCTTTCCCCACCTTTGTGTACATTACCACGATATACATAGCCGTCATCATGATCAGGGCGGCTATGATAACAATCACTTGCGTCTTTAGCAGTTCAATGCCAAAGATGTTCCAATTTCCCTCCAGGGCTTTGACGGTTGGGTAGGCATATTTGCCGGGACCAAAAAAACCGCGAAACGCGTACTCGATAAAGAACGACGCGCCGAACGCGCTGATCAAAGGCACTAAACGCGGCGCGTTTCGCAACGGCCGATACGCGATTCGTTCTACCAGCATGGCGATGGACGCTGATACTACCATGGCAAATAAAATGGGGATAACGAGACCGAAGAATGGATTTGCATCAACAAAACCGATACCATTAAGCCAAGTGGCGGCGAAGTAGCCGCCAAACGCGCCGGTCATGAAAATGTCGCCGTGCGCGAAGTTGATCATCCGAAGGATGCCGTATACCATCGTATAGCCCAGGGCGATCAGGGCATAAATACTCCCCTGCGCGATCCCAAAGACGACAAAATCAGTCCACTGTTCGCCAGTATATTTTCCATTTCGGATCGTAAAGTAAGTTCCCAATACGATCATTACAACGATCAAAACCCGGAATCCCCACAAAAAACCTGTAACCGCTAAATCCACCAATCGTTCGCCAGTTGTGGTTCGCATGAGCGGTACTCCTCCTCAAACAAAAATGAGAGGAGGAGCGGGCGTCAGCCCGCTCCTCCATTTCGTTCAAAAGCTTACGGATAAACTTTCTTCGGGTTGGGGTTAGCCGCATCTTGCGGGTTCCAAGAAGCGGGATCAGCGTTCACAACCTGATAGACCGCGATAACGGGCGCGCCGCAGTCGCCGGAGGCAGAGCAGCTCAAAGTACCGGTAATCCCGTTGAAATCTTTGGTCGCGTAGATCGCATCGCGCAACGCCTGTTTCGGAACATAGACGGTCCCGTCTGCTTCGACGACAGCCACCTGCTCGAGAGCCGCGAACAAAATGTTCGTAGCGTCATAAGCGTGAGCGTGGAAGATCGAGAGAGGCGCTTCGCCATATTTCGCTTGGTGCTTCTCAATGAAGGACTTGTAGGCGTCGGGGAATGCGCTGAAGTCAGGGCTGGAGAGGTACATGCCTTCGACGTTCGGGCCGGCTGCCGCGAGGAAGTCCGGCGTGAAGATACCATCGGAGCCAGCCAACGCCACATTCTCGAGACCAGCGATCTCACGAACCTGCGCGGTGATGAAACCACCGGCAGCCACGAAGACCGGATAGTACAGGAATTCGGGCGCACCCGCGGCGATGGAAGTCAGCACTGGGCGCATATCGGTCGCATCCTTGGCAACCGCTTCTTGAGCGACGATTTCGCCGCCGAGAGCGACGAAGTTATCAGCGAACACCTGTTGCAGGGCTTCCGCGTACGCGGAACCATCGTGGATGGTCGCGGCTTTGCGAGCGCCGAGAACGTTGTAGGCGAACTCAGCCACGGCTTTGCCTTGGAAGGCATCGCTGTGAGCGGTGCGGAGGTAGCCAGCGTAATCGGGACCGCGGTTCGGGTCGGTCAGCGCCGGGCGAGTGTTCGAGGGGGAGATCGTGGTCAAGCCGGCGTTCGTGATCGCGGCAATACCGCCGACGGTTTCATCAGAGCACGCGGAACCGATGAGACCGACGAGGGAAGTGTCAGCCGCGAGTTTTGCGGCGGCAGTCGCGCCGCCATCGGGCGTGCACAAGCCGTCTTCTGTGGTCAACAGAATATCGTGACCGAGCAGTGTGCCGCCTTTGTCGGCAATCGCGATCTCGACGCCGCGCTTGGAATCTTCACCCAAGGTGCCGTCGGCGCCAGAGAGAACACCCCAGTACGCAAGGTGGACGGGTTCGCCCGGAGCGATCTTGACACAACCGAGTGCATCGGTACATTCGTACGCGGCGGGGGCTTCCGTAGCGGGCGCTTCGGTCGCAGGGGCTTCCGTAGCGGGCGCTTCGGTCGCGGGGGCTTCCGTCGGGGTCGTACCGCAAGCCGCAAGGACGAGGCTCGCGAGGACCAGCAACGAAAGCAAAACATTGAAGCGTTTCATTTTCTTACTCCTCCGAAATTTTTGTTAATGATAGTGAGATAGTACCCTTGTGGCGGGTACAACAACCCGGCGGACAACGCTCTTCAAAGTCGGCATCACCTCCTTCGGTGAATTTTCCTGCTTTATGTACAAAGAGAGCCGGAGAAAGTTCCCTTGGGACGAAATTTCTCACGGCTGGCGATTGCTAATAGTAAAACAAATATGTTCTTGGGTCAAGTGCTTGCGGAATAGGGGAGTGGCGAAAAGGGTGGGTTAAATTCTTTCCTTGCCACAGAGATCACTGAGATCATTGAGAAGAAACTCAAAATCTTTGTGCGCTCTGTGGCTTGACTTACCAAATTAGCTACTCCGCGGAATAGGGTTTTACGGTTTCCTCAATTGACCTCTTGTATAAGTATTTCTTGCTCTGTCGCAGAGTTCACAGAGACATTTGACCCCTTTTCTCTGTGGCGGATGGGCTTTTGCAAGAGTTCTAATCTTTGGGCGGCGGTTTATACAACAACTGCTCTCGGATGCGCAGATCGGTGTTGCGAATTTTCATCGCCAGGTCAGCCGCGAGATTGTGCATCAACCGGTACCCAAGTTGCGGATACGTCTCGCACAACATGATCAATTTATCGCGCGGGACGATCAACAAACGCGTATCCGCTTGTGTGGCGCAAGCAGATGCCGACCTCAGCCCTTCATCCACTAACGCCACCTCGCCGAACGATTGCCCTCGGCGCAGTGTGGCGATCACATGATTCTCAGGGGTTGTATCGGTCGCGCTTACCAATGCCGGGTCAACAAAAATATCCACCTCGCCTTGAGCGATAATGTACAACTCCTTGCTGGAGGAGTTTTCCTTAAAAATCAAATCGTCCTTTTGGTATGTGGCTTCCTGACAAAGATTTGCCACCAACTCTAATTGAGTTGGCGTGAATTGAAAGAAGATATCGCTTTGTTTCAAGAAGTTAACGATTGTCGGATTTGACATAAAACCTCCAGCTGACTTGAAGTGTAGCATAAACAAAAGGGGAGTGCAACGCTTCTTTCTACGGGTAGGCTTGCTCCAACCAATTCAGCGGATTCACCTGTACGCCGTTTACCCAGACCTCCCAGTGTTGATGCGCCCCCGTCACACGCCCGGTCGCGCCGACCAAGCCGACTACCTGTCCCTGCGTGACCATATCGCCCACGTTGACCAGGATTTCCGATTGATGCCAGATGCCGCTGTACACGCCCCAGCCATGATCAATGATCGTCGCGTTGCCGCGTACGGTCAAAGGGGCGGCGAAGACAACTCTCCCCGGCGCGGGAGCGAAGATTTGCAATCCCTCGCCTCCGCAGAAATCGAGACCCGAATGGAAGCCCTCGATCTCAATGTCTGAATTTAAGACCGTGTATGTGCGCCGCGTCCCAAAACGGGATGTGAAGCAATTCGAGTCCACAGCCGGAGAAGAGAAAATTCCATTCCAATATTTGGTCGGCGTGGCTGGCGTAGTGATCGCTTCGAGATTTCGAAGTTCCGGCTCGGTTACGGCGGGGTCGAGCGTGCTTGAATCGTTGAGCGGAATTTCCTCATGTAAATACGCGCCGGAAACCACCACCACCATTTGCTCGAACGATTGTTTTTCGCCGCTTGGGAGCGTCGCCTCGATACGGAGCGGATAGACGCCCGGCTCGAGCATCGCATGGACTCCTTCAAGCGCGACTTGCTCATCGTCCAACGGGAAAAAATTGAGCGGTCTGTCAATCAGCGTAGCGGATGCGGCGATGTTATCCCGCGTCTTGATGCGGATGACTTCCGTTGAGCCTTGCACCATCGGCAATGGGGAAATGCTCGCGCTGAGGAACGCCGAAGGCAAGCCGGTAGCGTTCTCGCCGTTTCCTTCGGCAGGTGTGTACAACACGTCGCCGGGGAGCGCGCTCCACGTGCCGGAGAGTTTGTTCAACGAGGAAAGCGTCCACGGGTCGCTGCCCTGTTTGATAGCAAGTTCAAAAAGCGATTCTCCGGCGGTAGGAGTAATGCGCGCGCTCAACGTCCGTTGTCCCTCTTGAACTGGCAAGATCAGGCTGACGCCCACATACAGTTCGCTGGGACTGATCAAGCGGTTTAATTTTCTCAGGTTGTCATACGGGACTTGGGTTCTGCGGATCAGACTGCGGAGCGAATCGCCGAAGCCGACGACTTCCGTTTCAAGCACGCCGGTAATCCCCCGCAAGTTGGGGATTACAATTTCCTGCCCGATGGCGAGATTGCTTGGGTCCACATCCGGGTTTGCTGCGATCAGATCGTCGAGCGATACGTTGAAGCGCGCCGCGATCGAATAAAAGGTATCTCCCGCTTGGATGATGTAAACGGGTTCGCCTGCTTGTGCCAGCGCGGGTTGTACGTGTATCGGTGTAAGTAGGATGATGATGAGAAATACGAGGTAGGTTTTACGCATTCTCAAATTCTACCGCATCGCCGATTTCAAAATTGCTCCAACGGTCGGGATGAACCTCAAGCACGAACTTTGCCGGGCGTTTTGAAAAATAGGCGGGTCTCCAAGATCGCGCGATGACTTTGTCCACCACTTTCATTTCGGAGTTGATCCATACCACGCATAAATCAAATGAAACGAACAGCATGTGGATGGAGGAGTCGAGGCGTGAATCCCGCGTCCCAACGAGGATCAGCCCTCCGTCACGTGAAAGATGCGGGCGGAACGTCAGTCCGCGTAACTGCGTCAGGAAGGTATCGCAGTATTGCACGCGCGGCGGCGATCCGATATCCCGATTGCGGTTGATCACGCGGACGTGTTTTGTCATGCGAGAAAAGAGAAAGTGGCTTATCCCACCTTGAGAACTTTTTCGACGCTGTTGAGAAGTTCCTGCGGGCTGAACGGTTTGGCGATGTAGTCGTCCACTTTGGCGATGTGCAAGCCGAGCACGCGGTCAATGCTTTGCGCCTTTGCGGTGACGACGATGACCGGGATGCTTTTGGTTTTTTCTTCGGCTTTTAATTGCTGATATACTTCCCAGCCATCCATTTCGGGCATCATCAGATCGAGCAGGATCAGATCGGGTTTTTCCGCTCGAATCATTTTCAACCCCTCGATGCCGCTGGCGGCGCCGCGAACTTCATACCCCCGGCGGCCCAGAATCAGCCGCATTAGATCGATCATTTCTGTTTCGTCTTCGATACAAAGAATGGATTTGGCTTTGGCGTTCATTTTTTTGTCGCAGGAAAGTTTACCATAAAGCAAAACCGATGAAGATCGTGTCATGGAATGTCAATGGTTTGCGCGCCGCCCTCAGGAAGGGCGCGCTGGACAAAGTGCGGAAATTGAGACCCGACGCGCTTTGCCTCCAGGAGATCAAAACGCGCCCCGACCAATTGGACGAAGGACAACGGAAGAAATTATCGGGGTATGAGGCGGTTTGGAATCCCGCCGAAAAAGCGGGATACAGCGGCGTGGCGACGTTTTTGCGGACTCCCGCGCAGGAGACTCGACTAGGCGTGGACGCGCCCCGCTTCGATGTGGAAGGACGCGTCATTTCCACCCTTCATCCTGAGCTCCGCCTCTTCAACGTTTATTTCCCCTCCGGCAATCGCGGCAAAACCCGCGTGGATTTCAAGTTGGATTTTTACTCCCGCTTGCTTGACGTGTGCGACGCGCTTCATCAAAAAGGCGAACGGCTCATCCTCACCGGCGATTTCAACACCGCTCACATGCCCATTGACCTGAGAAACCCCAAATCGAACCAGAAAACGTCTGGCTTTTTGCCTGAGGAACGCGCCTGGGTGCAGAAGTTTCTCGACCACGGCTTTGTGGACATTTATCGCCGCTTGTATCCGGAACGCGTCCAATACACGTGGTGGACGTACGTTTCCAACGCACGCCAGCGCGGCGTGGGCTGGCGTCTTGATTATTTTCTCATCTCCGAAGCGTTGGTTCCCCGCGTCAAAGATGCCGTTATCCACGACCAGATACTCGGTTCGGATCATTGCCCGGTGGAGTTAACTCTCGCGTAAACCGGCGGTCTTTCGACTGCCGCCTAAACCATTGGTAACGCGCTAATTATTAGAATATTATATAAAATTCCAGCAAGTCTATCCCCGAACTGGTCTCGTTGGTATAATCTCGCACGGAATTATCCGGAGGCACAGTGAATCCAAGAAACCAGTCTTTTATCGTCACCTTCCTGTTGATCGTCGCCGTCGCTGCGATGGTGTTTATGATGATCCAACGGGATACAACCTCAGACCAATCGCTCACGATCAACCAGTTAGCCAAAGATATCCAACTCGGGAAAGTCTCCCGCGTGGTCATTGACGCGGACGATAGTCTGCGGGTGGTCTACACGAGCGGCACGGAAGAAGGCGTCGAATCGTACAAAGAACCGAATTCGACCCTTGTCGAGCAGTTGATCGCCCTCGGCGTTACACAGGAGCAACTCTCGCCGGATAACGTGAAGATCGAAGTCAAACCACCTTCTCAGTGGGCTGGCTTTTTGAGCGGCGCGCTCTACATCTTGCCGGTTGTGTTCATGGCTGGCGTGCTGTGGTTCATCTTCCGGCAGGCACAGGGAAGCAACAATGCGGCCATGTCGTTCGGCAAATCCCGCGCTCGTATGTTCAGCGGGGAGCATCCTACGGTCACATTTCAGGATGTGGCTGGGGCGGAGGAATCCAAGCAGGAGTTGGCGGAAGTCGTCGAATTCCTGAAAGAACCGCAGAAGTTCATCCAACTCGGGGCGCGCATCCCGAAAGGCGTCCTCCTTGTTGGACCTCCCGGAACCGGCAAGACTCTTCTTGCAAAAGCGGTCTCCGGCGAGGCAGGCGTTCCCTTCTTCTCCATCTCCGGTTCTGAATTTGTGGAAATGTTCGTGGGCGTGGGCGCGAGCCGCGTGCGCGACCTGTTCGATCAGGCAAAGCGACATTCGCCTTGCATCGTCTTCGTGGATGAGATCGACGCGGTCGGTCGTCAACGCGGGGCGGGGTTGGGCGGCTCACACGATGAGCGCGAACAAACCCTCAACCAGATGCTCGTCGAAATGGACGGCTTCGACACGGACACCAACGTCATCATCATCGCCGCGACCAACCGTCCCGATATCCTCGACCCGGCGCTTCTGCGTCCCGGTCGTTTCGATCGCCGCGTCACGCTCGACCGCCCAGACATGAAAGGACGCGAGGCGATCCTCAAAGTTCACGTCAAAGGCAAACCGTTGGATCCGAACGTTGACCTCGCTTCGCTTGCTCGCGGCACGCCCGGCTTCGTCGGCGCGGACATTGAAAATTTGGTAAACGAAAGCGCCATTCTCGCCGCGCGGCGCAATAAGAAATCCATCGGGCAATCCGAATTAGAAGAAGCCATAGAACGCGTAGTGATGGGACCGGAGCGCAAGTCGCGGCTGATCTCGGATGAAGAAAAACGCATCATCGCCTACCATGAGGCTGGGCACGCCGTCGTCGGCAACGCCATCGCCGAAGCGGACCCGGTCCAAAAAGTGACCATCGTTGGGCGCGGACAAGCCGGCGGCCTCACGTGGTTCCGCCCGGATGAAGACCGTTTGCTGTATTCTCGCAAGAAATTGCTTGCGAACCTCGCGTACATGCTTGGCGGGCGCGTCGCCGAGGAAATCGTCTTCGACGATATCACCTCCGGCGCTTCAAACGACATCGAACAGGTCACTCGTCTCGCGCGCAGCATGGTGACTCGCTTGGGCATGAGCGGCGAATTGGGTCCGATGATGTACGGTCAAAAAGAAGAACTGATCTTCCTCGGTCGCGAAATTTCAGAACAACGCGATTACTCCGAAGCGGTCGCCGAACAGATTGACGGCGAAGTCCGCAAGATTGTGGACGATTCGTATAAATTGGCGAAGAAACTCCTCACCAAATACCGCGCCCAGTTGGATGCAGTGGCTGGCAAACTGCTCGAAGTGGAAACGCTCACCCGCGAGGAATTCGAGAAAATCTTTCCGCCGCCGTTCCCGAAGAAGAGCGGAACTCCACAATTGGTGTGAGGGGAGTAGATAAGTAAAACAGGAACACACGTATACAAGTGAAAGAGCCTCTGGCGTTTGCCAAAGGCTCTTTTTAATACGTGTTTTCGTATCTACCTGTCTACTTGTTTCCCTGCCTACTTCACGCCTTCCTTATGCTGTCTCACCAACTCGCGGCGCAAAATCTTTCCGACCGTGGTCTTCGGCAGTTCGCTTCGGAATTCAACGTGCGTCGGCACTTTATAGGGCGCAAGACTTTCTTTGCAGAACGCGCGCAGTTCCTCCTCGGTCATTGTTTCGTCGGGTTTCAACACCACCCACGCTTTGACCGTCTCGCCGCGGTTCGGGTCAGGGATGCCTGCCACGCCGACCTCCAGCACTTTCGGGTTGGCGGCGATGGCTTCCTCCACCTCGCGGGGCCACACTTGGAATCCGCCCGGCTTGATCAATTCCTTCTTGCGGTCAACGATGTAGAAATAGCCGTCCTCATCCATGCGGACGATATCGCCGGTGTACAACCAGATTTTCCCGGTCTTGTCCGCGCGCAGGGAGTTGGCTGTCTCGGTGGGCATATTATGATAGCCCTTCATCACCTGAGGTCCGTGTAGGAGGAGTTCGCCAATTTCACCCTGCGGAAGATCCGTCTCTCCATCGTCGAGGCTGACCACGCGGCATTCCATGTTGGGCAACGGCATCCCAATGGAGCCGGTCTTGTTTTCGCCGAGTAAAGGATTACAGTGAGACGCGGTCGGCGCCTCGGAGAGACCGTAGCCCTCGAACACTTTCCCGCCGGTTAGTTTTTCGAATTGGTCTTTCGTCTCGCGCAGCAGCGCCGCAGAACCGGAGATACATGCCTTGATGGACGAAAGATCGTATTTGCCAGTCTTCACGTCTGGGTGATTGTTGATGCCGTTGTACAACGCCGGCACGCCGGGGAAAATCGTCGCCTTGAATTTCTGGATGTTATCCAACACGTCTTTCAGATCGCGCGGGTTCGGCACCATCACCATCGTCGAGCCGGTCGACATGGCGAAGTGCATTCCTGCCACCATGCCGTAGACGTGGAAGAGCGGGATGCCCATCAGCACGACCTCTTTTCCCTCTTCGAGGATCGTCATCCACGAACGGATTTGCAGGGTGTTCGCCACCACGTTGCGGTGAGTCGCGATAGCGCCCTTTGAAACGCCGGTAGTCCCGCCTGAATATTGGAACAACGCCGTATCGTCCGCGCCGACTTCCACGTTGGGTCGAGCCGCCGATTGATGTTTGGCGAGCAGGTCTTGCATCCACACGTCGCCCTCAGGCAGATTCTTGTCAATGTGGAATCCGCCTTTCTTTTCACGCAACAACGTGAACAAGACCCGCAACACAGGCGGAAGCGCCTCTTTGAGATTCGTCACGATCACTTTTTTGATCTTCGTGTTCGGCTGCGCCTTCTTGATCGTGTTATAGAAGTTCGTCATCACGAACATCACTTCGACACCCGCATCGTTCGCCTGATATTCGATCTCGTGCGGCGTATACAATGGATTCGTCGCGACCACCACGCCGCCCGCTTTGAGAATACCGAAATACGCCATTACAAATTGCGGCGTGTTCGGCATAAAGATACCCACGCGGTCGCCTTTCTTCACGCCCATATCCACAAGCGCCGCGGCAATGCGGTCGGAGATCTCGTTCATCTCCTTGAATGTGACGACCGCGCCCTTGAAGATCGTGCAGGCGCGGTCGGGATATTTACGTGCAGACTCGTCCAAAAAATTGGACAGCGGAACATGTGGGATGTCAATTGTGTGCGGAACCCCTTTGTCGTAATGAGCCAGCCACGGTTTGTCGTTCATGATGCCTCTCTTTTACTGGGATGTACTGAGTATATTCAATCAAGAATCAAAAGTCAACCGTTCGCTGTGTCAATGTGGAGTAACACGCTCCTCTTTATATGGGCTATTGTCTTCTCGACGACTCCCTCTTCGACTTTAAACCACGTGATATTTGAATCGGACTCTTTGAACCAATTTGCCTGTCTGCGGACGAAAACCCGCGTCGCGCGACGGGTGAACTGCTTCGCCTCCTCGACCGTGATGCGCCCTTCGAGCGCTTGCACGCATTCGCGATACCCGATGGCAGACATCGTCGGCAGAGAGGGGGAGTAACCGCGCGCCAATAAACTTTTCACCTCATCCATCAACCCGTTTGCATACATCGCCTCGATGCGCGCGTCCACGCGTCGATACAACTCCTCGCGCGGGCGGGTGAGCCCGATCGTGATCAACCGATACGGCGATTCGCCTGAACCGCGTTGCTCGGAGAATTTTTTGCCGGTGGTCAGAATCACTTCCAGCGCGCGAATCGTCCGGCGGACATTGCGCGGGTCAATCTTCTCCGCGGCAGCCGGGTCAAGCGCTCGAAGTTTTTCGTATAGCCAGATTGTGCCGTTTTCATCTTTCTCTCGTTCCAACTCTGCCCTCAAGCGCGCGTTCGGTTCCACCTCCGGCGGAGTCCATCCTTGCGTCACCGCGCGGATGTATTGTCCGGTTCCGCCGACGAGGAGCGGCAATTTATTTCGTGCGTGAATGTCCGCAATTGCCTCGCGCGCTTTTTGCTGAAAGACCGCCAGACTCAAAATTTCAGCCGGGTCGGCGATGTCAATCAGATGATGCGGAACGCGTGTTTGCTCTGCGAGCGTGGGCTTGGCTGTGCCAATATCCATACCGCGATAGAAGAGACGTGAATCCGCTGAAACAATTTCGCCGTTGAGTTTTTCCGCGAGTTGAATCGCAATTTCCGTTTTGCCGACGGCTGTCGGTCCGACGATGAGAACAAGAGGTGGGCGACTTCCTTCTCCTTGTGGGAGAGGGGGTAGAGGCGAGGGGTTAGATTGCATTTTCAAAATACGTGATCAGCGGCTTCGACCCGGGCTTTCCTTCAATGGCGACAACGTCAATTTGCCAGTTATCAATTTCATGCTCTGCCGCGTAATGTTCCGCCGCCGCGACCATGTGCTGGCGTTTGCGCGCGGTGATGGATTCCTCCGGCAAGCCCATCTTGTCTGAGGTGCGGGTTTTTACTTCGATGAAGACGATGACCTCGGCTTGCTTGGCAATGATGTCAATTTCGCCGTAGGGAGTGCGCACGTTGCGCTCCACGATCTCATAACTTTGTTGTTTGAGATATTCCTCGGCGATCCACTCGCCCCATTTGCCGATGCGCTGGTTGTGTTTCATTCTAGGAATTCCTTTAGAACAGAGCGCAATCTTTCCTCGATGCTTGGTTTTATGGGTTTGGTATTCGAAACCAGCCGCGTGTAATGACCGAGCATGATCTTGGTCGTGTTTTCGATGGAGAATTGATGAGACGCCTCTTGCGCCGCCGCGCCCATTTTCTTTTGCAAATCTTTGTTCAAACAGAGCGCGGTCAGCTTGGCGGTGAAAGAGGCGAGGTCGTCTACCGAGAGCAGACCAGTTTCCCCGTCCGCGATGGAATCGCCGACGCCCGGCGAATCAATGCCGACGATGGGGAGTCCTGCCGCCATGCCTTCGATCACCGAAAATGGATGAACTTCCGTCACCGATGCGGTTGCGAAAATATCGCACATGGCGAGATAGGAGGGAAGTTTCGCGTACGGGACTGTCCCGGTGAATTTCACGCGATCCATAATTTCCAGTTCGCTGGCAAACTCCTTGATGCCCTCTTCATGTTCTTTTTGCCCGCCGCCGACAACAAGCAATTTCGTGCGAGGGACAGCGCGCGAAACGCCGGCGAAGGCGCTTAACAATAGTTCGAGGTTTTTTTCGGGCGCGATGCGTCCCATGTACACGATGAGAATATCGTCGGCATCGAAACCGAATTTTTCACGCGAGAGCGGCGCGGCTGACAGAAACGGTTGTAAGTCGGCGCCGTTTGGCACAACCTCGATGTGACTCGTCACGCCGTATTGCCGCAGAATTTTTTCCATGCCGCGTGAAGGCGAGATGACGAGGTCGGTGTTTTCGCAAAACGCCGGCATATACGCTTGCAACATGCCCATGCTCACCTCGGCTGGCATGAGGGGCACGCGGGTTTGCGCGTATAGGTCGTAGCGCGTGTGATTGGTAAAGATGATCGGGATATTGCGTTTGCGGCCGTAGATGAGCGCCAGCCGTCCGCTCATGAACGGGTGATGCACGTGGATAATGTCCATGGTCTGGATGATGCGTTGCGCCTGTGTGCTGTGTCTGAGGGAGAGGTAGAAGCCGGTGTCTGAGAGCGGCAAGCCGGGACTGCGGATCACGCGCGGATCCTCATCCGGATGTTCGAGGTCGCCGAAGGTGAATACATAGACTTCGTGACCGAGCGCTTCGAGGGCGCGTTTGTTCAAGTCAATGTAACTCGTCACGCCACTGACGTAGGGTTTGTAGGCGTCTGTCATCATTCCGATTCGCATGGGGCTATGCTACGGCATGGAAGGGAGGGTGTCAAGTGATGAGGGCAAGAGGCGTGATAGAATCGAGGCATGGCTGTTAAATTGTTATTACGTGAGAAAGAATTCGAAGTGAAGCCCGGCATGATGCTGTTGGACGCGTTGAAGAAGTGTCAGATCATCCCTGAGTCGGTGATCGCGACGCGCGAGGGAGAAATGATCCTCGACGACGAGATTCTCAAAGACGGCGACGAGGTCAAGCTGGTCGCGGTGATTTCGGGAGGGTAATGTCGTTGCGAGGAGCGTTTTAACGCGACGACGCAATCTGCTCGCTAACCGGGAGATTGCTTCGGGCTATCGCCCTCGCAATGACATCTGAATTATGAAGTGTAAAAAATGCGGAGCCAAAGCCTCGGTGAACATGCGTCAGCATAAGCTGGCGTTGTGCAAAGACCATTACCTCGAATGGATGCCCGAACAGACCGAGCGCTTCATCAAAAAATACGCGATGTTCAGGCGCGACGAAAAAATTCTCGTCGCGGTTTCGGGCGGCAAGGATTCGCTTGGGTTGTGGGACATCCTCACGCGGCTTGGCTATCAAGCCGATGGGTTGTACCTCGGTCTGGGAATCGACGGCGGCATAAATTATTCGCACGAATCACAGCGCCTCACCGAAAAATTCGCAAACGAAAATAATCTCAAACTGCACATCGTGGACATCGAAAAAGAATACGGTCAGCCCATTCCCGTCTTGTCGGAAATTTCGCATCGCGGACATGGCAAACCCTGCGCGGTGTGCGGGCTGGCGAAACGTCACGAGATGAATCGCATCGCGCGCGACCTCGGCTACGATGTGTTGGCGACCGGTCACAATTTGGATGACGAGGCGGCGGTGTTGTTCGGCAACACGCTTTCGTGGTCGGCGGAGTTTCTCCTGCGACAAGGACCGGTTCTTGCCGCGACGGGCGGACTGGCGCGCAAGGTGAAGCCGCTCTGCCGCTTCTACGAGCGCGAGATGACGGCGTATTGTTTGGCGCGCGGCATCGAGTATATTTACGAGGAATGTCCGTTCGCCGACGGCTCGCAGTCCATTTATTACAAGGAACTGCTGAACAAACTTGAAACCGACCGCCCCGGCGCCAAGTTGACGTTTTATCTTCGGTTCCTCGAAGCGCGCAAAAGCGGAGAGTTGTTCGTGGAAAAAGATTTCAAGCAAGCGCATCTTCATCCGTGTGTGCGCTGCGGACAACCCACGTCGGCGCCTGAGTTGTGTTCATTTTGCAGGACAATAGAAAAGCTAAATGCCGTTGCGCCAACATAAGGGCACAACCCGTCATTGCGAGCCCGATAGGGCGAAGCAATCCCCGTTACGGTGAAAGAGGTTGCTTCGCCGGGCTTCGCCCTCCTCGCAATGACGGAGTTTTTTGTTGTCGATGTTGGACACCCCCAACCTAAAACGGAGTTGGTTTTTAGAATATATGTGCTAAAATGGGCGGAAGTTTATGGCTCCTCTAAATATTTCCAAACAAACGGCAAAGCGTTTTGTGCTCGGCAAGCAGGGACTGTGGCCCGGGCGGCGTTGGCGCGGCAAAAAAGGGACGGCGGACGCCATCGACGCGTGCGAGGCGGTGCAACTCGATCCATTGAATGTGATCGCTCGGAGTCAGGATATCGTCTTGCACAGCCGCGTGTTAGATTACAAGCCCGATTATCTGTACGATGTCGCTTATAAACAGCGCAAGTTTTTCGATTACGGCGGCTGGCTGGCGATGTACCCGATGCGCGAACTTCGATATTGGCGCGTGCACATGGAACGGCGGAGTCGCGATAAGCGCATCGAAGGATTTGTGCTGAACCACAAGAAGTTATTTGATGACGTGCGCGCCGAGTTGCGGAAGCGCGGTCCGTTGGGGAACCGCGATTTCGAGGGGAATCGAATCGGCTTATGGAATTATCGCGGGCGCAAGGATACAGCGTTGGCGTTATACGACATGTGGCTTTCAGGCGAGCTGATGATGCATCACCGCGAGGGGTTCAGTCGCGTGTATGATTTCCGAAAGAATATCGCGCCGAAGGAGTTTGACACGGTCGCCACCGAACACGAGGCGGAGGAGTTCTTTGCGCGGAAAGCGGTCGCGTTTGCGGGGTTGAAGCGTGAAGCGACGATGAGGGGCGAGTTGAATTATCATCTCTGGCGCGATTACTCGAAGGCGGAGATGGCGAGTCGGCTCGGGGCGTGGACCGAGTCGGGGATGTTCGCGCAGGTTCAAGTTGAGGGAGGACGCGACGCGTATCTCGCGCTGGCGGAAGATGTCAAAGCGTTGGAGTCGCTTGAGCGGGGGCGAATCCCCAAAGGATGGAATCCCAAAGAAACAAATACGTTGGAAGAGGTGACATTTCTCGCGCCGTTGGATATCGTCAGCGCGCGTGGACGGGCGAAGAAGTTGTTCGATTTTGAATATACGTGGGAGGTGTATACGCCCGCGCACAAACGCCGCTGGGGTTATTATGTTTTGCCGATTCTATACGGCGACGATCTGGTGGCGCGGCTCGACCCGAAATTGGATCGCACGACGATGACGCTGGAGATCAAAGGCTTTTGGCACGAGGATGACGCGCCTGTGAAAAGTGTAGAGTTTGCGGACGCGCTTGCGAAAGGATTGATGCGCTTTGCGAAATTCGTGGAGGCGAAGAAGGTGGATGTCAGCGGAATCGTGCCTGCGAAGTTGAGGGCGTATGTGAAGAGGGGGATTGATTGGTAGGCAGTGATCAGTGAACAGTGAGTGAGACTGGGTTACCCGATTTGTTTGAGGGCGCGTTCGAGAAGATCGGTGACTTTGAGTTCACTTCGATAGGTTCATTTTGCATAACCAAATTCCCCATATACTTTTCGGGCTAGATCGTCACCAAGAATAAGACTTGCCAATCTACGGCGGAGTTCTGCTTCATTGGCTTGCGGAAACCTGGTGCGTAGACCCGCCAGCGCCAATATCCGCACCGAGTTGTTAAGTTGCGCAAGCATTTCCATCTTGCGTGTGGGGGATGCTTGTCGCCACAACTTGATCTGCAAGGCTTCCATTTTTGGGTGGGTATCGGAAGAGAGGACGCTCATGCGCTTAGTATAGCACTTTACTGTTCGATGATTCGCGAGACAATGGGTCTCTTTTACCATTGCCATTGAACTGCGTTGTTATATACTCGATGAAAATCTTATCGGGTTATCACCCAAAGGAGAATGCTATGCCAGGACGAGGCGGACGAATCGGAGGGGGCTCACGCGGCGGAGGTTTTCGAGCGCCGCGCGTGAGCAGCGGCGGATCGCGGGGATTTCGAGTCAATCTCGGGAATCGCGCGACGCGCGTTGCGTCATCCACCCCAAGCGCGGACGCGTCCACGCCACAGCACGTCCATTATCACAGGACGTGGTTCAGGAATCGACTCCCTGGCGCATGGCAGACAGGCTGGAGGTTTATCGGCGTTCTCGTTGCTTTGTTCGTCTTTGGGATGTGCGCCTGCGTCGCGCTAGGGTTTGCTTTGCAGGCGATGGGGTATGGGGGATAAGTGAGTTAACTGAAATACTTTTCACATTGGTTGCAGAAGTAATCGCCGGGTTTGGGCGCATTCGGAATTAATTTGAATTTGCTTGTTGCGCTCGCAATGTTTATCGTTCGTCCGATCACACCGATTTGAACATCAGCCGTGTCGTCTGAACCGCAATGCGGGCACGACGGAAGTTGAGCATTTTCAAATCTCATGATCTGCTCGATCACTCCAGGGCGTTGTTTTTCCATTTCGTCCAGCGTTTTGCGGTCTACTTTCAGCATGGCGTTCTCCTATTTTGAGTTGAAGGGCTTGAACCAGACGGGTTGAGGTCGGCGATCTGGCTTAATAGTCCGTTTGAGGCGATGGGGCTTCCTTAGCGACCACTCGAAGCCGTTTTTCGTTTCCACACAGTCCACGATTTCCACGCTGCCGACAAGCACACCGACGGGAAAGTCGCCTGGCTTCTTTTTCATTTTGTGGAAGGCGTGCATCGCTGGCGCTTTACTGGCGTACACGTAGACCCGACCGCGTATATTCGTGCGGACGTTCCGATATTCGATTCGTTTCGTGCCGCGCATAATTTGCTCGGCAAACGGCTGGCGGACGCTCAGCGCGAGGTTTGGAATTTTCATCTTTCCTCAACCGCGCCTATACCTCATATACCTTCAACACTTCATCCCCGTAGTGATTGATGACCTTGACGGCAATTTTACCCTTGCTCGGTTTCTCGAATGGGATGGATTCGGTGCGATACAACATGCTCCACGCGGATTCGTCTATTTCGGCGCGCAGGGCGCGTTTGAGTTTGTCGTAGGGCTGGTCGGCGCCAGTGAAGTAGGCGTGGCGGACGATGAAGGATTCGCCGTTGTAGTCGGTATCGAGGAACCAGCAGGCGATGTCGTCGGTGGAGTTGGAGCGGATCTCGCCTGTAGTCGGATCGTAGACATCCAGCCCATTGAGTTTAACGATCAATTTATCCGCAGATTTTGCAGATGGCGCTGATTTTTGTGGGCGAATTTCCACGTCGGGTTCGCCGAAGACCATGAAGAGGTTGCCTGCGCCCGTCTTTTTGAGCAGTTCGTCGCCCATTGCCAGATCGGGGTTCATGCGCGTGGGCAGGACGGTGAGTTTGCCGTAGCGCTTGGCTTCTTCGCTGACGTGCGGGTCGAAGGCGAAGCCGCAGACGATGAGCAGGTCGAAGCCCACGCCGAGGACGGCTTCTTTGGCGGCTTCTTTCACCTGTTCGGCAGAGACGGTTCCCAGTTCGGGACCAATTGAAATGGCGGCGCGACGCGTTTTTCCGTCCTTTTCGGTGTATTCGCCGACGGCGTGAATCCACGTGCCTGCGTAGGGTTCGAGCGAGTCGAATTTCAGGCGTTGGTTTTTGACGGTGTTTTGCACGCCAGCCGTTTTCAGGTTTTCAAGGATCATGCTGGTGAAGTCGCGGGTGTTGAGCGCGTCTTCTTTGAAGGCGGTGGCGGGGTCGTCGGGGGCGAGGACGCGGTGCGGGGAGAGGCTCTCCACGGTGAAGGGACCCGAGACGCGCAGGCGTTTGTTATCCTGATAGGGTTTGTCGTAGAGGAATTCGGTGTCGGCGCGGCGGGCGATGGAGGCGTCTATTTCTTTTTGACGGGCGCGGCGCAGTTCCCAATATTTTTCCAGTAGGGGCGCGGTTTCTCCCTCACCCTGCCCTCTCCCAGCGGGAGAGGGGGATTCGCGCGGCACTTCCCATTCTTCCCATTTCTGCCTGGCAGATTTGTTGATCTGCGCCCGCAGGTCTTCGAGCGGGCTTTGGTATTTGGCGTGGATCTCGTCTATCTCTTCGTTGTTGGCGATGGATTTGAGCGTGACGTGCGGGACGCGTTCGTAAACGAAGCCGCGTTTGATGTCTTGACCCCCACCTGCCTCCCCCAAATCCCCAGGATTTGGGGGAGGTGTCCCGAAGGGACGGAGGGGGGTTAACTCCGCTTCTTTTCTGCGACCTTCGGCTGAATCTGCCAAAAGGTAGTAGGGATACCGCCCCGACATGAGCCGTGTGCGCGCCAGCGCGATGGAGACGCGCGAGGTGTCAATCGTGATCCACCTTCTGCCCCATTGCTCGGCGACGTAGGCGGTGGTGCCAGAGCCGCAGGTGGGGTCGAGCACCAAGTCGCCTGGGTCGGTGGTCATCAGCATACAACGCTCAATAACAACTGTCCCAGTTTGAACAACATAAACCTTTTTATCACCAAAGCCACTAATACCTGTGTCATCCCACCAGTCTGTTATTGCAAAAACGGGATAATCATCGTAATAACGTTTGTACCTGACGCTTTTCCCCATTGCGAACAACCTATTGCTTTTAATGAGTCTTTCCATTCCATCGGGTGTTGAGCGCCATCTTCGATTCGGCGCGAGATTAAACTTCCCACCTTGAAAGTTAAACACAAAATCAGTTGTTGTCGCAAAACCCACTGCAGTTGGATCGTTATGCGACAACAACTTTGCCTCATCCGCCAATTGTGTTGAGCTAAACATTTCACTATCAGTTGCACGCCTAATAGTTCCATTTTCTTCCTCAACCCATTCAAACTGCTCAGCTCCCGTTTCCCCAGGTCTTTTCTGCTTGAACAGCTTCCGCACTTTGACTTCGCCCATATTCTTTGCATACCAAAGAATCCAATCTTTCGACCTAGCAAGTAAGTCACTGTCAATACCGCTGGTTTTTCGGAATGCAATTTCTGAACAGAAGTTTTCACTTCCAAACACTTCATCAAGCAATGATCGAACCAAATGAACGTTCTCATCCCCGATTTGAACAAAAATACTCCCACTTTCTGAAAGCAATTCCCGCGCCGTCACCAAGCGGTCGCGCAAATAACTCAAGTACGAGTGAATCCCCAACTGCCAGGTATCGCGAAAGGCTTTCACCTGTTCGGGCTGGCGGGTGGTATCTTCGGCTTTGCCGTCCTTCACGTCGCGTTTGCGTGTGCTCACCTGCCAGTTCGAGCCAAACTTGATGCCGTAGGGCGGGTCGAAGTAGATCATCTGCACCCTGCCCTTCAATCCCTCCTTCTCGGCGAGCGAAGTCATCACCAGCAGGGAATCGCCCAGAATCATGCGGTTGGTCCAATTTTGTTCGTGGTGGTAAAAGTCCACGCGGTCTTCGAAGGTCAGCCCGTTGAAATCGGAGAAGAGCATGGGCTGGTGCGACCGACTTAAGTCGGTCGTACTTTGCCGCACCAACTCGATGATATTTTGCGGTTTGATATGCTCCTGAATGTAGATCGGCACGGCAGGCACGGCGAGATCGTGAGCGTCCTGCTCGTCCTTGCCCTTCCAGACCAACTGCGGGTCGAGCGACGGGTCGCGCGGGTAGAGCATTGTCTTCGGCGCTTTCTCCTCGTCGGCGATGAAGTCGCGCAGTTCCTCGGTGGGAATGTTGGCGCGCTTGTCCGTGTGTTTGACGGAGTCAACGGGAGTCGGGAGTTTGGGGGAGGCGGGTTTCTTTTTGCGTGGAGGCATGAGGGGTTCCTGTAAATAACGTGATCAAATCCAACTCGAGCCGATCTCTTTGGCTTGTTGCATAAAGAAGCGTTTGACGGCGTCCCACGAAGCGGGCTGAAGCAGGATGGGGTCGGGCTCCGCTTCCGCGTTTTCAAAATACGCCAGCCGTTTTACGGTCTGCACTTCGAAATCGCGGACGTTCGCATACTTCTGCGGAGCAAGGTCGAGGATCTGGCGCAATCGAAACTTCTGGCAAATAAAATACAGGTCGTAAAAATCCTTGCGCGCCGCGCGTGAAAGTAAGGCGTCCATTTTCATCAGGGCAATGTCTTCGATGGAAGCCAGCCGAACGCCTTCCATTTCCACGAGCGGGGCGACCAGTGGAAATCCATATCCATAAAATCCGATGCGTACATCCTTCGCCAGATAAACCAGGTTGCCCCACGAGGAATCCGCCAGCGTTGGCTGAAAGGGGGCGAGCGCCGCCTCCAGTGCGGGGCGAACCGTCGGTATATCTTCCGTGGGCGAAAAAAAATCAAGGTCAACCGAACGGCGGTGTCCCAATTGGAGGGAGAGCGCCGTCCCGCCTCCAAGATAAAACCGCGCGCCGATCTCCGTCCTGGTAAAACCCTTCAAGACG
>WBZY01000211.1_pt1 | contig 49634 bp, 41 predicted proteins | sample 5204191 | NCBI WGS metagenome assembly WBZY01 (sample SAMN12344363, study PRJNA552823) | activated sludge metagenome | biome: Activated sludge suspended growth; feature: Anammox Sidestream; material: Wastewater; isolation source: activated sludge from anammox sidestream of wastewater treatment...
ATCCGAAACGCTACGTCTGGAAGGCCAAGGGTGAGGATATCCTGCGCAAGATTCAGCAGGCACGGCAGTCGATCCTCCAGCACCAGATGGCTTGATTGTATAGTCATTTAAGAGACACTACACTAGCTAGCGCACGTCCGGCTGCATGCCCACCACCACCGCCCGCGCGCGCACGCGCGAGAAAACGCCGGCGGGCACCTCCATCGGGATGCGCTTGACGACGGAGAGCGTGGCGGTGTCGATGACGACGAGCGCGCCCCGCTCGAAGCCGGCGGTGCGGTCGCCGCCGGCGCGGGCGCTGACGTAGAGGAAGTCGCCGCGCGCGGTGTACTCGGGAAAGTGCGAGTGGCCCATGGTGCCGGCGATGGTCATGGTCTTCACCACTTCCAGCCGTTCCTTGTCGATGAACTGGATCTGGTTGGCCTTCGGGCCGGCGCCGACGATGTCGACGACGATGTAGCGCGACTTCGGATGCGCCGCCGGCGATTCGGTCGGGCCGGCGACGGCGATGCGCTTGACGACCTCGTGGCTGTTCATGTCGAAGACGGTGACCTCGAACGACTTGCAGTTCTCCTCGCCGATGTTGGTGCCGATGCCGAGCAGGCGGCCCTGCGCCTCGACGACGGCGCCGGAGCCGAGGTGCGGCTTGCAGCCGGAAGGGATCCTGGCGACGATGCGCCTCCCGGCGAGGTCGATGACGGTGTTGGTGTGGTCGTCGTAGGAAGAGACCACCAGGCGGCGGCCGTCGGGCGAGAGGAAGGCGTCGTGCAAATGGCGGCCGACGCCCGGGATGGCGGTGATCGGCATGTCCGGCTTGTCGAGATCCACGATCCACACCTGGCCCGACTGCTCGAGGGCGATGGCGAAGATGTCGGCGAAGGGCGTGCCGGTGATCATGCCCGAATCGGACTCGACCATCCTGCCGTTCGGATCGGCGCCGCGCAGGACGATCAGCTTGAGCGGTTCCAGCGTGGCGGCATCGAAGATCACCGCCGTGTGCGGCACGTAGGAGCCGGCGGCGAGATGGCGGCCGTCGCGGGAGAGCGCCAGCGAGGTGCCGTTCAGCCCGGCACGCACCTTGCGCACCGTCTTCATCGAATACAGGTCGATCTTGTGGATCCAGCCGAGGTCGTCGCGCACATAGGCCCAGCGCGCTTCCTTCGGATGGAAATCCATCAGGTGCGGCGCGTAGCCGGTCGGCACCTCGCCGACCTTCTTGTGCGTGCGGCCGTCGAAAAACACCACCTTGGCGTCCTTGCCGGCGGCGTAGTGGCCGCGCCCCATGACGGCCATCAGGTCGTCGATGCCGGCGATGGCATAGGTCGGCCTGGGCGGCAGCTTCGCCTCGTCGACGAGGACGGCGAGCGATTTGCGAATGTCCTCGAGCCCCCATTCCAGCGTGCGCTTCGGCTGCTCGGTGATCAGCGCGGCGAGTCCGTCGCGCTGCTTCGCCGAGAGCCGCCTCGGCCAGACCGGATGCTGCGGCATCAGGGTGTTCGAGGTGCCCATCTGGATCTTGGCGTTCACCTCCGCCCGGCTCAGCTTCGTCTCGTCGCGGTTCAGCGCCGGGCCGATGTAGCCGCCGCGATCGGCGCCGTGGCAGACCGCGCAGTGCTCGGCAAACACCCGTTCGGCCTCCTCGAAATTCTCCGCCCGGGCGGCGGCCGCCATGCCGGCCAGCGTTGCCGTCCAGAGAATGGCCGCCGCGATCCGTTTCGCGCCATGGATAGGCTTGTTCATCCGCTTGTCCTCCCGTATCCGTGTGACCGTTGCGCAAGCCGGTTCCCCGCCCCGGCCGGCAACCCGCCTGCTCAGGCTGTCGCGCCCGGCCGCGTCAGCCGCGCGGCGATCCAGGTGACGCCGACCGCCACGGCCAGCAGGGCGAAGGCGACGCCGAGGCGGCTGACCCATTCCGGCGCGAAGAGCAGCAGCACGCCCAGCTCCAGCATCATCGTGCCGGACAGCAGCTTCAGCAGCCGCCCCTCGCGCTCGCCGAGCTTGCGCGCGCCGAGCGTGCGCACGAAGGCGGCGACGATGGCCGCCAGCGGCAGCACGTACACCAGATTGTAGAGGAGGAGGTAGAGGTAGCGCACCCCGGGCGAGGGCTCGCCCAGCGTCAGGATGCGCGTGTAGACCATCGGGAAGCCGGCGGTGCACAGCAGTTCGTAGAAATTGGCGGCGACGGCGAGGAGCACCGTGGCGGCCAGCATCGCCGGCAGGTTCTCCGCCGTCAGGACGGCCCGCGCCCGCCGGAACAGGCCGGGCTTCTTCGACTCGGGGATGGAGAGGCTGACGCCGCGGCCGAAGAGGAAAAAGTCCTTGACGTTGACCGCGCCGACGAAGACGGCGAGGAGCCCCGCCGCCAGCGTCACCCAGGCGAGCTGGCCGAGCAGCTGGAAGAGGTTCAGCCAGGCCGCCATGAAGGCGAAGTACATCAGGCCGGAGAAGAAGACGAAGATGCCGCCGACGGCGAGCATGCGCGCGCGGCTCTTCTGGTGCGCCATCATCGAGAGCAGGAACAGCAGCACGAAGAAGGCGCAGGGGTTGAAGGCGTCGAGCCCGGCCACCGCCACGGTCAGCAGCGGCAGCGAGAGCGCGGCGGCGTCGAGCTCGCCGAGGAAGGGCAGGCGCAGCACGCCGGCGCCGGCCTCGCGCGGCGACTGCACGGCCGGCGCGCGGCCGGCGCGGATCGCTGCCAGCGCGTCGGGACAATCGGCGGCCAGGCAGCGCGCCACCTGGCGGCGGACCTCGGCGCCGGTGGTGGCGTCGGTATGGTAGCCGAGCGTGGCCCAGTCGCCGACGAGGATGAAGGGCACGCCGCCCTCCGCCACGCCGAGGGCGTCGAGCGCGGCCTGGAACAGCGCGCGGTTTTCCGGATCGCGGCTGACTTCGTAGTCGCGCACGACGATGCGCGGCTCTTCGGCGGCGAGCCGTGCGAAGAAGGCGCCGGCGTCCTCGCAGTGCGGGCAGCCGTCGGCGCGGAAGTAGTGGATGGTCAGCGCCGGCGGCTCGGCCGCCTGCGCAGCCGTCATGGCGAGAAAAAAGAAGAGCAGCAGTCTGAACATTCAAAAGTCGGTCGCCTCGGCACGGCGACAAAAAAGGACGGCCCGCCTGCGGCGGGCCGCCGTGGTGGATGGAACGACGCCCTACTTGTAGAAGCCGCGCGCCTTCATGCGGTCGCAGGCGTTCTGGCGCGGGCCGCTCAGGGTCTGGCCCTTCTCCTTGGCGCGCGCCGCCATCTGCTGGTGCTGCTCTGCCTGGGCGGCCTTGCATTCCTCGTAGGTTTTCGCCGCCATCATCTTGTCGTGGTGGGCGGTGCGCTCCTCCGGCGTCATCAGGCTCCAGCCGGGGGTGTTGTTCTGGCTGAAGCGGAACTGCATGCCCCTGGCGCCGGGGCCCATGCCGCCCATGCCGCCCATGCCGGGGCCCATGCCCGGCCCCATGCCGCTACCGGGTCCCATGCCCGGACCGGGCTGGGCGAGGACGGGCACGGCGAGCGAGGCGCCGATCAGTGCGGTTGCAGCGAGTGCAGCGAATTTCATGGTGAACTCCTTTCGTAGCGTTGGAACATCGCCGGCGGAGGTCCGCCGGCGCAAGCAGGCCGAGTCAACCCAATATAGTCACTCCGCCGCCCCAAGTCCAACCGGCGTGCGCCCGGACGGCGCTCAGCCGGGCCTGCGCCGCAGCAGTGCGGTCAGCACCGGCGGCGTCAGCAGGGTGGTCAGGATGACCATCACGACGATGACGGAGAACATCGCCTCGCCCAGCACGCCGAGCTGGCGCCCGGCGACGGCGAAGATCAGGCCGACCTCGCCGCGCGGCACCATGCCCCAGCCGACGACCCACGGATTGGCGCCGCGCCCGGCGGCGAAGCCCGCCGCCAGCTTGCCGGCCACCGCCGCCGCGGTGATGCCCAGCGCGACGGCCACCAGCAGCGGGTCGGCCAGCGTCGCCAGGTCGACCTGCATGCCGGTGAGCACGAAGAACACCGGCACGAAGAAGTAGCCGATCGGCTCGATCATCGATTCGTGCTGGTGCCGGGCGTGCTTCTCCATCAGCGCGCGCAGGCTTTTCCCCCGCTCGCCCGCCGGCAGCAGCGGCGCCGCTTCCCGCACGATGCGCGGCGTCTCGAAGTGCCTGAGGAATAGCGGCTCGAAGAGCAGGCCGGCGGCGAAGGCGCCGATGATCGGCGCCAGGCCGATCAGGTGGGCCAGCCAGGCGAGGAACAGGCCGGTGGCGAGCACCTGGGCGAAGAGCATGCTCGGACCGGCGTCGAGCCGCGCCAGCCAGCGGCTGGAATGCGGCGCGATCAGGCGGCCGATCCAGATCGAGCCGGCCAGGAAGAGCGCCGCCTCGGCGACGATCCGCGCCGCCTCGCCGGGACTGACTTTTCCCGACTGCACGAGCCCCGACACCACGGCGAGGATCACCAAGCCGAGCACGTCGTCGATGACGGCGGCGCCGAGCACGATGCGCGCCTCGCTCGAATCGAGCCGGCCGAGGTCGCGGAAGACGCGCCCGGTGATGCCCACCGAGGTCGCCGCCAGCGTGGCGCCGAGGAACAGATAGCCGTTCTGCGTGACGCCGGGCAGCAGCAGCGGCCCGGCGACGAAGGCGCCCAGCGCAAAGGGCGCGGCGATGCCGATCGCCGCCACCGCCGCGGCACGCCCGCCGACGCGCATCAGGTCGTCGAGGCGCGTCTCCAGGCCGATCTGCAGCAGCAGGACGATGACGCCCAGCTCGGCCAGGAAGGCGATGATCGGATCGCCGGCCACCGCCTGGAAGTAATCGATGCCGAACAGGGTGAGGTTGCCGAGCAGCACGCCGAGCAGCAGCTCGCCCAGCACGGCGGGGAAGCCGAGCCGCTGCGCCAGCGGCGCGAACAGGCGCGCCGACAGGAGGATCAGGGCCAGCCAGAGCAGGTTTTCGCCGACCGCGCCCGCCCCCGCGGCGTGGGCCACGCCCGGCGCGAGAAGCAGGCAGGCCGCGGACCTCATCGCTCCGCTCCGTCTTCCTCCCGCTCCTCGGCCGGCGCGAACTCGTCCGCCGCGGCGGACAGGTAGCGCTCGCGCAGGAATTCATAGCGCCGGCGGCGCGCCTCATCGACGTCGCGCAGCACGCGGCGCAGCGGCACATCGAGCCGCGTCAGCGTCTGCGCCGCCAGCATCAGGCTGCCCTCCATGACTTCCGGCACCACCTCGGTGGCGCCGGCATGCCTGAGCTCATCGAGGTGGGCATCGTCGGCGGCGCGCACGATGACCGGCAGCTCCGGCCGGCGCGCGCGCACGATGCCGAGGATCTTCACCGCCGAGGGCACGTCGGGCGAGGTGACGACGACGATGCGGGCGCGCTCGAGGCCGGCGGCCAGCAGCACCTCGAGCCGCTCGGCGTTGCCGAACACCACGTTCTCGCCCGCCGTCAGCGCCTGCTGCACGCGGTGGGCATCCATGTCGAGGGCGATGAAGGGAATCTTCTCCTTGTACAGGAAGCGCGCGACGTTCTGCCCGGTGCGGCCGTAGCCGCAGACGATGGCGTGGTCCCGGATGCCCATGGTGTGGGCGGCCACTTCCTGCAGGGCGGCGGAGTGGCGCAGCCATTCGTCGCGCGACATGCGCTCGCCGATCGAGCGCGCGCGCTCGATGACGAAGGGCGCCGCCAGCATCGACAGCAGCATGCCGGCGAGCGAGGGCTGCACCACCTCCGGCGCGAGCAGCCCGTTGGCGCTCGCCAGGGTGAGCAGGACGAAGCCGAACTCGCCCGCCTGGGCCAGTTGCGCGGCGGTGCGGAAGGCGACCGGGCCGTCGGCGCCGGACAGTCGCGTGACGGCCAGCATCAGCAGGCCCTTGCCGGCGACCAGCCCGGCGAGCACCAGCGCCACCCACTCGATGCGCTGCCAGACCAGCTCGAGGTCGAGCTGGGCGCCGATGGTGATGAAGAACAGGCCGAGCAGCACGTCGCGGAACGGGCGAATGTCGGCCTCCACCTGGTGGCGGTACATGGTCTCGGAAATGAGCATGCCGCCGAGGAAGGCGCCCAGCGTCAGCGAGAGGCCGACCCAGTCGGTGAGGAAGGCCAGGGCGATGGTGATCCACAGCACGTTGAGCATGAACAGCTCGGCGGACTTGCGCCGCACCACGATGTCGAACCAGCGGCGGATCAGCGGCCGGCCGGCGACGATCACCAGCAGCAGCACGGCGACGGTCTGGGTCAGCGCCTTGCCCAGCGCCTCGGCAAGGTGCGCGGTGTCGACCAGGGCCGGGATCAGGATCAGCATGAACACCACCATCAGATCCTGGAACAGCAGCACGCTCATGGTGCGCCGGCCGGAGGCCGAATGCAGGTCGAGCTTCTCGGCGAGCAGGCGGCCGACGATGGCGGTGGAGGACATGGCGTAGATCGCGCCCAGCGCCAGCCCGCCCTGCCAGGGAATGCCGCCGGTGAGGCCGATCAGCAGCGTCGCCAGCATCGTCGCCGCGACCTGGGCGCCGCCGAGGCCGAACACCTGCCAGCGCATCGACACCAGCCGCGGCAGCGAGAACTCGAGGCCGATGGAGAACATCAGGAACACCACGCCGAACTCGGCCAGCCGCTCTGTCTGTTCGCTCTCGTGCAGCCAGTTCAACGCGTGCGGGCCGACCGCCACGCCGATGGCGAGGTAGGCGAGCATCGAGGGCAGGCGCGCGGCCTTGGCCAGCGCCACCGTGACGACGGCGGCGGTGAGCAGGAGCAGGACGACGCGCAGGCCTTCGTGCATGAATGGCGAGCCGGTTTTGGATTGCCGCTATTGTAGGTCGGCCTTCAGGCCGGCGCAGGCGGCAAATCGATCGACCATGTCGGCCTGAAGGCCGACCTACGGGGCCTTCGCCACGGGCAGGGCCTGAACGGCGGCCGGCGCCACGTCTTCCTTGTGTTTCTCGTGCGGCTCCCAGCCGAGGATCAGCAGCAGGGCGAAGAAGCCGACGACGTAGCCGACGGCGATGAACCAGCCGTGGCGCAGCCACTGGCCGACCGACTTCGCCTCGGGAAACAGGTTCGACACCGCCACGCCGGCGGAGGAGCCGAACCACAGCATCGAGCCGCCGAAGCCGACGGCGTAGGCGAGAAAGCCCCAGTCGTAGCCGCCCTGCTTGAGCGCCAGCGCGGTGAGCGGAATGTTGTCGAACACCGAGGAGATGAAGCCGAGGCCGAGCGCCGTCTGCCAGGAGGCGGCCGGCAGCTTCTCCACCGGCATCATCGAAGCGCAGGTGACCAGGGCGAGGAGGAAGATCGAGCCCTTGACGGCATCCGGCAGCAGGCTCCATTCGGGCTTCCGCAGCGGCGCGGAGACGAGCAGCGCCACCACCACCGCCACGCCGAGCGCCGGGAAATTGTCGGCCACCGCCGGAAACTTCAGGTTCATGGTGACGTTGGTGGCGATGGCGGCGATGAGGATGAAGGCGACGATGCCGACGCGCGCCCAGTCGATGCGGTGCGCACCCTGCAGGTTGCGCACGATGGGCTGGTGCCCGTTCTGCTGCAGCGCCGCCGGGATGCCGAACACCACCAGGGCGACCGCCGCGCCGACGTAGGCATGCAGCACGTCGACCGGGCTGACGCCGTCGATCCACATCATGGTGGTGGTGGTGTCGCCGACCACGCTGCCGGCGCCGCCGGCATTCGACGCCGCGACGATGGCGGCCAGGTAGCCGATGTGCACCTTGCGCTTGAAGACGCTGGCCGCCACGGTGCCGCCGATCAGGGCGGCGGCGATGTTGTCGAGGAAGCCCGACAGCACGAAGATGATGACCAGCAGCACGAAGGGGCCGAGCCAGCCTTCCGGCAGCAGCTTCGGCAGCACCTCGGGCACGCCGCTGTCCTCGAAGTGCCGCGCCAGCAGGGCGAAGCCGACCAGCAGGAAGAACAGGTTGATGAGCAGCACCGCCTCGTGTCCCATGTGCGCGCCGAAACCGGCGAGGCCGGCGCCGAACTTGAAGCCGGTGAACAGGATCTTGTAGACGGAAATCACCGCCAGGCCGGTCAGCGCCACTTTCAGCACATGGTGGTGGAACAGCGCCACGCCGAGCAGGGTCGCGGCAAACAGGATGAAGTCGACCGGAATGCCGGCGACGGCCGGGCCTTCGGCGGCATGCGCCGCCGCGGCGAAGGCAAACAGGGCGCCGGCGGCAAGCCGGCGGGCAGGACGGATCCTTGTGGAAGGCATGGCGGGCTCCAGAATCGGCAGCGCGGGATTCTATCATCCGGGCGGGAGAAATCCCGCCGCGAACGGCAAATTCCGCGCGAACAATGGGATAATCCCGTCAATCGCATTTCATCGAAGGAACCCGCCTCATGCGCAAAGCCCTCGTTCCCGTGGACGGCTCGCCCAACTCCGACCGCGCCGTGCGCCACGTCATCACGCTGGCCGGCACCTGCCCGAGCATGGACGTGCTGCTGATCAACGTCCAGCCGGAGATCGACGACGTGCTCGTGCGCCGCTTCCTGAAGAAGGAGGAGATCGAGGCCATGCTCGAGTCGAAGGGCGGCGACGCCCTGCAGTCGGCCCGCGCCCTGCTCGACGCCGCCGGCATCCGCCACACGCCGCAGGTGCTGATCGGCCCGGTCGCCGAGACCGTCGCCCGCGCCGCGCTGGAGCACAACTGCGACGGCATCGTCATGGGCACGCGCGGCCTCGGCGCCGTCGCCGGCATCCTGCTCGGCTCCGTCGCCACCAAGGTCATCCACCTCGCCGACGTGCCGGTGACGCTGATCAAGTAGTGCCCGGCGCCACGGCAAGACCATGGCGACCACCGTCCTGATCGTTTTCCTGGTCGTCTACCTGGGCATGTTCCTGGGCGAACTGCCCTTCCTGCAGATCGACCGCACCGGCATCGCGCTGCTCGGCGCCATCGCCCTGGTGGCGACCTGGGCCGTCATCGCCTTCCTTTCGCGCGGCCGCTGGACGCTGGACGCGGCGCCGCCGCCACGGCGCGAGGAGGACGCGCCGGCCGCCGACGACGCCTGGCTCGGCCTGCGCATGCCATGACGGCCTGGCTCGGCTTCCTCGTCTGCATCGCCGCCATCGGCTTCGCCGGCGCGCGGCTGTCGCGCTACGGCGACATCCTCGCCGAGAAGACCGGGCTGGGCGGCAGCTGGATCGGCCTGATCATGCTCGCCACCGTCACCTCGCTGCCGGAGCTGGTCACGGGCATCTCGGCCGTCACCGTCGCCGGCGTGCCCGACATCGCCGTCGGCGATGTGCTCGGCAGCTGCGTCTTCAACCTCGCCATCCTCGTCGTCGTCGATCTCCTGCACCCCAGGGAGTCCATCTACAGCCGCGCCAGCCGCGGCCACATCCTCTCCGCCGCCTTCGGCATCGTGCTGATCGGCGCAGTCGCCTTCTCGCTGCTGCTGGCCAGGCGGGGCGAAGCGCTCGCCATCGGCCACATCGGCGCCTACACGCCGCTCATCGTCGCGCTCTACCTGCTCGCCATGCGCACGCTGTACCAGCACGAGCGGCGCGAGGTCGCCGAGTTCGTCGAGGACGTGGCGGAGCGCTATCCGCACGTCAGCCTGAGGCGCGCCGCCATCGGCTACGCGCTGGCGGCCGGCGTCGTCGTCGCGGCGGGCATCTGGCTGCCCTTCGTCGGCGCCGACATCGCCGAACAGATGGGCTGGCACGACTCCTTCGTCGGCACCCTGCTGGTCGCCGCCGCCACCTCCGCCCCGGAGGTGGCCGTCACCGTCGCCGCCGTTCGCATCGGCGCCCTCGACATGGCGGTGGCGAATCTCCTCGGCAGCAACCTCTTCGACATCCTCATCCTCGCCATCGACGACCTCTTCTATGCCGGCGGTCCGCTGCTCGCCGACGTATCGCAGGTCCATGCCCTGTCCGCCGTCACGGCGATGGTCATGACGGGCACCGTCGTCGTCGGCGTGTTCTACCGGCCGGCCGGCCCGCTCTGGCGCAACGTGAGCTGGATCAGCGTGTTCCTGCTGGTACTCTATCTGCTCAACAGTTACATCCTCTTCCGCCATGGCGCCTGAGCCGCATTCCTGGCATACCCGAAGCATCGACGAGACGCTTGTCCTCCTCGACGCCGCCCCGCAGGGACTGACTTTTGCCGAGGCCGAGTCGCGCCTGGCAAAGCACGGCCCGAACGCGCTGCCGGAGGGTGGCGGCCGCTCCATCGCACGGATGCTCGCCGACCAGTTCGCCGACTTCATGATCCTGGTGCTGGTCGCCGCGGCGGTCGTCTCCGGCATCGTCGGCGAGCCCTCCGACACCATCGCCATCTTCGTCATCGTGCTGCTCAACGCGACGATCGGCTTCGCCCAGGAGTGGCGCGCCGAGCGCGCCATGGCGGCGCTGCGCAAGATGGCGGCGCCTTCGGCGCGCGTGCGCCGCGACGGCGCGGTAGCAACCCTGCCGGCCGACCGACTGGTGCCGGGCGACATCGTGCTGCTGGAGGCCGGCAACATCGTGCCGGCCGACATTCGCCTGATCGAGGCGGCGCAGCTGCGCCACGCCGAGGCGGCGCTCACCGGGGAGTCGCTGCCGGTCGAAAAGCAGGTCGCCCCCCTCGCCGAGGCGCAACTGCCGCTCGGCGACCGCGGCAACATGGCCTGGAAGGGCACCCTGGTCGCCAACGGCCGCGGCAGCGGCATCGTCGTCGCCACGGGACTGCACACGGAACTCGGCCGCATCGCCCGCCTGATCGCCGGCGCGGAGGAAGTGAAGACGCCGCTGCAGAAGCGCCTGGCCCGCTTCGGCGCGCGGCTGGCCTGGGCGGTGCTGGCGATCTGTGCCGTCGTCTTTGCGGCGGGACTCCTGCGCGGCGAGCCGCCGGTGCTGATGTTCCTCACCGCCGTCAGCCTGGCGGTGGCGGCGATCCCCGAGGCGTTGCCGGCGGTGGTGGCGATCTCGCTGGCGCTCGGCGCGGCGAAGATGGTGAAGCAGAATGCCCTCATCCGCCGCCTGCCGGCGGTGGAGACGCTCGGCTCCATCACCTTCATCTGCTCGGACAAGACCGGCACGCTGACGCAGAACCGCATGCGCGCGGAGGCCTTCTGGGTGGACGGCGGGGACGAGCGGGTCGATCCCTGGCCGAGCCTGCTGCGCGCCCTGGCGCTGGTGAACGACGCCGTCCCGGCCGCCGACGGCACGCTCGTCGGCGACCCCACCGAGGTGGCGCTGCTGGAAGCGGCCATCGCGCGCGGCATCGACCACGCCGTGCAGAAAAGTCAGTCGCTGCGGCACGGCGAGTTTCCCTTCGATTCCGAGCGCAAGCGCATGACCACCGTGCATGCCGACGGCGCCGGCTTCCTCGCCTGCGTCAAGGGCGCGCCGGAATCGATGCTGGAACGCTGCCCCTGGCGGCTGACCGCGGGCGGGCCGGTGCCCTTCGACGCCGCCGAGGCGCTGGCGCAGGCGGATCGCCTGGCGGCGCGCGGATTGCGCGTGCTGGCCTACGCCGAGCGCCGCTTCGACGCCCTGCCGAAGGACATCGCGGAGGCCGAGGACGGCCTCATATTCCTCGGCCTGGTCGGCCTGATGGATCCGCCGCGCGACGAGGCGGCCCAGGCCGTCGACGAATGCCAGGCGGCCGGCATCGTGCCGGTGATGATCACCGGCGACCACCCCGCCACGGCGCGCGCCATCGCCGAGCGGCTCGGCATCCTCGATGGCGGCGGCCGTGTCGTCACCGGCGTCGAGCTGGCCGCGCTCTCCGACGAGGCGTTCGCCGCGCAGGTGAAGGACATCCGCGTCTACGCCCGCGTCGACCCGGAGCAGAAGATCCGCATCGTCCAGGCGCTGCAGGCCTCTGGCGAGTTCGCCGCCATGACCGGCGACGGCGTGAACGACGCGCCGGCACTGAAGCGCGCCGACATCGGCGTGTCGATGGGCAAGGGCGGCACCGACGTCGCGCGCGAGGCCTCGCACATGGTGCTGCTCGACGACAATTTCGCCTCCATCGTGCATGCGGTGCGCGAGGGGCGGCGCATCTTCGACAACATCCGCAAGTTCATCAAGTACACGATGACCAGCAACTCGGGCGAGATCTGGACCATCTTCCTCGCCCCCTTCCTCGGCCTGCCGATCCCGCTGCTGCCGATCCACATCCTGTGGATCAACCTCGTCACCGACGGCCTGCCCGGGCTGGCCCTCGCTGCGGAGCGCGCCGAGCGCAACATCATGCAGCGGCCGCCGCGGCGGCCCGACGAGAGCATCTTCGCCCACGGCATGTGGCAGCACATCGTCTGGGTCGGCCTGACCATGGGCGCGGTGTGCCTGCTGCTGCAGGCCTGGTCGATCCACCGCGGCGGCGCGCACTGGCAGACCATGGTGTTCACCGTGCTGTGCCTGTCGCAGCTCGGCCACGCCCTGGCCATCCGCTCCGAGCGGGACTCGACCTTCGCGATCGGCTTCTGGTCGAACCCGGTGCTGATGGGCGCGGTGGTGTTCACCCTCGGCCTGCAGCTGGCGACGATCTACCTGCCGGCGCTCAACCCCGTCTTCAAGACCGAGCCGCTCGACTGGGACGAGCTGGCGATCTGCCTGGCGGCCTCGACGCTGGTGTTCTTCGCCGTCGAGGCGGAGAAGTGGGCGGTGCGGCGCGGGCTGCTCTACCGCGACGGCGCGGGGAGGCTGGCGCCATGAGGAGTCTCGCCCTCATCGGCGGCTTCGCGGGCGGCGCCGTCCCCGCCATGGAAAAGACGGAGTGGAACGTCCCGCACTGAAGCCGGAACGGGCTGCGGCAAAAGTCAGTCCCGGGAGGGCGGCACACGGGCGCGGGAGTAAGATGTGCGGACCACCTGCACACGCAGAGACATGCCATGACCTACAAACCCATTTCGCCGTCCGGCAAACCGATGATTTCCTGCGCCGCCTGCCGCAAGGAGGTGCCCGTCAGCGCGGCCTTCACGCCGGAAGGCGCCGAGTATGTCGGGCATTTCTGCGGCTTGGAGTGCTACCAGCAGCTCGTCGTCGAGGCGAAGCGGCGCGGAGAGGGCACGCCTGGCGGCGGCGCATAACCGGGGGGCTCCGCCATGCAGCTCCTGCTGATCTTCGGCATCGTCTTCGCCATCGCCGCCGTGCTGTTCGCGCTGCAGAACAATGCGCTGGTGACGGTGACGATCGCCTTGTGGCATTTCGAGAGCACCCTCGCCGTGGTGCTGCTGCTGGCCATCGGGTTGGGCGTACTGATCACCGGCCTGGTCTCCACGCCCACCGTGCTGCGCGGCCAGTGGAGCGGCGCGCGGCTGCGACGCCAGGTCGCCGCCCTCGAGAAGGAGAAGGCCGCGCTCGAGCAGCGTGTCGCGGCGCTGGAAGCCGAGGCGGCGCGCAAGCAACCGCCGCAACTGCCGGCGAGCGCCGAACCCCAGCGCTTCGCCGAACTGAAATCGATCCTCACCGGCGAAGATCAGGCGCCGAAGCCGCCCACGGCTTGAGCCCGGCGGCAGCGCGCGCCCGCGACGAAGCCGGCCCTATTGGCCGCGCACCAGCGACATCACCCTTGCCATGTCGAGGCTGTCCGCCTGCTGCCGGATCTGCGGCAGGTATTCGGCCTGCATGCGCTTCGCCGGTTCGAGCAGATTGCGGAAGGTCTCCTTCAGCAGCGCGCCGTCCATCTGCCGGCCGCCGGCGTAATAGCGCTTGGCGACATGGCCGAGGGCGTAGGTGGTGGCAAACGAGAAGGCCATGCCGGTGGCGGCCCGGCCGACCTGTTTGCCGAGGCTGCCGGCGGCCTTGCCGAGCAGGCCGCCCAGCAGCTTGCGGCCGAACTGCTCGAGGTACTGCGAGGTCAGCCCGACGCCGAGCGTCGCCAGCAGTTCGCGGATGTGGCCCTGGTCGAGCTCATAGCCGTGCGCCTTGCCGATGCGGTAGACCATCTTCATCTGCAGCGGAATGATCGCCATCGAGGCCCAGGACTGCGGCAGCAGCTCGAGCGCGCCGTTGAGGATGGCGTAGTTGAGGATGCTGCGGTCGAGCTCGGCCTCGGGTACGTTTGGCGTCGCTGCCACCACCGGCCCGGCCGCCGCGGCCGGCGCGGCGGCTTCGGCCAACTCCGCCATCGCCTCGCCCTGGCGGTCGAGGGGCGCGGTGACGCCGGCGTCGAGCCCCAGCGCCCGCGCCAGCCCGGCGAGGAAGTCGCGCTCGGCCTCCGTCGCGCGCCCATCGGCATCGCACACGCAGACCGCCATCTCGTAGGCCAGCTGGCGGTGCTCCGGCTCGCCGAGGGCGGCGGCGGCCTCCTGCAGGCCGGCGCGCTTGAGCAGCACGTCGCGATACAGGCCGGCGACGTCGGGGGCGCCGGGCGCCGCGCCGAGCGATTCGGCCAGGCGGCGGATCTCCTCGCGCTCGCGTTCGTCGTTGGCGCCGTCTGCAAAGGCAGCGAGCAGGGCGATGGTGAGGACGGCTTTCTGCTGTTGCGGATTCATGCGGGTTCCTGTGATCGGGATGGGAAAGCAGCGAGCCAAGGCAGGGCATCGCCGCCGAGCGGAGCCGAATGCATTCGGCTGCCTTTCGACTCCCTTGCCTGGCGCGTCATGCTGCGCGCTGCAGCGCGGCGATGCGCTCCTCGAGCGGCGGATGGGTCATGAACAGACGCCTCAGCCCCGCCCCGGCGCCGCCGGAGATGCCGAAGGCGGCCATCTTGTCGGGCAGCGGCGCCGGCTCGTGGGCGGCGCGCAGGCGCTCCAGCGCGGCGATCATCTTGTCGCGCCCGGAGAGCCGGGCGGCGCCGGCGTCGGCGCGGAACTCGCGCTGGCGCGAGAACCAGAAGACGATGATCGAGGCGAGGATGCCGAGCACCATCTGCGCGACGATCAGCGTGACGAAGTAGGCCGGGCCGTGGCCGCGCTCGGTCTTGAAGACGACGCGGTCGACGACGTGGCCGATCACCCGCGAGAGGAAGATGACGAAGGTGTTCACCACGCCCTGGATCAGCGCCAGGGTCACCATGTCGCCGTTGGCGACGTGGGAGACCTCGTGCGCCAGCACCGCCTCCGCCTCGTTGCGATCCATGGCGCGCAGCAGGCCGGTCGACACCGCCACCAGCGCGTTGTCGCGGCTCATGCCGGTGGCGAAGGCGTTCACCTCGGGCGCTTCGTAGATCGCCACCTCCGGCATGCCGATGCCGGCGGCCCGGGCCTGGCGGCGCACCGTCTCCACCAGCCAGCGCTCGACTTCCGAGGACGGCTGCTCGATGACGTGGGCGCCGACCATGCGCTTGGCGCTCCACTTCGACATGGCGAGCGAGATGAAGGCGCCGCCCATGCCCATGACGGCGGCGAAGGCGAGCAGGCTGCTGAGGTTGAGCCCGCCGTCGGCCAGCGCCGGCTCCAGCCCGAGCAGCCGGACGACGATGCTGAGGACGATCAGGATCGCGAAGTTGGTGGCGAGGAACAGGACGATGCGCTTCATGGCGGCCTCCGTGGTTCAGTGCAACCTTACTCGTTATTGGCGAAGCCCAGCAGCGAGAGCAGGCTGACGAACAGGTTGTAGATCGAGACGTAGAGGTTGACCGTCGCCATGACGTAGTTGGTCTCGCCGCCGTGGATGATCTGCGAGGTCTCGAACAGGATCAAGCCCGAGGCGAGCAGCATGAAGGCGGCGGAGACGGCCAGCGACAGCGCGGGCAGCTCGAAGAAGATCGCCGCCAAGCCGGCGAGGAAGGCGACCAGGATGCCGACGGCGAGGAAGCCGCCCATGAAGCCGAAGTCCTTGCGGCTGACGACGGCGTAGGCCGAGAGGCCGAGGAACACCGCGCCGGTGCCGCCGAGCGCCAGCATCACCGTCTCGTGCCCGTTGGGCATGGCGAGGTGGGCGCTGAGGATCGGGCCCAGCGTGTAGCCCATGAAGCCGGTCAGGCCGAACACCGACAGCACGCCCCAACCGCTGTTGCGCAGTTTCGTCGTCAGGAACAGCAGGCCGAAGTAGCCGACCAGCGTCAACACGATGCCGGGGTGCGGCAGCTTGAGCGCGGCGGCAGCGCCGGCGGTGACGGCGGAAAACAGCAGCGTCATGGCGAGCAGCGCATAGGTGTTGCGCAGCACCTTGTGGGTGGCGAGCAGCGAAAGCGCCGTGCCGGCGTAGCGATCGGCCGGCAGGGCGATGGCGGTGGGACGTTCGGTTCTCATGACGGATTTATATGGACGCCTCCCGTTTGCCAAGATCGGTTTTGGTGTGTTGGGCGAGAATAGGCTGCAGTTTTATATCCGGCCTGTTGTGCAGGCTGGATTGCCTGCTGGCCCTGATGGATTCCGCTGACCCGCGCCTCATTTCCTCAAAGGACTCGAAGTCCAAACCGCCAATTCAGGCTTGGCGGGTCACGGTCTGACCTGTTTGCCATCACACTGTTATCGATCTTGCGCAACCTTTACGGCGTACCGTTCCTTTCTCTCAAAGTGGTTGAGATGCGCTGTGCGCCGACCCTATGCGGGCTGACTCACAAACCCTCTTTGGTACGGCCGTTCATGGGCGAGCATCGCCCAGATCGTCCGTGCCATCTTGTTGGCCAGCGCCACGACCGCCACATTGAGCGGCCGGCGCCGGCGCAATTCGGTCATCCACGGCCCGGGGTCTTTGGCATGGGTCAGCACCGAGCGTGCACCGTGGATCAGCAGCGTTCGCAAGTAGGTGTCTCCCCGTTTGCTGATGCCCAGCAGCTTGACCCGACCACCTGTGCCCGTCTGGCGCGGTACCAAGCCGGCAAAGGCGGCAAACTCACGCCCTGACTTGAAGGCCCTGGCTTCCCCCATGATCGCCACCGCCGCCGTGGCGGTGAGCGGCCCCACACCGGGAATCTGCGCGATACGCCGGCAGGACTCGTCTTCCTTGAGCCAGAGCTTGAGACGCTGCTCGATAGCGGCAATCTCCTCGTCAAGCTTATCGATGCGCGCCCACTGCTCGCGCAGGGTGTCAATGACTATCGCCGGCAGTCGGTCTTCCAGCCTGGCCAGGGCCGCAGCGATGCCCCTCCTGAGCGCAGCCTTGCCTTGCGGCATGACTTCACCGTACTCGATGAGCAGCCCGCGCAGAGCGTTGATCTGGGCAGTCCTGAACTTGACCAGCCCACTTCGCATGCGGTGCAGCGCCAGAATGGCCTGCTGTTCCTCGGTTTTGACCGCCACCCGCTTGACGTGCGGTTGCTGCGTCGCCGTCCAGATCGCCCGCGCATCCTGCCGGTCGTTCTTGTTGCCGGTCACGAACGGCTTGACCGCCTTGCCGGGAAGGAGCTTGACTTGGTGGCCCAGCACCGTGAGCTTGCGCGCCCAGTGCTGGGCACCGCCACAGGCTTCCATGCCGACCAGGCACGGCGCACGGTTGGCAAAGTGCTCCAGAAACCTCTCGCGCTTGAGCTGCAGGCTCACGATTTCCCCAGTCTCCTGATCAACCCAGTGCAGTTGAAATACCCGCTTCGCAATATCAACGCCGACCACCTCTTTGCTAACATTCATTTCGGACCCTCCGGTTTGCCTGTGAAGATCTTCGTATCTTCCACCTTGGGCACTTAGATGCCGTAGGCCCGTGAGGGTCCGCCTCCTGCTCCTGCTTCCTTATCCGGCAGTTCCCTTCACTCGTGGGGTGGGAGGCGTCCATTCCATTTCCTGTGCAAGAAAGCCCGGCCAGTTTACGTGCCGGCGATAATCAAATAAAGTCGATTATTCAGTATCGACAGTTCGTTTTTATCGAATATTCAGGAGGCTCCGCCATGAACCTCAAGCATCTGTTTTATTTCTGGAAAACCGCAAAAGAAGGCGGCGTCATACGGGCCGGGGAAGCGCTGCATGTGACGCCGCAGACCATCAGCGGCCAGATCGGCCAGTTGGAGGACAGCCTCGGCGTCGAACTGTTCTCGCGCCAGGGCCGCGCGCTGGAGTTGACCGACGCCGGCCGGCTCGCGCTGGGCTATGCCGACGAGATCTTTTCCCTCGGCGCCGAACTCGAGCAGGCGATCCGCCACTATCCGAAGGGGCGGCCGGCCACTTTCCGCGTCGGCGTCTCCGACGCGCTGCCGAAGCAGCTCGCCTATCGCCTGCTCGAGCCGGCCGTTGCCGTCGGCGAGCCGCTGCGCATCGTCTGCCGCGAAGGCCGGCTCGAGCGCCTGCTCACCGAGCTGGCGGTGCATCGCCTCGACCTCGTCATCGCCGACACGCCGCTGCCGGCCACGCTCGACGTGCGCGCCTACAGCCACCGCCTGGCCGAGTCGGGCATGAGCTTCGTCGCCGCGCCGGCGCTGGCGGCACGCTGCGCGAAAAAATTTCCCGACAGTCTGGCTGAGCTGCCGCTGCTGGTGCCGGGCGAGGATTCCTCGGCGCGGCAGAAACTGATGCGCTGGCTGGAGAAGGCGCGCCTGCGGCCGAAGATCGTCGGCGAGTTCGACGACAGCGCGCTGATGACGGCCTTCGGCCAGGCAGGCGTCGGCGTCTTCCCCGTGCCCACCGTCGTCGAGGCGGAAATCGTCGCCGCCTACGGCGTGAAGCTGCTCGGCCGCAGCGCGGAGGCGCGCACCGAGTACTTCGCCATTTCCGCCGAGCGCCGCGTCACCCATCCCTGCGTGCTGGCAATCGCAGAGTCGGCGCGCGCGCGCTTCGTCTGAAAGTCAGTCCTCAGGGAGCGGCGCGGCCGCAGCAGGCCGCCAGCGCGTCCGCCAGCGCGCGGCAGCTCTCCCAGCGCACTGACTTGCGAGTACGCAGCGCCTTGGCGATGGCCGCCTCGAGGCCGGGTGTCTCAAGCTTGCGGCGGCCGCCGATGGGCGGCGCCTCCTCGGGGATGGCGCTCTCCAGGCTGGGAATCCATTCCTCCCCCGTCAGCAGGAAATAACCGATGGCGCCGACGGCGTACACCTCGCCGCGGATGTCGGCATCGGCCGGATCGCGGATGCGCTCGGGCGCGAGGTAGCCCAGCGTGCCCATCAGGCTGACTTCGCGCGTCAGCTGGTCGTGCAGGGCCGGATCGAGCGCCTTGGCGAGGCCGAAGTCGATCAGCTTCAGCGCGGCCTCGCCCTGCGCGTCGCGGGCGAGGAGGATGTTCTCCGGCTTGACGTCGCGGTGCAGGACGCCGCGGTCGAAGGCATGCTGCAGGATGCCGCAAAGGCGGATCAGCACCGCGCAGGCGAGCCGTTCGTCCATCGGACCGTCGCGCGCGACGATGCGGTCGAGCGACTCCCCCTCGAAGTATTCCATGGCGTAGTAGGGCCGGCCGTCCTCGACGCTGCCGATCTCGTACACCGCGGCGATGTCCGGATGGCGCAGCGAAGCCAGCAGGCGCGCCTCGCGCTCGAAGCGCTGCGCGACTTCCTCGCGCTGGCCGGCCTTGACGACCTTCACCGCCGCCGGCCGCCCCAGCCGCTCGTGCCGGCCGAGGAAGACCTCGGCCATGCCGCCCTCGCCGAGCTTGCGCTCGAGCCGGTAGGCGCCGACGATCTGCCCGCTCTGCACCGGCACGACGCGGCGCCAGAGGATGCCGGGCAGCATCGGGCCGAGGAACAGCGCCACGGCCAGGGTCATCACCAGCACCACCAGTTGCGTGTTGAGGATGGCGATGGTGCGGTAGGCTTCCGCCTCGCCAATCTCGACGGCGAGGCCGAGCCGGTGTTCGTCCAGCCACTGCCAGGCGCCGATGACGGAATCGCCCAGGTAATTGCGATAGGGCGCGAGCAGGATGCCCTTCCGCTCGCCGTCCGGCGCCGCGTCGGCCCGCAGCGCCCGCGCCGCCAGTGCGGTCGGCCGGGCCGACGCCGCGCGAATGCCCGATCCGGCCGCGGGCTCGTGCAGCATGATCCGGCCCAGCGAGGTCTGGCCGGCGCCGAGCAGGCCGGCGGCCTTCAGGCGCTCGTCGAAACGGCTGTTCGACACCATCCTGCCGCTTCCGTCGAAGGCGTAGGCTTCCCCGGTTTCGCCCGGCCGCGTGAGCTCGAGCCGCCGGGCGAAGCCCTTCGCCGCGAAACGGCCGAGGCACAGCGCGGCAACCACCCGCCCGGCTCCGTCGCGGATCGGCGCCGTCGCCCAGGCGATGGCCGTGCCGGGGTTGTCCACGCCCGGCCCGAGGAAGCGCTCGGCCTCGAACACCGGGCCGATGAAGGCCTGCCCGCCGCCAAAGACCGGCGCCAGGCGCTCGCGAAAAGCCGGCGCCAGCCGGCGGCCGGTGTACCCGGGGATCAGGGAGGCCAGCAGCATGCCATCCGGGCCGACGATGTTGGCGAGCGCCAGGTTGTGATCCTCGAGCACCGGCGCCAGGCGCTTGAGCAGTTCGCCCTGCAGGCGCCGCGCCGCCGGCGGGTTGCGCGATTGCGCGATCAACTCGCCCGTCAGCCGGCGCAGCTCGGCGTCCTCCGCCCATTGCCGCGCATCCTCCTGGCGCGCGGAAATCCAGAACCGCAGCAGTTCCGCCTGCGTCGCCAGCAGGCCGCCGAGGTACTGGCGCCGCGCCTCCTTCACCGTGGCCTGCACGCCGAGGAAGGCCCAGACGGCGGCGGCCGCCGCGACGGCGGCGACGAGGATGGCGATCAGGGTGTTGCGCCGCGTGAACTCCGAGAGCCAGCGATACAGGACATGGCGCATCGCGGCGCGATTCCGCTACGGCCGCGCCGCCGCGAGGAAGGCTTCGAGCAGCGGCGCGCAGTCGAGCAGGTCGGCGCCGGCCGGCTGGTGGAACTCGGGATGCCATTGCACGCCGCAAACGAAGCCGCGGCCGGTCCAGCGGACGGCTTCGATCACGCCGTCCGCGGCGCGCGCCTCGACGACGAGCTCGCGGCCGAGCCGGTTGACTGCCTGATGGTGGATCGAGATGACCTGCCCGCCTGCCGCGCCGCCGAACCAGCGCGCCAGCTGCCCCTTCTCCTCGAAGGCGACGGCATGGGCGTTGCGGTCGTAGGCCTCGCTCTCGTGGGCCACCGCGCCGGGGCACTGCGTCGGCAGGTCCTGGAAGAGCGTGCCGCCGAGGGCGACGTTGATGAGCTGCATGCCGCGGCAGATGCCGAGCACGGGCTGTCTCGCCTCCATGAACTCGTGCAGCAGCTCCAGCTCGTAGGCGTCGCGCACCGGGTCGCCGCTCCATGCCTCGCGCAGCGGCTCCTCGCCGTAGGCGCGCGGGCTGACATCGGCGCCGCCCTGCAGGATCAGGCCGTCGAGGTTCTCGGCGTAGTCGCGCAGGCGGATGTTGTTGCGCAGGAGCACGCCGTCCTGCGCCACCGAGGGCACCATCAGCAGCATCACGCCGCGCGCCATGACCCACTGCGCCACCGACTGCTCGAGCACCTGCAGGGTCTTGCTGCGGATGCCGCGGGCGTCCGGCTCGGGATGGAAGATGCGCGCCGAGAGTCCGATGCGGACGGGGCGCCGCCTGCCGATCATGTCCTCACCTCCTCGCGAAAGCACCGCACCGCCGCATCCACCACGCCCTCGATGCCGCCTTCCTCGGCATGCTGCCGGCGCAGGAAGCCGGCATGGTTGCCCTCGCCGGCTGCCACCCGATAGATCTCCTCGAGCGCGGCGCGGCTCTCCAGCGCGGCGGCATGCGGCTCGAGCCGCCGCAGGGTGGCGAGGATGTCCTCGCGCAGGGAGAGCGGCTCGTTGCTCTTCGGGTGCACCAGCGTGCCGTCGAGGCCGAAGCGGCAGGCCTGGAAGCGGTTGTAATTGTAGACGAGGTAGTCGTCCTCGGCCGGCGGCGCATCGGCGCGCTCCAGCAGCATGCGGCACAGGGCCTGCAGGTAGCAGGCCAGCGCGGCGGCGCGCGCCACCGTCAGCGGCGTGTCGCAGACGCGCAGTTCGATGGTGCCGTATTCCGGCTTCGGGCGGATGTCCCAGTAAAAGTCCTTCATGCTCTTCACCACGCCGGTCTTTTCCATCTTGGCGAAGTAGTCGCGCTCGAAGTCTTCCCACTTCAGCAGGAACGGCGCGCGCCCGGAGAGCGGGAAGGCGAACACCGAGTTCAGCCGCGCCGAATCGAACAGCGTGTCCACGCCCTGGAAGAAGGGCGACGAGGCCGACAGCGCGATGAAGTGGGGCAGGTAGCGGTTGAGCGCGTGCAGCAGGAACAGCGCCTCGTCGGCCGAGCCGCAGCCGATGTGCACGTGCTGGCCGAACACGGTGAACTGCTTGGCGAGATAGCCGTAGAGGGTCGACAGCTCGTGGAAGCGCGGCCGCGCGAAGATGCGCTGGTGGAACCAGCGCTGGAACGGGTGCGTGCCGCCGCCGCAGAGGGCGACGTTGAGGCGGTCGCCGGCCGCCACCAGCGCGTCGCGCATCTGTTCCAGCTGCGCCAGCAGCGCGGCGTGGCGCACATGCACGTCGGTGGACACTTCGATCATGCTCTCGGTCATCTCCGGCTTGACGTCGCCGGGGAAGCGCCCGCGCCCAAGCAGATGCAGCATGTCGCTGGCCGAGGCGGAGAGGTCGAAGTCGGCCGGGTTGACGAGCTGCAATTCCAGCTCGACGCCCATGGTGAGCGCCTCGGCGGACTTGAAGGGCTCGAGCGGCATGCTCAGGCCTCCTCCCGGCGCTGCGTTTCGCCGGCCCATACCAGCGCCCAGCGGGTCATCAGCGGCCCGAGCACCTCGAGCAAAAGAATCACCGCCATCACGCCGGCCACTTCGTCGAGCAGGTCGAGCTTCAGATAGCGCGTCTGCTCCAGCAGCAGGATGGCGAAGGCCGACAGCGGCGTCATGGCCAGGCCGGTGAGCATGCCCTTGCGCCAGGTCACGCCGCTCAGGCGCGCGAACAGGGTGGTCGCCAGCGTCTTCACCAGCATGCGCCCGAGCACCACGGCGCAGGCGAGCTGCACGCCCGTGAAGGCCTGGCGCCAGTCCAGCGTGGCGCCGACGAAGACGAACAGCAGCACCGTCAGCAGGTCGCCGAGCGCGCCGAAGTTGCGCTGCACCTGCGAGAGCACCACGCGCCGCTGCCGCGCCACCACGCCGAAGGCGAGCGCCGCCAGCAGGGGGGAGAAATTGAGCGCGTCGGTGAACGCGGTGAGCAGCAGCACGGCCAGCGCGAAGACGACGGTGGCATTGCGCGCCAGGCCGCCGAGGAAGCGCAGCAGGCCCGGCACCACCGCGCCGAACAGCGCGCCGAGGCCGGCCGACACCAGCACCACCACCAGGCTGCTCCAGACCGCCTGGAAGACGCTGCCGGCGCTGAAGAGCACGCCGTAGCCGACCACCGCCTTGAAGGCCACCAGGGCCAGCACGCAGTTGAAGGCGGACAGGTGCAGCGTGCGCTCGGTCACCTGGCCCGAGCTGCGCGACTCGTTCACCACGCGGATCACCGCCGCGGGCGAGGTCGACATGGCCAGCGCCGAGAGCAGGAGGGCCGGCAGGAGCGGGACGAACAGCGCCTGGGCGATGAGGAAGACCACGTAAAAGGTGAGATAGGCCTCGGCGATGCCGGTGACGAGCAGCCAGGGATTCGCCCGCAGCCAGCCGAGGTTGATGCGATAGCCGAGCTCGAAGAGGATCAGCGAGAAGGCCACGTCGGCGAGCAGCGCGACGGGGCCGCCGGCCGGATCGGGCAGGAAGCCGCCCTGGCTGGCCGCCATGGCGAAGCCGGCGATGCCGTAGCTGCTGATGCGCGGCAGCGCCAGCCAGCGGTGGCCGAATTCCCCCGCCAGCCAGGCGACGGCGAGGGCCAGCGGCCAGGCGATCTGGCCCAATACGCCCATCAGTGTTTCAGTCATGCTTCCTCCTGATTAGCGTCCCGGAAACCGCGCAGCGAAAGTCAGTCCCGCCAGGACGCCGCTTTCGCCGCCTGTTTCAGAATGCCTGGTCCCAACGCAGGCTGAGCCGGATGGCGGAATTGATGAGGCCGACCATGCTGTAGGTCTGCACGAAGTTGCCCCACTGCTCTCCCGTGCGCGGATCGATGTGCTCGGCGAGCAGGCCGTGGCAGTTGCGGCAGGCGAGCAGCCGCTCGAAGAGCGCCCGCGCCTCGTCGCGGCGTCCGAGGGCGGCGAGCGCGTTGATGTACCAGAAAGTGCAGATCAGGAAGGCGTTCTCCGGCTCCCCGAAATCGTCCTTCTCGACATAGCGGAAGATGAAATCGCCGCGGCGCAGTTCGCGCTCGACGGCGGCGACCGTGCCGGCGAAACGCGGATCGTCGGCCTGCAGGAAGCCAACCTCGTTGAGCAGCAGCAGGCTGGCGTCCATCGAATTGCCGTCGAGGGTGGCGGCAAAGCTGTTCAGCTTCTCGTTCCAGGCGCGCTTGCTGACGACGCGGTGGATGCGCTCGGCCTGGGCCTGCCAATAATCGTGCCGCTGCGCCAGGCCGAGGCGCGCCGCGATCTTCGCCAGGCGGTCGCAGGCGACCCAGCACATGACGCTGGAGAAGGTGTGCACCCGCGCCGAGCCGCGCAGCTCCCACAGACCGGCGTCGGGCTGGTCATGCACCTGCACGGCGCGCTCGCCGAGCGCCTCCAGCCGCCGGAACAACGCCTCGTCACCGCAGCGCACCAGGCGCCGGTCGAAGAAGACGTGGGTGGCGGTCAGGATGGCGGAGCCATAGACGTCGTGCTGCACCTGCCGGTAGGCCTGGTTGCCGACGCGCACCGGCCCCATGCCGCGGTAGCCAGGCAGGCTGTCGATGACCTGCTCCTCGATTTCGGCGCGACCGTTGATGCGGTACACCGGCTGCAGCACGGCATCCCGGGCGCCGGCGGCGATGTTCACCACGTAGCCGAGATAGCGCTCCATGGTGCGCGTCGTGCCGAGGCGGTTGAGCGCGTTCACCACGAAATAACCGTCGCGCAGCCAGCAGTAGCGGTAGTCCCAGTTGCGGCCGCTGCCGGCCGCTTCCGGTATCGAGGTGGTCATGGCGGCGACGATGGCGCCCGAGTCGTCGTAGGCGTTGAGCTTGAGCGTGATGGCGGCGCGAATCACCGCCTCCTGCCATTCGAAGGGGATCGAGAGATAGCGCACCCATTCGCGCCAATAGGCGGCCGTTTCCTCGGCAAAGTGGCGCGCGGTCTCGCCCACCGCGCCCTGCAGGGTCTCGTCGGGCCCGAGGATCAGCGTCGCCGTGTCCTCCAGGAAGAACGGCATCTCCTCGATGATGGCCGTCACCGAAGCATCGGTGGTCAGGCGCAGCGTCAGTTCCGGGGCGACGTAGCGGATGTGGTTGCTGCCCCAGGTCACGGCCGGACGGCTGCGGCCGTAGTCGTGGGCCGGACGCATGCGCAGCACGACGCGCGGGCTGCCGGACAGCCGGCGCAACTGCCGCACCAGGGTCATCGGCGCGAACATGCGGCCGTGCTGGCGAAAGCGCGGTGCGAAGTCGGTGACCTCCACCACGCCGCCATGCCTGTCGTGCAGGCGCGTCACCAAAATGGCCGTGTTGGTCAGGTATTCCTGCTCGGCGTGGGAAAAATCGACGAGATCGACGGCGGCATAACCGAAGTCTTCGTCAGCCCGCCGCTCGCGCAGCAGCGAGCAGAACATGGCATCGCCGTCGAAGCGCGGGAAGCAGGCCCAGACGATTTCGGCCGTCGGCCCGACGAGGGCGCCGATGCTGCAGTTGCCGATCAGGGCCAGGTCCAGGCTGCTCATGTCGCCCACCCCCTCTCCTGCCGGCGGCAAGCGGGGATGCGCGCCAGCAACTCGTCCAGCCAGGCGCGCACCGCCTGCACGTTGTCCAGCCGCCAGCGCGCGATGCTTGGCCCTTCACCCACCTTGATGGAATCGCCGCCCAGATCGTTGACCACGCTGAAGCCGTATTCGTCGGTGATGTCATCGCCGAGGAACACCGGCCGCCGGCCGCGAAAAGGGGCCTCCGACATGAACTCCGCAATCGCCGTGCCCTTGTCGCGGCCGGCCGGCTTCACCTCCAGCACGCATTTGCCCGGTTGCAGCCTCACCATCGCGCCGGCATCGGCAACGATGCGCGCGAGGGCATCGGTCACCTGCCTCTCCAGCGACGGGTTCTGCCTGTAATGCACCGCCAGCGTCAATCCCTTGTCCTCCAGAACCAGGTCCCGCACGCCGTCGAAAGTTCCCTTGACGAGGGCTTTCAGCCGGGGCAAATCCACTCCTTCCGGTGCGTGGCTGTGGCAGCCGCCGGCGGAGTCGCGGCGCTCCAGGCCGTGCTGTCCGGCGATCGGCAGGCGCAGCCCCGGGAACAGGGCGTCGACATCGGCGACGCGGCGGCCGCTGATGAGCGCGACGGCGCCGCCGCTGCATTCGTGCAGCTGCCGGATGCTGGCCACCAGGCCGGCGTCGACGCGCACGCCGGATGGCGTCGGCGCGATTTCCAGCAGGGTGCCGTCGATGTCGAAGAAAAAGGCCCGTGCGCCATCCGCCGCCGACATGTCCATCAGCGCGCCGTTCAGGATCGTTGTTTCGGCCATGGGCCTTTCCGTTCCTGCACCCTTTCCCGGCGCCGCATGCCGGCCGCGTCGAGCAGCATGCGCCCGGCCCAGCGATAGACGTTGAACTCGGCCACCAGGCCGCGCATCAGCCGCATGCGGTCGCGCTGCTCCACCACCGGCATCGACAGCGCCATGTGCAGTGCCGCCGCGCAGCGGTCGGCATCGTAGGGGTTGACGATCAGGGCTTCCGGCAATTCGCGCGCCGCGCCGGTGAAGCGGCTGAGGATCAGCACGCCGCGATCGTCGTCGCGCGACGCAACAAACTCCTTCGCCACCAGGTTCATGCCGTCGTGCAGGCTGCTGACGAAGCACAGGTCAGCCGCCCGGTAGTATTCGTAGACGCCCTGCGGCTCGTGGTGCTCGATCTTCAGGATGATCGGCGTGTAGCCGCCACGGCCGAAGCGCTCGTTGATTTCCCGCGCCAGGGTGCGCACATGCGCCTCGTACTGCTGGTACTCCCCGATGCTGGCGCGTGTCGGCGCGGCAATCTGCACGAAGCTGAAGCGGCCGATCCAGGCCGGCTCCAGTTCGAACAGCCGCTCGATGGCGCGGAAGCGCTCGATGACACCCTTGGTGTAATCCAGGCGATCGACGCCGACGCCCAGCAGGTGATCCCGCCCCAGGCCGTGCCGGCGGCGGACATCGCTGCGGCACTGCTCGACCGGCTTCGCCGTCAGCTCGGGCGGCGGCGGCCACTCGATGGAAATCGGGTAGCGCTTCACCATCGTCGTCTTGCCGCCGTAGCTGACGCTGAAATTCTCGCGGTTGACGCGCGCCTCGAGCATGCGGTCCACCGTGTCGACGAAGTTGTTGCAGTGGAACTGCGTGTGGAAGCCGAGGATGCTGCTGCCGAGCAGCCCCTCGAGGATTTCCTCGCGCCAGGGGCAGATGGAAAACGCCTCGGGGTTGGGCCAGGGGATGTGCCAGAAGGTGATGACGATCGCTTCCGGCAGGCGCTCGCGGATCATGCGCGGCAGCAGGGCCAGGTGGTAGTCCTGCACCAGCACGATGGGATTCGGCTTCTTCGCCTCGGCCACCACCGCCTCGGCGAACTTGCGGTTGACTTCGACGTACTGCCGCCAGTCCGCGGTGCGGAAGGTCGGCCGTACGTGGGCGATGTGGCACAGCGGCCACAAACCTTCGTTGGAGAATCCGTAGTAGTAGCCCGCTTCCTCCTCGGGCGTCAGCCAAACGCGGCGGATATGGTAGGCCGGCCGCTCCGGCGGCACGGCGACGCGACCGCTGCCGTCCGCCGCATCGCGGTCCGCGCTGCCGCTGCCGTGCGCGATCCAGGTGCCGGAACAGGCGCGCATGATCGGTTCCAGCGCAGTGACCAGCCCGCTCGCCGGCCGCTGCACCTCGACCTGCTCGCCGCGGCGCACATGGATGTAGGGCTCGCGGTTGGAAACAACCAGCACGTCCTCGCCGGAGAGCTCGCCATGCAGGATGGCGCGCAGGGTTTCCGGCGTCCACGTCAGCTGGGCATCGTCGCGCGGGCGGAACTCCGCCTCCATTTCCCTGATCAGGACGCGCAGGTCGCGCGCGATCGGACGGAACTCCGGCGCCGCCACCTCGATCCGGCCTGGCTCGCGCAGCAGGCCTTCGCCGCGCAGCAGCGCGCGCATGCCCTGGATCCAGCCACGCCAGGAAAGCTGGGCGATCGCCACCGTGATGAGAGAGATGACCAGGCCAAGACCGATGAAGAAATAGAAAACGTAGCGCTTGGTTTCCTCGCTGCGCCGCTGGATGAAACTCATGTCGTGCACCAGCACCAGGGTGCCGGCCCGGTCGCCTTCCATCTCGATCGGGCGCACTGCCACATGCAGCGGTCCCTGTCCGCTGTCGAGCAGCCGCGCCGAAGGATCGCCGAAGCGGTCGATCCTGTCGCAGCGGATGGCCTCGGGAAATCCTTTCGTCGCCAGCAGCGCGCCGCCTTCCGGGCAAAAGCCGACGCCGAACAGGCGCTCGTCCTGGAGGAGACGCGAGAAGTAAAGCAGGGTCTTGGCCTTCTGACCGGCCTTCAGTTGCTCCTCCAGGGACTCCTGCACGGAATTGGCGATCAGCTCGGCACGAATGTCGAGATCGCGCACGAACCAGCGCAGGGTCAGCTGGTCGACCAGCGGCACGACGGCGTAAGCCATCGCCGCCAATGCCAGCAACAAAGGAAGGATAAATCGCAGGGAAAGTGACATAAGCTGACTTTCGGGCCTCGCCCTCGGCCTAAAAGTATCATGTTTCACCCTCGCATTGCGCCGCTTGGCGATTTCAAGTTTCGCAATGGTTGCCGGAGCAGCCCCCTTGCTTTACGCTGGCGGCCGTGAATCCTTCCCCGCAACGCGCGCACCTCGTCCTGCTTCTGCTCCTCGCCGCCCTGCTCGGCATCGGCCTGTGGGCCTATCACGGCGTCGGCGATTCCCTGCGCGAAATCCGCGCCACCGGCCTGAAGGCCCTGCTCGAGACGCAAATCGGGGCGTTGGAGCAGTGGATCGCGGAGGGTCGGCGCGAGGCCGAACAGCTGTCCGTCGATCCATCGCTGCGGGCATCGATCGCCAGGCTGTCGCGCGGCGGGCAGAAAAGCGGCGAGGGCGAACAAGTCGTCGAACACATCCTGCGTGAAGCCGGCAGCATGGGCATCACCTCCGTCCACGTCCTCGACAGTCAAGGCCGCATCCTCGCCTCGAGCGACACGGATCGCGTCGGCCAGACCGTCACGGCCGATTTTCTTGGCTACCTCCGCCCTACGCTCGGCGGCAAATCGGTGTTCGTGCGGCCCTATCGCAGCGGCAGCGGCGCCGGCCCGTCGCTGCTCGGGCGCGCCTGGGTCGCCGCGCCGGTGCGCGCGGAAAACGGCAGGCCGCTGGCCATTCTGGCGCTCGGCGCGCCGGCGCAGGACCGCCTCAAGTCTCTGTTCCTGGCCGCCCGCCCCGGCCGCACGGGCGAGGCGCTGGCCTTCGACTCGGACGGCTGGCTGATCTCGGAAAGCCGCCATGCGAAAGCGCTCACCGAGCGCGGCCTGGCGCACCGGACGGTGCTGCCCGACAGCGAGACGCTCACTCCGCTTGCCGCCGCCGCCATCGCCTCGCGCACGGCGGACGGCCCGCACGAGGGCCTGCTGCTCGCGCCCTATCCGAATTATCTCGGCCGCGAGGTGATCGGCGCCTGGCGCTGGCTGCCCGACCACGACATCGGCGTGGCGGTCGAAATGGAGGCGGGCGAAGCCTACGCCCCGCTCACCTACCTGCAAATCGGCTTCGCCGTCGTCCTGCTGCTGATGGGCATGGTATGGCTGTCCGGCTTCCTGCCGCCGCAGGTGCTGGCGGCGCTGCTGCGGCGCGACGGGCGCGCCAGGCAGTTCGGTCCCTACCGGCTGGTCCGCCAGATCGGCGAAGGGGCGCTCGCCAACGTGTACCTGGCGCAGCACCGCATGCTGAAGCGTCCGGCCGCGGTGAAGGTGCTCAAGCCGCAGACCAGTTCCGACGAATGGACCGCCCGCTTCCAGCGCGAGGTGCAGTTCGCCAGCCAGCTGTCCCACCCGAACACCATCGCCATCTACGATTACGGCACGGGCCCGGGCGGGGAATTCTGGTACGCCATGGAATACCTGGAGGGGCTGTCGCTCGCCGACCTGGTCGAGCGCTACGGGCCGGTGCCGCCTTCGCGCGCGGCCTGGATATTGCGCCAGACCTGCGCTTCGCTATGGGAAGCGCATGCCGGCGGCCTGGTGCATCGCGACATCAAGCCGCAGAACATCATGCTGTGCGACATCCGCGGTGAGCGCGACGTGGCGAAGGTGCTCGACTTCGGCCTGGTCAAGCAGACCTCCGGCGAGCAGACGCGCGACCTCACCAGCACGCTGCGCATCCTCGGCACGCCGCTCTACATGTCGCCGGAACGTATCCGCCACCCCGGCGACGCCGACGCCCGCGCCGACATCTACGCGCTGGGCGCCGTCGGCTACTATCTGCTCACCGGCAAGCGCCTGTTCGAGACCGAGACCGAGCACGACCTGGTCTACCAGGTGCTGCACACGGTGCCGCCGCTGGCCTCCGAGAGCGCCCCTTTCGTCGTGCCGGTCGAACTCGATGCCCTCATCGGCCGCTGCCTGGAGAAGGACCCCGACCGGCGCCCGCAGAGCATGGCGGAAGTGGCCGGCGCACTCGACGCCGTGCTGGTCTACCAGCCGTGGACGCGCGCCCAGATCGAAGCCTGGTGGAAGCAGCACTGGCTGCCGGAAGACCACCCCGAGCGCCGCTTCAGGGCTGCCTGACGACGATGATGTGCACGCGGTAGGGGCCGTGCGCGCCGAGCACCAGCGTCTGCTCGATGTCGCCGGTGCGCGAGGGGCCGGAAATGAAGTTCACCGCGCGCGGCGGCTCGCCGCATTCGGCGCGCACCAGGTCGAAGGCCTCCTCCATGCCGCGCACGATGCGCGCCGCCGGCACGAGGGCGACGTGCGTCTCCGGCAGCAGGCTGTTGGCGGCCGGCGTGCCGGCGCCGGAGAGCACCACCAGCGAGCCGGTCTCCGCCACCGCGCAGAAGACGCCCGTGATGCCGACGAGGTCGTCGCCGTTGGCGGGGCGGCCTTCCACCCGCAGGCCGGCGCCGGCCCAGTCGAGGCCGGCCAGTTGCGGCCAGGCGACGGCCTGGCGGGGCAGATCATGCGCGGCGAGGTAGCGGGCGACGGCGGCCGGCGCCTCGTCCATGCTGGCCACCTCTTCGGCCGTGCTGGCCAGGGCTTCGGCGCGGGCGCAAAAGCGCGCCACCGGGTCGCCCTCGACCGCCGGGCGCGGTCCCTGCGCGCGGCGCGCCAGCACGGCATTCAGCGCCGTGCGTCCGGCGGCGGCATTCTCCGCGGTGCGGCCGAGGCGCCGCCGGATGCGGCCGAGGATGTCTGCGCGGGAATCCTGAATTGCCATCTCAAGCCACCCGGTTGCGCGGCTCGCCGCGGGCGAAGGCCTCGATGTTGCCGGTGAGCTGGTCGAGCAGCGCCTGCATCGCCCGCGCCGAGGCCCAGGCGACATGCGGCGTCAGGATGAAGTTGGGCAGGTCGAGTTCGAGCAGCGGGTTGCCCTCGCGCGGCGGCTCCTGCGACAGCACGTCGAAGCCGGCGCCGCCGATCCAGCCCTCCTTCAGCGCGCGCGCCAGCGCCGCCTCGTCGACCAGGCCGCCGCGCGCGGTGTTGATGAGCACGGCGTCGCGCTTCATGCGCTTGAGTTCCGCCGCGCCGATCATGCCGCGCGTGGCGTCGTTCAACGGGCAGTGCAGCGAGATCACGTCGGCTTCGCGCAGCACCGTCTCGAACGCCGTCCTGCCGGGCCTGACTTTTGTTTCTTCCACGCCCTTGTGCTCGCCCCACAGCACGCGCATGCCGAAGGCCTCGGCCAGCCGCGCCACGCCCTCGCCGAGCGAGCCGCGGCCGAAGATGCCCAGCGTCGCGCCGTGCAGGTCGCCGATCGGGTGGTCGAAGAAGCAGAACATCGGCGCCTGCTGCCACTTGCCGGCTTGCACGTCGCGCCGGTAGGCGAGCAGGTTGCGCCGCAGCGCCATGGCCAGCGCGATGGCGTGCTCGGGCACGGTGTTCGCCGCGTAGCCGCGGATGTTGCAGGCGACGATGCCGTGCGCGCGGCACCAGGCCAGATCGACGTTGTCGGTGCCGGTGGCGGCGCAGGCGATCATCTTCAGCTTCGGCAGGGCGGCGAGCAGCTCGCCGCGCAGCTGCAGCTTGTTCACGATGACGATGCTGGCGTCGCGCAGGCGCTGTGCCAGTTCCTCGGGCTTCGTCAGCGGATATTCGTCGTAGTCGTGCGGAAAGTCCGGGCGGCGGAAGCTGCCGCGGATGGAATCGCGCTCGAGGAAGACGATGCGGTGTTCGCTCATGCGCGGCGCCCTGCTGCGTATTGTTCGCGGAAAGTGCGGCCTTCGGGTGCCGGGAAATCGCGCCCCGCCGTCCACGCCGGCGCCATGCCCATGACGCGGATGCGCTCGCCGCCGCCGGCCTGCCATTTCAGGTAGCGCGCGCCGATGCGCGCCGCCAGCCCATACAGCGCGGGATGCCGCGCCAGCCAGGACCACGCGGCGAGCGCCAGGCGCTCGCCGCGCGGGCGCAGGCCGCGCTCGACCTGCGCCTCGCGCAGCTTGCGCATGAGCTCGGGCAGCGGGATCTTCACCGGGCACACCGCGCCGCACTGGTTGCACAGGGTGGCGGCATGCGGCAGGTCGATGGCGTTCTCGATGCCGACGAACAACGGCGTCAGCACCGCGCCCATCGGGCCGGGATAGACCCAGCCGTAGGCGTGGCCGCCGACGGTCTGGTACACCGGGCAGTGGTTCATGCAGGCGGCGCAGCGGATGCAGCGCAGCATGTCCTGGAAGCCGCCGCCGAGCAGGTCGACGCGGCCGTTGTCGACGAGGATGAAATAGAGGTGCTCGGGGCCGTCCGTGTCGCCGGGCCGCCTGACCCCCGTCAGCAGCGAAAAGTAGTTGGAGATCGTCTGCCCGGTGGCCGAGCGCGGCAGGATGCGCATCAGCGTGGCGAGGTCCTCCAGCGTCGGAATCACCTTCTCGACGCCGGTGATGACGACGTGCACGCGCGGCAGCGTCGTCACCATGCGGCCGTTGCCCTCGTTGGTGACCAGCGCCACCGAGCCCGTCTCGGCGACGAGGAAGTTGCCGCCGGAGATGCCCATGTCGGCCGAGAGGAAGTGCGCGCGCAGGACTTCGCGGGCCTCGCGCGTCATCTCGCCGATCTCGCGCTTGCGCGGGCGCCGGTGCACGCGCTCGAACAGCGCCGCGACTTCCTCGCGGGTCTTGTGGATGGCCGGCGCGATGATGTGCGAGGGCGTCTCGTTGCCGTTGATCTGCAGGATGTATTCGCCGAGGTCGGTCTCCACCGGCTGCACCCCGGCCGCCTCCAGCGCGGCGTTCAGCCCCGCCTCTTCGGAGAGCATCGACTTCGACTTGATGGCCTTCTTCACGCCGTGGCGGCGGGCGATGTCGATCACCAGGCGGCAGATCTCGGCGCCGTCGCGCGCCCACAGCACCCGGCCGCCGCGCCTTGTCGCCTCGGCTTCGAAGCGCTCCAGCCACAGGTCGAGGTCGGCGATGCCGGCGTCGCGGATGCCCTTCGACGCCTCGCGCGTGGCCTCGAGGTCGATGTCCGCCACGGCGCGGCGGCGGCCCTCGACGAACAGCGCCTTGGCCGTCGTCAGCTTGGCCTGCAGGGCGCGGTCGACGGCGGCGGCCGAGGCGCGCGCCTTGAAGTGCATGGATCGGATTTCCATTTCGCCTCCGGTGGAGGGGGCATTATCGCCGATCGGGCGGACGCGGGGCCCGGCCAGGACGGCTTTTCACGATGTGGTATATTTTTTCACTTCGCAACAATCCAGGACAGCCGTGCCGCAAGCCGAAGCCAAAAGCTCCATCCAGGTCATCGAACGCATGATGACGCTGCTCGACGTGCTGGCGCACCACCATGACGCGGTGAGCCTGAAGCAGCTGTCGCGGGAAACCGGCCTGCACCCATCCACCGCGCACCGCATCCTCGCCGCCATGACGGGCAGCGGCTTCGTCGAGCGCGCCGAGCCGGGCGCCTACCGCCTCGGCATCCGGCTGCTGGAACTGGGCAACATCGTCAAGTCGCGCATCAACATCCGCGAGATCGCGCTGCCCTTCATGCAGGCCCTGCACGGCAAGCTCGGCGAGAGCGTGAACCTCGGCGTGCGCCACGACGACGAGATCATCTACGTCGAGCGCACCTCCAGCGGCCGCTCCTCGGTGCGGGTGGTGCACCTCGTCGGCGCCCGCGCGCCGCTGCACGCCACCGCCGTCGGCAAGCTGTTCCTCGTCGAGGACGGCCTGCAGAAGCTGCGCGAGTATGCCAGGCGCACCGGCCTGCCCGGCTTCACGCCGACCTCGCTGACCACCCTGCCGGCCCTGGAAAAGGAGCTCGACCGCGTGCGCCGCCACGGCATCGCCTTCGACAACGAGGAAATCGAGCAGGGCCTGCGCTGCATCGCCGCGCCGGTGCGCGACGATGCCGGCGAGCTGGTCGCCGGCCTGTCCGTCTCGGCGCCCGCCGAGCGCTACGACGCGGAGTGGATCCTGCCCATCAAGCAGGCCGCCGACGCCATCTCGCACGCGCTCGGCTTCACGAAAAAGTAAAAGGGTCGGCAATGCCGGCCCCTGCGCGGCTCCCGGGCGTCTCAGCCCGCCGGCCGGCGGCCCAGCGCGGCGCTCGGGCGGCTGCCGACGGCCGAGGCGTTCTCGATCCAGCGCTTGATGCGGTTGGCATCGCCGATGCGCGTCAGCTTGCCCCACGAATCCAGCAGCACGATGACCACCGGCCGGTTGTTGAGCCAGGCCTGCATGACCAGGCATTTGCCGGCCTCGCGGATGTAGCCGGTTTTCGACACGGCGATCTCCCAGCCGGAAGCCGGGCTGCGCACGAGCATGTTGGTGTTGTGGTAGGCGATCGGCCGGCCGTCGATCAGCAGGGTGCGTTCGCCGGTGGTGGACAGCTCGCGGATGAGCGGATAGTGCGAGGCGGCAGCCACCATCTTGGTGAGGTCGCGCGCGCTCGAGACGTTGGCAGCGGTCAGGCCGGTCGGGTCCTCGAAGCGCGTGTCCTTGAGGCCGATGGCGGCGGCCTTGTGGTTCATGGCCTCGATGAAGGCCGTGTTGCCGCCCGGATAATGGCGCGCCAGCGCGGAGGCGGCGCGATTCTCGGAGGCCATCAGCGCCAGCAGCAGCATGTCCTCGCGCGAGAGGTGGGCGCCGACCTTCAGGCGGGAGCGGGTGCCCTTGAGGGTGTCCACGTCCTCCTGCCCGATGTTGAGCGTTTCGTTCAGCGGCAAGCGGGCATCCAGCACCACCATCGCCGTCATCAGCTTGGTGATCGAGGCGATCGGCAGGACCGCATCGGAATTCTTCTCGAACAGCACGTCGCCGGAGGACTGGTCCTGCACCACCACGGCGGATGACTGCAGCAGCAGGTTGTCGGGATCCTGCGCTTCCGCCTGCTTCTCGACTTTCTTCGCAGGCCTGGCCTTCACCTTGGCTTTGGCCTTGGCTCTGGGCGGCTGCTTGGCGGCCGTGGCCGCTTCGGCCGGGACCGAAGCGCTCAACGACCCCAGGGCCAAGGCCGCACAGATCGCAAGCAGATTCGTCAGCTTGGTTTTCACGCACTCCCCCCAATTACGGCAAACTGGTTTTCAGTTTAGCACCGAAAGAATAATTTACAAGAATAATAGCTTGTTATGGAGTTTATTTAATGTTTATTCGAAGTTAGTGAGTGCCCAGAAACGTACGCACTTCTTCGCGCCGCGCCATCGTATCCGTATAGCCGAGTTCGATCAAGGCGCGTGTATAGGACTGTTCGAAAAGCAGATAGCTGGCCAAGGCCGAGCCGGCCTTGCTGGTGGCGCCGATGCCGCGCAGCAGGGCGCGCACCGGCCAGGGCAGGCTTTTCACGTGACGCGCCGCCATGTAATCGAGACGCTGGGTGGGAGAAATGACCAGCGTCTCGATCTTGCGCAGGGGGAAACCGGCCTTTTCACGGAGTTCGGGCGGAATGATCGACACCGTGTTGTTGATGCGCTGCAGGCGCTCCAGGTCCACATGCAGGCTGTCGAGGAAGATCGACGAGAGGGCATGGCCGGCGATCTGGGCCAAGGGCGGGTAGACGTCGCCGCGCGTCGAACGCTTTTCATCCTCCATGCGGCCGGCGCCCACCACCAGGATGCGCTCGGCGCCGAGATGGATGGCCGGGGACACCGGCGCCAGCTGGCGCATCGAGCCGTCGCCGAAATACTCGCGATGGATCTTGATGGCCGGAAAGATGAAGGGGATGGCGCTGGAGGCCAGCAGGTGGTCGACGTCGAGGCGCGTCCTGGCGCCGGCCCGATGGGTGCGCTTCCAGGTATCCGCCGCATTGCTGGCCTGGAAGAAGCTGACGCTGTGGCCGGACAGGTAGCCCGATGCCGTGATCGAGACGGCATACAGATCGCCGCTCTCGATCGCCGCGTCGATCTGGCCGAAGTCCAGGCTGCGTTCGAGCAGGCGGCGCAACGGGGTGTTGTCGAGCAGCGAGCGCGGGCTGTGCCTGAAGAGCCAGCCGAACATGAAGGCGGACAGCCAGTTGAGTCCGCTGATGCCGATCCCCAGCGCATCCGACCGGTAGACCTGGTTGGCATGAAAACCGCCCCAGACCTCCTCCAGGTAACGCACGCCCCGGCCGAAATCCCGGGCGAAGCAGGCCAGCGAGGCGGCATTGATGGCGCCTGCCGAGGTGCCGCAGATGATCGGGAAGGGATTGCGCGCCGGATCGGGCAGCAGCTCGCGGATGGCGCCCAGCACGCCGACCTGGTAGGCGGCGCGCGCACCGCCCCCGGTCAGGATCAACGCCGTCTTGTCGGGACTGACTTTCATGACAGCGATAACGGCAGCCGCCCGGCGGCCTTGAAGGCTGTGGTATGCCTCAGGCCCTGGCGGCCGCCTCGACGGCGGTCACCGCCGTCAGGTTGATGATGCGCCGCACGGTGGCGGTCGGCGTCAGGATGGTCACCGGCGCCCGCGTGCCGAGCAGGATCGGCCCGATGGTGACGCCGTCGCCGGAGGCCTGCTTGAGCAGGTTGAAGGCAATGTTGGCGGCATCCAGGGAGGGCATGACCAGCAGGTTGGCCTCCCCCTTCAGGCGGGCGTGCGGGAAGACCTGGTCGCGCACCTCGGCGCAGAGCGCGGCATCGCCGTGCATCTCCCCCTCGACTTCCAGTTCGGGCGCGCGTTCCCACAGCAATTGCGTGGCGCGCTGCATCTTGCGCGCGCTCGGTGTGTCGTAGCTGCCGAAGCTGGAGTGCGACAGCAGGGCCACTTTCGGCGTCAGGCCGAAGCGGCGCACTTCCTCCGCCGCCAGCAGGGTCATCTCGACCAGCTGCTCGGCGCTCGGATCGTAATTGACGTAGGTGTCGCAGAGGAACACCGTCTGCTTGGGCAGCATCAGGCCGTTCATGGCGTAATAGGCCGAGACGCCTTCGCGCCGGCCGATCACCTGGTCGATGTAGTGCAGATGCAGGGCGTAGGTGCCGAAGGTGCCGCAGACCATGCCGTCCGCGTCGCCCTTGTGGATCATCATGGCGCCGATCAGGGTGTGGCGCCGGCGCATCTCGATCTGCGCATAGCCGGGCGAGACGCCCTTGCGCTCGGTGAGCTGGTGGTAGGTCTGCCAGTAGTCCTTGTAGCGCGGGTCCTGCTGCGGGTTGCACAGTTCGAAATGCACGCCCGGACGGATGCGCAGGCCGCATTTCTGGATGCGGTGCTCGATCACCTCGGGCCGGCCGATCAGGATGGGTCTCGCCAGATGCTCGTCCGACACCACCTGCACGGCGCGCAGCACGCGCTCGTCCTCGCCCTCGGCGTAGACGATGCGCGTGTCGACCTGCTTGGCCGCGGCGAACACCGGCTTCATCAGCAGGCCGGAGTGGTAGACGAACTGCTGCAGCTGGTCGCGGTAGGCGTCGAAATCGGCAATCGGCCGGGTGGCGACGCCCGAATCCATCGCCGCCTTGGCCACCGCCGGCGCGATCTTGACGATCAGGCGCGGATCGAAGGGTTTCGGGATGAGGTACTCCGGCCCGAAGTTGAGTTCCGAGCCGGCGTAGGCGGCCGCCACCACGTCGGACTGCTCGGCATGCGCCAGCTCGGCGATGGCGCGCACCGTGGCCAGCTCCATTTCCTGGGTGATGGTGGTGGCGCCGACATCCAGCGCGCCGCGGAAGATGAAGGGGAAGCAGAGGACGTTGTTGACCTGGTTCGGATAGTCCGAGCGGCCGGTGGCGATGACGCAATCCGGCCGCACCGCCTTGGCCTCCTCCGGCAGGATCTCGGGGATGGGGTTGGCCAGCGCCAGGATCAGCGGTTGGTCGGCCATGTTCCTGACCATTTCCGGCTTGAGCACACCGGCGGCCGACAGGCCGAGGAAGATGTCGGCACCGGCGACGATCTCGGCCAGACTGGTGGCGGCCGTGTCCTGGGCGAACTGCGCCTTGCTCGGGTCGAGGTCGGCCAGGCGCTTCCTGCTCAACACGCCCTTGGAGTCGGTCATCCAGACGTTCTCGCGGCGCAGGCCGAGGGCGAGCATGAGGTCGACGCAGGCGATGGCGGCGGCGCCGGCGCCGGAGCACACCAGCTTCACGTCCTCGATCTTCTTGCCGACCACGCGCAGGCCGTTCAACACCGCGGCGGCGGAGATGATGGCGGTGCCGTGCTGGTCATCGTGGAAGACCGGAATGCGCATGCGCTCGCGCAGTTTCTTCTCGATGTAGAAGCATTCGGGCGCCTTGATGTCCTCGAGGTTGATGCCGCCGAAGGTCGGCTCCAGCGCGGCGATGATGTCGATCAGCTTGTCGGGGTCGAGTTCGCTCACCTCGATGTCGAAGACATCGACGCCGGCGAATTTCTTGAACAGCACGCCCTTGCCTTCCATCACCGGCTTGCCGGCGAGCGGGCCGATGTTGCCCAGCCCGAGCACCGCCGTGCCGTTGGTGATCACCGCCACCAGATTGCCGCGCGAAGTCAGGCTGGAAGCCTCGGCGGGATTGGCGACGATTTCCTCGCAGGCGGCCGCCACGCCGGGCGAATAGGCCAGCGCCAGGTCGCGCTGGGTGACCAGTTGCTTGGTCGGCGTGACGGCGATCTTGCCGGGGCGAGGCTTGCGGTGGTATTCGAGGGCGGCGTCTCGGGTTGCTTGATCCATCTTGTTGTCCTTGAATTTACCCGGCTGGGCAATAAGTGAGTTTATCGGGGTATCGAAGTGTGGCATAATATTCCATTGAGTTTTTCGCCTCAAATCGCAAACACCCCGGATAATTTTTCGCTTGCCGCCCGATCCGGCCGGCAACGACGATGACTTTTCAAAGATCAGTCCTGGAGACCTGCAACATGAACCAGCGCTTTTCCGATCCCGCCGCACTCAACGCCCCGACTTACGTCCGCCATGCCCGCCTCAAGGCCTGGGTTGCCGAAGTGGCGGCGCTCACCCAGCCCGACCGCATCGTCTGGGCCGACGGTTCCGAGGAGGAATACGACCGCCTGTGCGGGGAAATGGTTGCCGCCGGCAGCCTGATCAAGCTCAACCCGGAAAAGCGCCCGAACTCCTACCTGGCCTGGTCGGACCCCTCCGACGTGGCCCGCGTCGAGGACCGCACCTTCATCTGCTCGCAGCACAAGGAAGACGCCGGCCCGAACAACAACTGGGAAGATCCGGCGAAGATGAAGGCCACCCTGACGGGGCTCTTCAACGGCTGCATGCGCGGCCGCACGATGTACGTCATTCCCTTCAGCATGGGGCCGCTCGGCAGCCCGATCGCCCACATCGGCGTGGAAATTTCCGATTCGCCCTACGTCGTCACCAACATGCGCATCATGACGCGCATGGGCCAGGCGGTGTATGACGTGCTGGGCGAGGACGGCGAGTTCGTGCCCTGCCTGCACAGCGTCGGCCACCCCCTGCAGCCCGGCCAGCAGGACGTGCGCTGGCCCTGCAACAAGGACACCAAGTACATCGTGCACTTCCCCGAGACGCGCGAGATCTGGTCCTTCGGCTCGGGCTACGGCGGCAACGCCCTGCTTGGCAAGAAGTGCTTCGCGCTGCGCATCGCCTCGACCATGGCGCGCGACCAGGGCTGGCTGGCCGAGCACATGCTGATCCTCGGCGTCGAGTCGCCGCAGGGCGAAAAGAGCTACGTCGCCGCCGCCTTCCCCAGCGCCTGCGGCAAGACCAACTTCGCCATGCTGATCCCGCCGAAGACCTTCGGCGGCTGGAAGGTCACCACCGTCGGCGACGACATTGCCTGGATCAAGCCGGGCCAGGACGGCCGCCTCTACGCCATCAACCCCGAGGCCGGCTACTTCGGCGTCGCCCCCGGCACCTCGGAAAAATCCAACTACAACGCCATGGCGACGCTGCACGCCAACATCCTCTACACCAACGTCGCGCTGACCCCGGACGGCGACGTCTGGTGGGAGGGCATGACGAAGCAGCCGCCCGACAAGCTCACCGACTGGACCGGCAAGGAGTGGACGCCCGGCTGCGGCCGCCCGGCGGCGCACCCCAACGCCCGCTTCACCGCGCCCGCCAGCCAGTGCCCGTCCCTCGACGAAAAATGGGAAGACCCGGCCGGCGTGCCCATCTCCGCCTTCATCTTCGGCGGCCGCCGCTCGACCACCGTGCCGCTGGTGTTCGAGGCCTTCAACTGGAACTACGGCGTCTACATGGCCGCCACGCTGGGCTCGGAAACCACCGCCGCCGCCGCCGGCAAGATCGGCCAGGTGCGCCGCGACCCCTTCGCCATGCTGCCCTTCTGCGGCTACCACATGGGCGATTATTTCAATCACTGGCTGCGCATGGGTCATGTCGTCGACAATCCGCCGCGCATCTTCACGGTGAACTGGTTCCGCCAGGACGAGAAGGGCAACTTCATGTGGCCCGGCTTCGGCGAAAACATGCGCGTGCTGAAATGGATCGTCGATCGCGTCAAGGGACGCGTCGGCGCGCAGCAAACCCCTCTCGGCTGGATGCCGCGCTTCGAGGACCTCGACTGGACCGGGCTGGAAGACGTCAGCAAGGCGCAGTTCCAGGAACTTACCCGCGTCGACACCCAGATGTGGCAGGAAGAACTCGACCTGCACGGAGAACTGTTCGACAAACTGAAGGAGCGTCTGCCCAAACAACTGGTGCTCAAGCGCGAACTCTTCCGCATGAACTTCAGCGGCCTCGAGTAAGCGGCCACTACCGCGAAACGGGCGCCTTGGGCGCCCGTTTTCATTTTCGGGGATGCTATCCTGTGGCGGACATGAACCCGCCCGCATTGTTTCCCGCCGCCCGGCGCATGGGTGCCATCGCGCCGTTTCATGTCATGGAGCTGCTTGGCCGTGCGCGAGAACTCGAGGCCGCGGGCCGCAGCATCATCCACATGGAAGTGGGCGAACCGGATTTTCCGACTCCGCCGCAGATGGTCGAGGCCGCAACAGCATTCATCCGGGGCGGCCAGGTGTTCTACACCCCTGCCCTCGGCATCCCGGCCCTGCGCGAGGCGATAGCGCGCTTCTATGCAGAGCGCTATGCCATCGAGGTCTCACCCGAACGGATCGTCGTCACCGCCGGCGCTTCGGGCGCCTTGCTGCTCGCACTGGCCGTGCTGCTCGACCCGGGCGATGAACTGCTGCTGCCGGACCCCGGCTACCCCTGCAACCGGCATTTCGTGCGCACGCTCGAGGGCCTGCCGTGCCCGCTGCGCGTCGGTCCGGAAACCGATTACCAGCCGACCCCGGAACAGGTCGCGCAGCATTGGGGCGGGCGTACCAAGGGGCTGCTGGTGGCCTCCCCTGCCAACCCGACCGGCACCTTGATCGCGCCTTCGGCCATGGCCGGCCTGGCGGACTGCGTGGCGCAGCGCGGCGGCGCCCTGCTGGTCGACGAGATCTACCACGGATTGACTTATGGCTGCGACGCGCAGACCGCGCTTGCGCTGTCGGATGACGCGTTCGTCATCAACAGCTTCTCCAAGTATTTCGGCATGACCGGATGGCGCCTGGGATGGCTGGTGGCACCACGGCGCTTCGTGCGCGAAATCGAGAAACTCGCGCAGAACCTGTTCATTTCGCCGTCGACGCCGGCGCAGCATGCCGCCCTCGCCGCCTTCCGGCCCGACACGATCGCTTTGCTGGAGGAAAGGCGCTCGGAATTCGCGGCACGGCGCGACTTCCTGTTGCCGGCGCTGCGCCGGCTGGGTTTTCGCATCGCCGCCGAACCGCGCGGCGCCTTCTATCTCTACGCCGATTGTTCGACGCTCGCGACGGACAGCGGCGCCTTCGCGCGCGAGCTCATCGAGCAGTCTGGCGTTGCCATCACGCCCGGGCTGGATTTCGGCGAAAACGCGCCGCTGCGGCACTTACGCTTCGCCTACACGGTGGGCCTGGAAAAACTGGAAGAAGGCGTGATGCGGTTGGCACGCCACTTGGGGAAATAGCCCGCGCGCTCAGGCACTGCCGTTGCGGGCGCGCCGGACAGCGGCCTCGATGCGCTGCTTCTCCGCCAGCACCTTCGCGGCATACAGGCCTTCGTCGTCGCTGACGGCTCCGGCGTATTGCTGCAGACCGGCTTCGAGCGAGCCGGCGCGGCGGATGGATTCCTTCAGCACGAGGGCGCCGACTTGAATGTTCTGCACCGGGTCGAGCAGGCCGTTGCCGCCCACTCCGTCGATCTTGTCCTGATGGAAGCGCGGGATCACTTGCATGAGTCCCTGTGCGCCGAGCGGGCTTTCGGCGATCGGATTGAAGCCCGATTCGATGGCGATGACGGCGACGATCAGCATCGGCTCGAGGCCGGCCCTTTCGCCGGCAGCCTGGGCCGCCAGCACCAAGGGCTCGATGGCCGACGCGGCCACGCGATACTTGCGTGAAAGATATTCGATCGCCGGACGCGCGCCGGAAGGCGAAACGGCCTGCTCGGCGGCCGGCGAGGACGATGCCTTCGACGTGCGGCCATCACTGAACAGGTCGCCGAGTTCCTGCAGGCCTCGCTCGTGACTTTCTGCCGATCCGACATACATCAGCATGAAAGCCGTGACAAGAAAGCCGGCGGCCAATAGCCCGCCATGGGCGAAATGCACTACGCAGGATGACGCATCCTTCATGAACTTCCACAGCCAAGCAGTTTTGCTCATGCTTGTTCTCCTAATGCTCCGGCACTCCCTGCACCGATTCGCCTGGCGCAAGCGCCATGAGAAGAAACGGTGTGGAGGATTTGCGGGCGCGGTCATTGCGCCGATGAACTCGGTTGCCGAAAGAACCGTTACGAAAGGGTGTCCATATTAAATTGGCAAAGGCCAAAAATCTTGGCATCCGCCTCTAAAATGCGGCATTGCAATTTTTCGCATGATATTGTTTTTGCTGGTTATTGTCAAGCAATTAAGAAAATTATTGTGCTGCGCACAGTAAAAACCAACAGCACTCGGGAATCGAGTGCTGGGGTCTTAAGCGGATTTGGCGGGAAACGGACCGCGGATGGGCGACCGGCCACGGAGTGACCCAGCCGCCCATCCGGGCGGTCCGGACGGGCTCAGGAAGGACGCGAGCCGGTCGGAAACGGCCAGGCTGCCGCCGGGTTCAGCGACGACTTCAGGCCGGGAGCTGCAGCTGTTGACGGCGCCGCGGCGGGAGCTGCCGCAGGCTTTGCAGCGGGCTTCGCGGCTTTCTTTGCCGCAGGCTTCTTCTTGGCAGCAGGCTTCTTCTTGGCCGCTTTTTTTGCCGCAGGTTTTTTGGCAGCCTTTTTCTTTGCCGCAGGCTTTTTCTTAGCCGCTTTTTTCTTTGCCGCAGGCTTCTTCTTCGCCGCAGGCTTCTTCTTCGCAGCAGCCTTCTTCTTTGCCGCAGGCTTCTTCTTCGCAGCCGGCTTCTTCTTGGCAGCCGGCTTCTTGGCGGCAGCCTTCTTCACCGCCGGCTTCTTGGCGGCGGGCTTCTTGGCGGCAGCTTTCTTGGCGGCCGGCTTCTTGGCGGCGGCCTTCTTGGCAGCCGGTTTCTTGGCGGCCGGTTTCTTCTTGGCAGCGGGTTTCTTAGCAGTAGCCATTTCAAACCTCCTAGATGAAGTAACAGGAATAAAACACCATCGACTACGATCCGTCTCGACTGGCCCGGACCATCCAACGGCGCGGCGAAGCCGCGCCGATTGAATTCCACATGCCCCTCTCCGCCGCGGACGCCAGACGCAACGCGCGGCCTTGGCGCGTCGGTTGGGATTCGCTTCTGGGAAGGTTGGCGCCGGCAGCGATGCCGCTGCGGCTGAAAACGGGGAAAGATGAAATGAAGAAGGAAGGGGAAAGGGATGCGTCGCAACGGGAAGGAGGTCGCGGCCTGTGGCCGACGAATGCTGCAATCTGCATTAAGCGGTCTCCGTGCTTCTCCTGCTGCCTGGTTCGTTGGACTGCCTCATTCCCTTCGCTGTCTGCCGTCGCGCCATCTTGTCGCGTGGGGCGCTTCACCTACTAGATCTAGTGCCCCGGCAAACAGTTCGACCTAATTCTAGTAGCTTGACTTTTCGGATGCAAGTGTTTTTTGAATTTTTTGCCGCGCATCGCAAGCAGTGTCGCAAAAATGCGATGGGCAAGGCGCCCGCATGCGACGGTCGCCATGCGCAAACGTGAATTTGTCACGCCTCGCGACGCGCGAGAAGGCGCTGCAGTTGCGCCCAGTCGAAATGCGGACCGGGGTCGGTCTTGCGATCCGGCGCGACGTCGGCATGACCGACGATGTCCTCGATCGGATAGCGCCGGCGCAGCGTTTGGATGAGTCGGGCGAGCGCCCGATATTGCGGCGACTCGAATGGCGCCTCGTCGCTGCCTTCCAGCTCGATGCCGATCGAGAAATCGTTGCAGCGCTCCACGCCGCGCCAGAGGGAGGTGCCGGCATGCCAGGCGCGCCGGCCGCAGGGCACGAACTGCACGATGCCGCCGTCGCGGCGGATCAGGAAATGGGCGGAGACGCGCAGCGACCGGATCTCGCGGTAGTAGGGATGCGCAGCCGGATCCAGGGCATTGGTAAACAGGCGCTCGATGCCGTCCCCGCCGAATCTGCCGGGCGGCAGGGAGATGGCGTGCACGACAATCAGCCGCACCGGCTGGCCGGGCGGGCGATCGTCGCAGTTGGGTGAAACGACTTGCCGCGCGCCGGCCAGCCAGCCCTCGGCGTCCAACTCGCTAGTCATTCAGGCCCAACCGCTCCATGCGGTAGCGCAGGGAGCGGAACGTGACGCCGAGCAGGCGGGCGGCGGCCGTCCGGTTGAAGCGCGTTTTTTGCAGCGCTTCCAGAATCGCCTGCTTCTCGACGCGATCGAGGTGGTCCTGCAACGAAGCCTCGCCGCCGGAGAGGGCCGGCATCATCCCGTCGGGCCCGATGGAAGGCGCCAGATGGAGATCTCCGGCGCCGATGTCGCTGCCGCCGATCAGGGCCAGCGCCCGCTCCAGGATATTCTCGAGTTCGCGGACATTGCCCGGAAACGGGTAATCCCCCAGGGCCTTGAGGGCGCCCGGCGCCAACCGCGGCCTGGGCATGCCGGACTCCTGCGCCAGGCGCGTCAGGATGCTTTCGGCCAGAACGGGAATGTCCTCGCGGCATTCCCTCAGGGAAGGCATCTTCAGCTCGATCACGTCGAGCCGGTAGAAAAGATCCTGGCGGAAGCGGCCCGCCGCCACCAGCTCCTTGAGGTTCTGGTGGGTGGCGCTGATGATTCGCACATCTACCGGATCCTCGCTCGAGGCGCCGACCTTGCGCACGCGCTTCTCCTGGATGGCGCGCAGCAGCTTGACCTGCATCGGCAACGGCAGGTCGGCCACTTCGTCCAGGAACAGGGTGCCGCCTTGTGCCGCCTGGAAGAAACCGTCGCGGTCGGCATCGGCCCCGGTAAATGCGCCTTTCTTGTAGCCGAAGAACTCGCTTTCCATCAGGTTCTCCGGAATGGCCCCGCAATTGACGGCGATGAAGGACTGGCCGCGACGCGCGCCCTGATCGTGGATCAGGCGCGCCGCCAGTTCCTTGCCGCTGCCCGACTCGCCGCTGATATAAACGGGCGCCTGGCTGCGCGCCACCTTCTCGATCATGTCCCGGGCCTGCCGGATCGCCTGCGATTCGCCGAGCAGGGCGCGCCCGGCCGGTTCTCCCCTGGCCGAATCCTTGCTGGGCAGGTTGAGCACCGACTTGACCAGTGCGCGCAACTGCTCCAGCGAAACCGGCTTCGGGACGTAATCGAAGGCGCCTGCCTTGAGCGCGGAGACGGCATTCTCCATGCTGCCGTGGGCGGTGATCACGGCCACGGGAATGTCGCGGAAGCGCTCGCCGATGAAGCGCACCAGTTCCAGCCCGTCGCCATCGGGAAGGCGCATGTCGGTCAGGCAAAGCCGGTAGGCGTTTTCCTCGAGCAGCCGCCGCGCCTGGGCCACGTTTTCCGCGCAATCGGCATCCAGGCCCATGCGCGAGAGGGTCATCTCGAGCAACTCGCGAATGTCGTCCTCGTCGTCGACGACGAGCACCCGGCCTAGGCCTGGCGATCCCCTGTGTTCCGGTTTTCCTGCCACTGCTGGTTTCTCCCGATGATCCTGAAATGCGCTCCCGGCCCGTTGCCGAGCCACTCTAGCATGGTGTCATTGGCCTCGCAGAGTTCGCGGGCGATGTACAGGCCGAGTCCCGTTCCCTTCGAGTGCGTGGTGAAGAACGGCTCGAATACCTTGCCTCCCGTCTCCTCGGCAATGCCGGGGCCGTCGTCCACGACATGCAATTCGACGCTCCCTGAAGAAGACGGCCGCGGCACCTCAATTTTCACCGCACCCGGCGTGTTGCTGCAATAGCGCCGCGCATTCGAGAGCAGGTTCCACATCACCTGGTTCAGATGGGTGCGGTCGAAGAACAGAACTGCCTCTGCGTCCGCCGCCAGCGAGAAGACCGCGCGGTCCATCTGCTCGTGCATTGCCAGTTCATCCAGGAAATTTTCCAGAAAACCGGCCAGCCGGATGGGTTCCGGGACAGTCCGGTCGCGGCGGCCCAGCTCCAGGACATCCCGCACCAGGCGCTCCAGGCGCTGGGCGTTGTCATTGATGATGCGCGACAGCCGCGCCTGATCGTCCGCGCGCTTCTCCTCGCGCAGGAGCTCGGCGGCGTGGCTGATGGCGGACAGCGGGTTGCGGATCTCGTGCGCGATGTTCGCCGTCAGCCGGCCGAGCGCCGCCAGCTTGATCTGCTGGGCCTGCTGCTGAATGCGGCCCATGTCCTCGAGATAGATGAGCACGTCGCCGCTGTCGCCGGCCTGGACGAAGCGGGCGCGCAGGTGCGCCCCGCTGCCCGGCACGCGCAGGGACGCCACGCGCACCTTCGGATCGGTTTTGAAATTGCGGTACTGCTCGGCCAGCGTCGCCGAAAAGGAGGCCAGGTCCGGCTTGGCCGGCGCATGCGCGACCAGCAGCGCTTCGGCCTGGGGATTCCACTGCCTGACCATTTCCCCGGAATCCACGACCATCACGCCGTCCTGCATGTCGCGGATCACCCGCTCGCTGACGGACAGCTGATTGGCCAGGTCGATGCCGCGCTGGCGGGCGAGATCCTCGTTGGCGATGACACGCCGGGCCAGCAGGCGGGCGGAAATCGCCGTCGCGAAGAATCCGGTGCACAGGATGCCGGTCTGCACGAAGTCGGCCAGATCCGCGCCCGTCTCGAGCACGCGCAGGCCCTGCTCGACGAGCACGGCGACCGTCGTCAGGGCCGCGTAGAAAAGGCTCAGGCGCCCCTGTCCGACGAGCCCGGCACCGGCCAGCACCACCAGCAGCATGACGGCCAGCCCGCTTTTTTCGCCGCCGCTGGCATACATCATCAGCGTGATCGCCAGGATGTCCGCCGAGACCTGCAGGGTCAGGAGTTTGTTGAAGCCCAGGCGCAGCCGTTGCAGGGCGCCGTAGAAGAAGATCGCCAGCAGCCAGTAGGCCAGGTTGGTCCAGACGAACAGCGGCAGGTTCTGCGAACCCAGCCCGCTGCTTCTCGGGTAGAACGCCACCGCGAGCAGGAACGTGCTCGCCACGATCAGGCGATAGATGTTGAAGTAGTGAAGCGAGGTCCAGACCGAGACCGGGCGCCCGGCCGTATACGGCAGTTCAGGCCGGCCTGGCGTCATGCGGGGCCGAGCCGGCGATGCTCTTCGCAGCAGAACCGCCCGCCATCGCCGTCGATGGCTTCGCTTTCGGGCAAATGCACGCCGCAGCGGGCGCAGACCACCATCCGTTCGGCGGCGCGCCCCCCATGCTCCTGCCTTCGGCGAGGCGTTGCGTGGCGCTGGAAACCCTTGAAGGCAAGATAGGCCAGGAGCCCAAGAAAGAGCAGCAGGATCAACTTCGACATGCCTGGCTCCGCGAACTCCCCAATGAGGGGGCTGTCAGGAATGGTCGGGGTGAGAGGATTTGAACCTCCGACTCCTGCGTCCCGAACGCAGTACTCTACCAGGCTGAGCTACACCCCGACGCCTTCGGCAGGCCGCAACGGACATCCGTCTGCCGAAACGATTGCAGCCGCGAGCGCGCCTTCCGAAATCAGAAGTCGCGTGCGACTGCGAACTGCGCCAATTGTACCAGAGATTCCCTGAACGACGAAGCCGGCAGGGGCGCCAGCGCCGCGAGCGCGAGCCTGGCTTCGTCCTCGGCATGGCGGCGCGCCACCGCCAGCGCGCCGGAAGCGCGGATCGCCGCCAGCACGCCCGGCAACGACTCGCGGCCGCCCTCTTCGATGGCATGGCGCACGCACTTCGCATGCTCGGCGCCGCCGTGCCGCATGGCGTGGATCAGCGGCAAGGTCGGCTTGCCTTCCGCCAGGTCGTCGCCGAGATGCTTGCCGGTGGCCGCCTCGTCTCCCGAATAATCCAGCACGTCGTCGACCAGCTGGAAGGCCGTGCCCAGATGCATGCCATAGCGCGCCAGGCCCTCCTCGGTTTCGGCCGATGCGCCGGAAAGCATGGCGCCCAGGCGCGCCGCCGCCTCGAACAGCTTGGCCGTCTTGAAGCGGATCACCTGCAGGTACTGCGGGATGTCGACGTCGGCGTTGTGGCAGTTGAGCAGTTGCAGCACCTCGCCCTCGGCGATGGTGTTGGTGGCGTCGGCCAGCACCTGCTGCACGCGCATGCTGCCCACCGACACCATCATCTGGAAGGCGCGCGAATAGAGGAAGTCGCCCACCAGCACCGAGGCGGCATTGCCGAACAGGGCATTGGCGGTCTGGTTGCCGCGGCGCAGTTCGGACCCGTCCACCACGTCGTCGTGCAGCAGGGTGGCGGTATGGATGAATTCCACCACCGCCGCCAGTTCGTGATGATGCGTGCCGCGGTAGCCGAGCGCGCCCGCCGAAAACAGCACCAGGGCCGGACGCAGGCGCTTGCCGCCGGCGCCGATGATGTACTCGGCCACCTGGCGTATCAGCACGACGTCGGAATGCAGGCGGGCGCGGATGACGGCGTCCACCGCCTGCATGTCGCCGGCAATCGGCGCATAAAGGGCTTCGAGGCTCAAGCGGCGCTTTTTCCTGAAAAGGGGGCATGGTAGGGGGGGAGCCGTGAAGCGTCAAGAAGGCTTTGACCGGAAGCGGTTTTTTCGATAATATGCGCGGTTCTTTGGATAGGTAACCCGGAGTCCCATCATGTATGCGGTCATAAAAACCGGCGGCAAGCAATATCGCGTCGCGGCCGGCGAAAAACTGAAAATAGAACAGATACCGGCAGAAGTGG
>WBZY01000128.1_pt1 | contig 49378 bp, 34 predicted proteins | sample 5204191 | NCBI WGS metagenome assembly WBZY01 (sample SAMN12344363, study PRJNA552823) | activated sludge metagenome | biome: Activated sludge suspended growth; feature: Anammox Sidestream; material: Wastewater; isolation source: activated sludge from anammox sidestream of wastewater treatment...
GTCGTGAGGCCATCCTGTTCGACGAGGCCGGCAACATGACCATGCACCTGTACCCCAACCCCAACCGCGGGGAGGTGGTGAACGTGGCCTTCGACGGCATCGCCGCCGCCGAGCGCATGGACATCGAGGTGCTGGACATCTTCGGCAAGCGCGTGAGCACCCAGCAGATCGCCGCGCCGGGCGGTGCCTTCGTGCACACCATGGACCTGAGCGCCCTGGCCCCCGGGGTGTACCTGGTGAACGTGCGCGTGAACGGCCGCTTTCACACCCAGCGGCTGGTGCGCCAGTAAGCTGATCGGACCATCCAGGCGAAGGGCCGCTCCTTGACCGGGGCGGCCCTTCTTGTTCGCAGGGTGGGAGGGGAGCGCGTCGGCCCGGCGTGGGGCGGGGCCGTCCCGCGTGCATCCGGCCCGCATCGGCCGTCCGGCTATCTTTGCCGCCCCGCGAACGGCGCCCCCTCCCGTCCGGCGCATCTTGATGGACCGCAACTCGATCATCGGCTTCTCCCTCATCGCCGCCATCCTCATCGGCTATACGGTGTGGACCGCGCCGAGCCAGGAGGAGATCGCCCGCGCCCAACGCGAGCAGGACAGCCTGGCCCAGCTCGAACTTGAAAAGACGGCCGCCGAGGCCGCGCGGACGGCGCGGGTGGAGCCTGTGGCCGCGCCGGTGGACGCCCTGCTGGCCGCCGTGCCCGACAGCCTGCGCGACAGCGTGAACGTGGACAGCCTGAAGCGCCTGGCCCTGGTGCAGCGCTACGGCATCCTCCACTCCGCGGTGAGCGGTACCGCCGGGCAGGTGCTGATCGAGAACGACAAGCTGCAGATCGGCATCAACACCCACGGCGGCCGCCCGGAGGTGATCCGCTTGAAGGACTTCCGCACCTACACCGGGAAGCCGGTGCTGCTGCAGGACCCGGACACCGGCACCTACGCCTACCGCTTCTTCCTGGGCAACCTCGACATCAGCACGGCCGACCTGCACTTCACACCGCGCCAACTGGGCCCCGGCGCCGTGGAGCTGAAGGCCGCCACCACCGATCCCGCCAAGTACCTGTTGCTCACCTACCGTCTGGACAGCACCGGCCATTTCCTGCACACGGACCTGAAGCTGGTGGGCCTGGAGCAGGAAGTGGACCCGGCGAGCCTCTTCTTCCAGTGGGACCTGTACGGCCAGCCTCACGAGAAGCACCTGCCTTCCGAACGGCAGAAGAGCAGCATCTACTACAAGTACTTCAACGACGACCGCGATTATCTGAGCGAGACCAAGGAGGAGGACGCCACCAAGCTCCAGGGCCGCACCAACTGGGTGGCCTTCAAGCAGGATTTCTTCACCGTGGCCATGGTGAGCGACAAGGGCTTCAGCGGCAGCGGCTCGGAGGTGTCCGTGGCCTGGGCCGAGGCCGACACCGCCTTCACCAAGCACTTCCATGCCAAGCTCTTCTTCGACCAGGGCCGTGCCGCCACCGTGGAACTGCCCATGCGCCTTTACCTGGGCCCCAACCACTACAACACCCTGCGCCGCACCGGCATCGACCAGTTCGATCGCATCATCGACCTGGGATGGGGCATCTTCGGTTGGATGAACCGCTGGCTGGTGATCCCCATCTTCAACTTCCTGGACCGCTTCCAGCTCAGCTACGGCATCATCATCCTGGTGCTCACCATCGCCATCAAGCTGCTGCTGATGCCCCTCACCTGGAAGAACTTCGTCGCTAGCGCCCGGATGCGCGCCCTCAAGCCCGAGATGGACGCCATCAACGCCAAGCACAAGGACGCCGACCCGCTCAAGAAGCAGCAGGCCGTGATGGACCTCTACCGCAAGGCCGGCGTCAACCCCGCCAGCGGCTGCGTACCCATGCTCATCCAGCTGCCCATCCTCTACGCCATGTTCCGCTTCTTCCCCAGCAGCATCGAACTGCGGCAGAAGGCCTTCCTGTGGGCGGACGACCTCAGCAGCTACGACAGCATCCTCGACCTGCCCTTCACCATCCCGTTCTACGGCGACCACGTCAGCCTCTTCACCCTGCTGATGGCCGCCAGCACCATCGTGTACTCCCTGATCAACCAGCAGCAGATGCCCCAACAGCAGGGCATGCCGAGCATGAAGCTCATGATCTGGATGTTCCCCATCATGATGCTCTTCTTCATGAACAGCTTCAGCGCGGGGCTGAGCTACTACTACCTGCTGGCCAACCTCATCAGCATCCTTCAGATGACGGTGATGAAGAACTGGTTCGTGGACGAGGCCAAGATCCGGGCGCAGTTGGTGCAGAACATGAAGACCCCGCGCAAGAAGAGCCGGTGGCAACAGCGCCTGGAGGAGCTTCAGAAACAACAACAGCAGGCCCGCCGCCGCTGAACGACCCCATGCGATCCCTGCGCGCACCGGCCCTGCTGCTGCCCCTGGCCCTGCTGATGGCCTGCAGCGGCGGGCGCAACGCCTCCGGCAACGGCGCTACCGCACCAAGCGATCCGCGCTTCGGGAGTGCCTCCGACAGCCTCTTCTTCCGCCTGGAGCGCACGCCCTGCCTGGGCCATTGCCCCGCCTACCGCATCCACGTGTACGCCTCGGGCCATGCCACCTACGAAGGCATCGGCCAGGTGGAGCGCCTCGGGATGCACCAGGCCATGTTGGACCGCCAGGTGCTGGAAACCCTGCTCCGAGAGGCCGAAACCATCGGTTTCTTCGGGTTGCAGGACAGTTACGACAGGCCCGTGACCGACATCCCCAGCACCCGCCTGCGCATGGTGAGCGGCACGCGCGACAAGTCCATCCTGGCCCGCACCGGCGTGCCACCCGCCTTGAAGGCCTTCGCCCTGAAGGCCGACAGCCTGCTCCTCCCCGCGGATTGGCGGCCCGTGCCGGCCGCCCGGTAGGCCGTCACATCCACGTCCGTTGGTCACCAACGGTCCGTCCCCGCACGGCGATCCTGCTACCTTTGGGCCCCTTTACCTGCGCTCCGAACCCCCTATCCCGACCATGAAGAAACTCCTGTCCCTGCTGGCGTGCATCGTGTTCACCGCCGGCCTGAGCACCGCCCACGAGGGCATGTGGATGCTCAACAAGCTCAAGCAGATCAACGAGGCCGAGATGCAGAAGCTCGGCTTCAAGCTCACGGCCGACGACATCTACGCCATCAACCGCAGCGGCCTGAAGGACGCCGTGGTGCGCCTGGGCGGTGGCTTCTGCAGCGGCGAGATGGTGAGCGCCGAGGGTCTCTTCCTCACCAACCACCACTGCGGTTATGACGCCGTGCAGGGCCTCAGCAGCGTGGAGCACGACTACCTCACCGACGGCTTCTGGGCCATGACCCGCAAGGACGAGCTGCCCGCCGGCTTCAACGTGAGCTTCCTGCAGCGCATCGACGAAGTGACGGCCACGGTGCTCGCCGAGCTGAACGACGGCATGAGCGAGGGCGACCGCCAGGCCAAGATCGCCGAAGTGGGCCAGCGGCTGGAGAAAGAGGCCGCCGATGCTTCCAAGGGCATCAGCGCCAGCCTGAAGACCATGTTCGAGGGCAACGAGTTCTACCTCTTCGTGTACAAGACCTACCGCGACGTGCGCTTGGTGGGCGTGCCCCCCAGCGCCATCGGCAAATTCGGCGGCGACACCGACAACTGGATGTGGCCGCGCCACACCGGCGACTTCTGCCTCTTCCGTGTGTATACCGGCCCGGACGGCGAGCCCGCCGACCCCGCCGAGGCCAACATCCCCTTCAAACCCGCCCACCACTTCCCGGTGAGCCTGAACGGCGTGAAGGAGGGCGATTTCGCCATGGTGATGGGCTACCCCGGCAGCACCGACCGTTTCCTGAGCAGCCACGGCGTGAAGCTCGCCCTCGACGTGGAGCAGCCCAGCCGGGTGAAGGTGCGTCGTGCCAAACTGGACATCTACGAGAAGCACCAGGCCGCCGACAACGCCGTGCGCATCAAATACGCCAGCAAGCACGCCCAGGTGAGCAACTACTGGAAGTACTTCATCGGCCAGCAGCGCGGCCTCAAGCGCCTGCATGTGTACGACAAGAAGAAGGCCCAGGAGGAGGAGTTGATGGCCTGGGTGAACGCCACACCCGACCGCAAGACCAAGTATGGCGAGATCATCGACCTGCTCGCCAAGGGTTACGGCGAACGCGCCAAGGTGGAGAAGGCCAGCACCTATATGCAGGAAGCCGCCTTCGGCAGTGAGGTGGTGGTGTTCGGCTTCCGCTTCTTCGGCCTGCTGAACCAGTTGCGCACCGACGGCAAAGATGCCGCCAAGGTGGCCGCCCAAGTGGCCCGCGCACAAGCAGCGGCCGAGGATTTCTGGAAGGATTACGACCCCGCCACCGACCGGGAGGTCACCGCGGCCATGTTCAAGCTCATCCACGACGATGTGGACCCCGCCCTGCACCCGGGTGTGATCAAGACCGTTACCACCAAGTTCAAGGGCGACTTCAACGCCTGGGCCGCGGCGCTCTTCGCCAAGAGCTTCCTCACCGACCGTACGCGCCTGAACGCCTTCCTGGCCAAACCCACGCTGAAGGCCATGGAGAAGGATCCCGGCATCCAGGCCATGGAGAGCTGCCTCACCCACTTCCGCGGGGTGATCGGCCCCATGAGCGATGCCCCGCAGTCCGACATCGACAAGGGCTACCGCCTGATGGTGGCCGCTCTGCGCGAGAAGGACCCCGGTCGCAACTGGTACCCCAACGCCAACAGCACCATGCGCCTCACCTACGGCACCGTGGGCAGCTATGTGCCCATGGATGCCGCCTTCTACAGCTTCGAAACCACCTACCGCGGCGTGCTCGAGAAGGAGGACCCCACCAACGATGAATTCATCGTACCCGCCCGCCAGAAGGAACTGCTGCTCAAGAAGGACTTCGGCCGCTACGCCAACGCAAAGGGCGACCTGATCACCTGCTTCATCAGCAACAACGACATCACGGGCGGCAACAGCGGCAGCCCGGTGCTGAACGCCTACGGCGAGCTCATCGGCATCGCCTTCGACGGCAACTGGGAGGCCATGAGCGGCGACATCGCCTTCGAGCCCGAGCTGCAGCGCACCATCAGCGTGGATATCCGCTACGTGCTCTGGACCATCGACAAGTTCGCCGGGGCCGGCCACCTGGTGAACGAGATGACCCTGGTGCAGGGCCCCAAGGAGGAGCCCAAGGCGGAGGTGGCACCCGCGCCCGCTCCGGTGAAGAACTGATACCATTTCGCATTAAGGCGTAGGCTAGAGGTGCGAAGGGATTTTTTCACTGGACGATACGACGGGGTCGTTGCGTAGCCGGTGCTACGGAACGATCACGACGGAGAGGTCAAGTGGAAAAAGACCGAGCAGATCGGCTTACTCCTTAGTGCGAAGTGGTATGAGGACCGGGACCCGGACTTGCGAGGGTGCGCGGAAGTGTGAGCTTGGCTCGCCTTCCGCGCACCCTCGCGGTCGTTCGGGGCCGACTTGTGGCCAGGTGTGCGCCGCGCCTGTGGTCCTCACCCCTGCGTCCACCCGGCCCCGGTATGTGCTCCTGCCGGTGGTCGAACGGCGATGGTGCGTCGCAGCCGGCCGCGCGCAGGTCCGCTCATGGGCGGCAGGCGGTCACCGACAATTCCGCATGCGAACCGATGCTGCGGTCCACGCATGGCGACCCGGCGCAGCGTGCAGCAGGATGCTGCGTTGTATCCGACGCTGCAGGGGGCGCTGCCTGCGGTCTCAATGGTGCAGCACCATCACGCGCAGCGCCGCGCCCGTGTCCGAGGACCGGAGCACATAGCCTCCCGCCGGCCATCCGGTGAGGTCCATTTCCTCCGTACCGTTGATGCGGCCGGTCCAGAGCAGCCTGCCGGTGGCATCCCGCAGCTCCAGGTCCGAAGGCACGCTGCTGCGCACCGTCAAGGCCCCGGTGGTCGGGTTCGGCCAGGCCGCGAGCGCCGTGATGGCGTCGCCCTCAGGTACCGCTGCACCCAGGTCGTTGTTGGCCGCAAAGGTCGGTGCCTGCACCACGAAGGGACCGCTGCCGTTCGGCACCCGCGCATAGCCCATGTCCGTGGGGACGGCCCCGAACACCACATGGTCCACCACGGCGCTGTCCGCGTTCACCAGCCACAGCTCTTCGCCGCTCCCGCTGAGCTTGAAGTTCGTGTGGCCATCGCCCTGGTCCTGGTCCTCGTCCGCCCAGAAGGTGATGTAGCCTCCGGCCTGCACGATCGATCCCGCCGGGATCCGCCATTTGTACAGGTTCATGCCGTCGTCCGTCAGGAACCCGTCGCTCAGGTCCACCGCCGTCGCACCGCCGTTGTACAGCTCGATCCAGTCGTCGTACTCACCGGCGTTGTCGGCCACCGTGCTGCTGTTGCTGCTCATCAGTTCGTTGATGACCACCGAGCTCACCGCGGTTTCCACCTGCACGGTGTAGGTGTACACGTCATGTTCCGCTCCCGGTGGTGCGTACACGGCCGTCAGGTCCGGGTTGTTCGCCATGGCTTCCACATAGTAGCGCACCACCGTGTTCGGACCGTAGGGGGGCAGGGTGGCCGCGTAAACCCCGTCGCCGGCGGCGCCGTCGTCGTGCAAGCCGTCGTCGAACATTTCCGTCCGCACGAAGGTGCCCTCGTAGCCTGTGCCGTGGTGGAGCCGTACGGAGAAGATGCCGTTGCCGCTGGTGACGGTGGCGAGCACCAGCGGGCTCTCCGTGGCCAGGGGCGCCTGCCATGGTGTGCCCCCCACCCGGTGCTCCACCGCCGTGATCGTCGGTGCGGGCTGCGCCACTTCGGTGTTCGCCAGCAGGAAGTTGCGGCGGTCGGCGATGTAGGTCTTCAGCGCGTTCACCTGCGTCACAAAGCTGTTGTATGAGTACAGCTTCTTGGGGTCGGCCTGCACCTCGGCGTCGATCAGGGCGACATAGCTGTCCACCAGGGCATCGAAGGTGGCGCTTTGCATCTTCTCGGTGATCAGCGTACGCAGGTGCGCCAGGTAGCGCTGCCGCCATTCAGGCACCGACAGCAGGCGGTTCAGAAGGGGGAAGTTCACATTCGACGCGTGGTAGAAGGGGCTCCAGTTCAACGTGTTGTTCTTCATCACGCTGTTGCCGTCGAACTCGTGCGGCACCATGCGGCCCGTGAGGGGCTCCCAATACAGGTAGTAGTCCATCTTCCCCTTGTGCACGTAGCTGTCGTCGTCCCCGAAGGCGATCTCCGTGGCCAGGAACCACAGCGTGCGGTCGATGTCCAGGTATTTCGGCAGGCTGTCGAACAGCTGTGCCTGCGGCAGCCCGTCCACCTTCTGGCACGTGCGTACCAGGGCCTCCCACGGGTTGGCCGTCAGGTCCGTGCCCTTCAGCGTGTAGTACTCCTGATAGTCGGTGGTGTCGGGGCCCAGGTCGTTGAGCGCGGCCGTGCCATCACCCCACTGACCGCCGCCACCACCGCCCACCTGTCCGTCCGGCCGGTCCGCCCGCCACCGGTGCCCGTCGTTGCTCTGGAACCATTCGCTGATGAAGTCCTTGTTCAGTTGCTGCACGTTGGGGTAGATGCCCCAGCTGGCCCCGTTGATGTCGAGGTGCACGTAGTTGGCCTTCGCGGCCGGCACGTGGTCCCGGATCAGGTCCAGGTAGATCACCTCCCGCAGGAACGACGCGTCCTCAAAGGCGTTGTTCAGGTTGAGCGTCTTGTACCCCATCAGGTCCTGGTCGGGGTCCGTGTGGTCCATCGTCACGTTGAAGGACATCTTCTCCGCATTGGCCGGAAGCATGAAATAGCTCGTCTGCCCCTTGAAGCGCAGTCCCACGCTGTCGTAAACCGTGCCGTCCACCGTGAGGGTGGCCAGGATGTCCGTTTGGCTTTGGTAGTTCTGCTCCAGCAGCTGCCAGTAGTTCGGCTGGGCGCATTGCAGGCTCAGGGTGCGGATCACGGCCTTCTCGTACAGCCCGGTGCTCGGCTGCCCGCCCAGCAGCAACTGGTGGCCGTCCGGGCTGTAGTACTGCTCCATGGGCAGGTTCTGCGCCAAGGCTATGGCAGGAACAAGGGTGGCGCACAGCAGCGCTGCGGTCCGGGTTCGTGGTGTCCGGGTGGTCATGGTGTTTTCGGCGGTAGGAAGGCCGCACGCCGGGAAGGACACCAAGGTAGGCCCAAGGTTTGATCGCACGGCTGCGCCACCGGCCGGATCGTTCCCGGGTCAGTGCACGCGTTCACCGTTCACGAAGGTGGCCACCACCCGGGCCCGTCGTGCACCCGCCGCATCGACCTTCTCCAGGTCGCGGTCCACCACGGTCAGGTCGGCCCGCTTGCCGGGTTCCAGGCTGCCCAGCTCGTCCTCGGTGAAGCTGGCCAGCGCGTTCCAGATGGTCATGCCCCGCAGGGCGTCGGCCGGCGAGAGGGCGTTCGCGGGCTGGTAGCCGCCTTCGGGCCATCCGTCGCGCGTCTGGCGGAACACGGCGCTGCGGAACGTCTGCAGCGGATCGATGCCTTCCACCGGGAAATCCGTGCCCAGGGCCACCAGCCCCATGCTCCGGCGCAGGTCCTCGTAGGCGTAGGCGTGTGCGATGCGTTCCGGCCCCAGCCGCTCCCCGGCCCAGGGCCCGTCGCTGGTGGCGTGCGTGGGCTGTACGCTGGGGATGATGCTGTACCGGGCGAACAGCGGACGGTCCGCAGGCGATACCACCTGGGCGTGCTCGATGCGCCAGCGCCGGTCGTTGGTGCCGTGCAGCACCTCGCCGTAAACATCCAGCAGCAGCTTGTTGGCGCTGTCGCCGATGCAATGCGTGTTCATCTGGAAGCCGTGGGCCATGCACCAGGCGGCCACCTCGGCGAAATGCGCGCGCGTGGCGAGCTGCAGCCCACGGTGGCCCGGCTGGTCGCTGTAAGGCGCCTTCAGCAGGGCCCCGCGCGAGCCAAGGGCGCCGTCGGCGTACACCTTCACGCTGTTCACCTTCAACCTTTCATCATCGATGGCCCCGTGGTGGGCGAAGTGGTCCAGGTTGCCCGGCGCATCGGCTACCATGGCGTACACGCGCATCTTCAGCACGCCCTCCTGCTGCATGCGGCGGATCAGGGCGATGGTGCCGGTGTCGAGCCCGGCATCGCACACCATGGTGAGCCCCGCCGCGAAGCAGTCGGCCTGCGCATCCAGCAGGGCCTTGCGCTTGGTGGCCTCGTCGGCCTCGTCGAACACCCGCTGGAAGACGTTCACCGCGTTGTCCACCAGCAGCCCCGTGGGGCGGCCGTCCCGCTTCATCAGCAGGCCGCCCTCCACCTCGGCCTCCGTGTCCAGCCCCACGGCGCGCATGGCGGCACTGTTCACCACGGCGGCATGGCCGTCCACCCGCTGCAACAGCACGGGCCGCTCGGGGAAGAGGGAGTCCAGCGCACGGTTGTCCGGCCACTCGGCATCGGCCCATTGGTTCTGATCCCAGCCGCGCCCCAGCAGCCAGCCCGGCCCGGGATGCGTGCGGGCGAAGGCCGTGGTGCGTTCCAGCACCTCGCGCCAGCTGTGCGTGCCCGTCAGGTCCACCTTCTGTTTGTTGAGCCCGTAGCCCAGGAAGTGGCAATGGCCATCGATGAAGCCGGGGTACACCGAGCGGCCGGCCGCGTCGTGGCGTTCCTTCGCCCGGTAGCGGTTCAGGATCTCGCGTTCCGGGCCCAGCTCCAGGATCCGCCCGTCCTTCACCGCCATGGCCTGGTACACGGTGCCCGCCTCGTCCATGCTGTGGATCACGGCGTTGTGCACCACGAGGTCGGCCTCCTTGTTCTGGAAGCATCCGGCGGCAAGGGGTGCCAGGAGCAGAAGGGCGTGCAGCGGTTTCATCGCGGGCGGATCAGGCGGGCCGCAAAAGGCGGCAGGCGGTCGGGGTCCACGGTCAGCAGGGCGATCAGGCCCACGAACGGGAGCAGGGGCATGCGGTAGCGCACCAGTGCGCCCACCACGGGCACGGTCCATCCGATCAGCAACGCGAGCAGGAGCACGAACGAACCGGCGAACATCAGCGCACCGGCATCCATCGTCCGCCAGGGTCGGTGCCACCGCAGGGCCAGCAGCGGCAGCAGCACCAGCGCCACGTTCTCCACGGCGCCCGCCAGGCCCACGGCGCCCCGGCCTGCTGTGAGGAAAGGGGAGAGGAAGGTCATGGCCAGGGCGTGCGGGGCGTTGCGCACGAAGCTCCACGCACCTTCACCCAGCGGCGGCACCTGCTGCAGGCTGCCGCTTTGCGCCGCCACGGCCATGTTGATGAAGTCCCGCTGCTTCACCCGAAGCATCTCCAGCACGTCGTGGCCGGGGAACAGGGTGCCGGAGGCCAGCACCAGGGCCAGCAGCGCCAGGTGGGTGAAGAGGGCATGGCGCAGCACCGGACCACCGATCCACCGCTGCAGCAGCAGGGCCAGCAGGCCCGGCGCCAGGCACATCAGCACGTAGTATTTCACCACCAGCATCACCCCCAGGCCCACCACCGCACCCGCCAGCACTGCCCACGAAGGGCGCCCCGCACCGGGCAGCACGCCGTACAGGAACAGGCCCAGCCCGGGCAGCAGCAGGCACTCCTTCAGCGGAGCGCTCGGCCAGAGCAGCATGCTCGGCCACAGGAATACCAGCGCCGCCAGTCCCCGCTCCATGCCGCGCGCCCACGGCGCCAGCGCCCGCTGCAGGGCCACCAGGCCCACCATGCTCAGCGCGCTCGCATACACGGCGTGCACCCCGTAGTGACCGTGGCTCACCAGCCGCAGCACGGCGTTGAGCCGGATCATGGTGTGCGAATCGTTGTACACCGTGGTCTCGTACTGCCGCACCCAGTTGTTCATCACGTGGTAGTACCGCTCGGTGAAGTACGGCGTGTCGTTGCCCACGCCCGTCAGCATCCGCACGAAGTCCATCGGCCGGTCCCACAGTGCCGCGTACATCACGGCACTGTCGTCGAAGTACTTGAAGATGTCGGCCGTCGCCCGGTCCGGATACACCTGCGTGTACACCACCCACAGGATCGCCCCGGCCAGCAGCTTGAGCCCGAAGAGCCACACCAGTCCGTGCCCGTTGATGCCCGGCACGTCACGGAAGAAGGACATACGCCGCCCGAGGTACAGCAGCAAGGCGGAGGTGCCGGTGGCGAGCAGCAGGCCGGACATGGCGGCACAAGGTAGATGCGGACCCCGCGCCATGGGTGCTCCACCGAACGGCCCCGCCCGGACGGCGGTTACCTTTGGCGACCCCACATGGCTACCACCACGATCGACCCCGATACCGCCCCGGCAGGGGTGGAGACCGCCCGCAAGCTCGGACTGCTGCCCGAGGAGTTCGAACGGATCCAGGTCATCCTGGGCCGCACGCCGAACTTCAACGAACTGAGCATCTACAGCGCCATGTGGAGCGAGCATTGCTCCTACAAGAACTCCATACGGCTGCTCAAGACCCTGCCGCGCACCGGGCCGAAACTGCTGGCCGAGGCCGGACAGGAGAACGCCGGTCTGGTGGACATCGGCGACGGATGGGCCTGCGCCTTCAAGATCGAGAGCCACAACCACCCCAGCGCCATCGAACCCTATCAGGGCGCGGCCACCGGCGTGGGAGGCATCAACCGCGACATCTTCACCATGGGCGCCCGCCCCATCGCCCAGCTCAACAGCCTGCGCTTCGGCGACATCGCCACCGAGGCCCGCAGCCGCTGGCACATGCGCGGCGTCGTGAAAGGCATTGGCGACTACGGCAACGCCTTCGGTGTGCCCGTGCTCGGCGGCGAGGTGTACTTCGACCCGTGCTACACCACCAACCCGCTGGTGAACGCCATGAGCGTGGGCATCGTTCGTACCGACCGCGTGATCAGCGCCACCAGCCACGGTGCCGGCAACCCGGTGTTCATCGTGGGCAGCGCCACCGGCAAGGACGGCATCCACGGCGCCAGTTTCGCCAGCAAGGACATCACCGAGAGCAGTATGGAGGACCTGCCCGCCGTGCAGGTGGGCGACCCCTTCATGGAGAAGCTGCTGCTCGAGGCTTCGCTCGAACTGGCGGGAACGGATGCCATCATCGGCATGCAGGACATGGGCGCCGCCGGCATCACCTGCAGCACCAGCGAGATGAGCGCCAAGGGCGGCACCGGCATGGACATCCACCTGGACCGCGTACCCACCCGCCAGGACGGCATGCGCGCCTGGGAGATCCTGCTGAGCGAAAGCCAGGAACGTATGCTCGTGGTGGTGAAGAAAGGTCGCGAGGCCGAGGTGAAGGCCATCTTCGATAAGTGGGACCTGAACTGTGTGGAGATCGGCACCGTCACCGAGGCCGCGCCTATGCCGGGAGCTTCGGCGGGCAAGGGCGGCATGCTGCGCTACTTCATGCACGGCCGGGTGGTGGCCACCATGCCCGCCGAAAGCCTCGTGCTGGGTGGTGGCGCCCCCGTGTACGAGCGGGCGGTGAAGGAACCCGCCTACTTCGCCGAGAACCGGCGCTTCAACGGCGCCGAGGTCCCCGAACCCGACGACCTGCGCGCCGTGGCCTACGACCTGCTGGCCAGCCCCAACATCGCCAGCAAGCGGTGGGTGTATGAACAGTATGACACCATGGTGCGCACCAACAACATGAGCACCAACGCCCCCAGCGATGCCGGGCTGGTGCTCCTGCGCGACACGGGCCGGGCGCTCGCCGTCACCGTGGACTGCAACGGTCGCTACGTGCACGCCGACCCGCGCAAGGGCACCATGATCGCCGTGTGCGAAGCGGCACGCAACATCGCGTGCAGCGGCGGCGACCCCTGCGGCGTGACCAACTGCCTCAACTTCGGCAACCCCTACGACCCCGAGGTGTACTGGCAGTTCAGCGAGGCCATCGCCGGCATGGGCGAGGCCTGCCGCGCCCTCGGCACCCCCGTCACCGGCGGCAACGTCAGCTTCTACAACCAGACGGTCAACGCGGATTCCACCGTGCCGGTCTTCCCCACGCCCACCATCGGCATGGTCGGCGTGCTCAACGATGCCGGGAAGCGCATGGGCCTGGGCTTCCGCAGCAAGGGCGAGCTCATCTACCTGTTGGGCCGCTCCACCGACGACATCGCCTGCAGCGAATACCTGGTGCGGCACCACGGCATCCGCCGGTCGCCCGCGCCCTACTTCGACCTGGAGGAGGAGACCCGTCTGCACACCATGCTCCTCATGCTCATCCGCTCCGGCGTCCTCTCCGCCGCGCACGACGTCAGCGACGGTGGCCTGTGGGTGACCCTGGTGGAAATGGGCCTCGTGAACGGGCTCGGCTTCGACATCGTCACCGACAGCGAGGTCCGTGCCGATGCCTTCCTGTTCGGGGAGGGGCAGGGCCGTGCCGTCGTGGCCGTCAACGAGGACCAGGAGAACGCCTTCCTGGACCTGATGCGCGCCAGCCGGGTGCCCTTCATCCTGCTGGGCCACGTCACCAAGGCCAAGCTCGTGGTGGACGACCAGCCCTTCGGCACCATCGCCGATGCACGGAAAGCCTACGAGGAGGCCATCCCGGCGATCATGCGCCGACCCTGACGTGCCCGGCCGTGCGCCCCTGCCGCTGCACACGGCGCGGGCGTCGCCACAACACTTCCGACCGCATCCCATCATCACCATCATCCGCACCATGGCCCAACCACGCACCTTGTCCGCCCTCCCGGGTATCGGCACCTCGGCCCCCAGGCTCCGTTTCGTCGCGCAGGACCGGTCCAACCACGAGCTGGCCTCCCTGCGCGGCGAGGTCGTGGTCCTACTGTCGCTGCCCAGCCTCGACACCGGGGTCTGCGCCACGGAGACCCGCACCTTCGAACGGCTCGCCACCGACCTGGGTGCCCAGGTCCTGGTGCTCAGCATGGACCTGCCTTTCGCCATGAAGCGCTTCTGCCAGGCCGAAGGCATCGCCACGGTACGCACCGGCAGCGATTTCCGCTACCGCGACATGGCCACGGGCTGGGGCGCGGCCATCGCCGAGGGGCCGATGGAAGGCCTCCTCTGCCGTGCGGTCTGGGTCTTGGACCGGCAGGGGATCATCCGGTATCACGAGCTCACCCCGGAGCTGGGTGCCGAGCCGGACTACGACGCGGCCATCGCCGCGGTGCGGGCACTGCGCTAAGCGGCGTGCGTGGCCGGATGCAGGCGGCGGAGCAGCGTGTCCAACAGCAGGAGCAGCGCGCCGCATAACGCCCCCATGAGCGTCCACCGCGAAGTTGCCACCCGCAGCACCGCGTCCATGTCGGGCAGGCGGATCTCCGGCAGGTGCGGAGCGGCGGGGGAGGGGCTTCCGGACGATACCGACCAGATCAGCAGGGCCAGGACGGCGGCCACGGCCACCCACCCCCATCGGCCCACCAAGGGACGCACCACCACCGGTGCGGCTGCGGGAGCTTCGTTCAGCCGGGACAGCACGCGTGCCTCCAGGTCGTCCGCGGCGGTCAGTGGCCCGGCGGCCTGGAACAGCTTGCGGAGCCGTTCATCGGCCTCCTGCCCGCTCAATCGTTGATCAGTGTCCATGCCTCCTGCTTCCAGTGCCCCTGCATCTGTTCGAGCATGCGCTGGCGTGCCCGGTGCAGCTTCACCTTCACATTGGACACCGATAAGCCCGTGATGGTTACGATCTCCTCCACCGTGCGGTCCTGCAGGTAGAAGAGTGTCAGCAAGGCCGCATCACCGGCCGGTAACCGGGCCAGCATCCCTTCCACCACCAGCCGCAGGTCCTGGTCCTTGCCGGCTCCGGTCATTGGTGCGGCCACGACCTGTTCGGGCACTTCGTCCAGGTTCACCGAGCCGCCCCGGCGCGCGCGCAGGGCCGACAAGGCCGTCCGGTAGGCAATGCTGTACAGCCAGGTGCTGAAACGCGATCCACCGCTGTACCCTCCCAGGTTGCGGTAGGCCTTCACGAAGCTGTCCTGCGTGGCCTCCTCGGCTTCCTCGCGGTTGCGAAGCACCCGGCTGCACACCGTGAACACCATGTGCTTGTACGTGCCCATCAACCGCGCGAACGCTTGCTGGTCGCCCCGGCGGGCCGCTTCGATGAGTTGTTCCTCGTGCACGGGTGCGGTCGATGGATGGGACGGAACTCCGGGCTTTGTGGTTACGAAGGTGCAGGCCCACATCATTGTCGTGCTTCGCCTACACACGAGCGGCGCAACAACGGTATGAGCGCAACGGGGAGCGGACCGCCGATCGTAACCACACCGCACACCTTCAGCGTCACACCGGTACAAACGCACTTCACCATGGAATCGGCAGAGGACATCATCGTACCCGTGGCACTGTTCGCAATGGTCCTGGGGATCGTCTACGTTTCGATCACCGCGCGCCACCGCCAGCGGATGGCCATGATCGAGAAGGGCATGGACCCCCGCGGAGCCCTGGAGCACGAGGTGCCCATGCGCGGCCTGCGCAACGGCTTGTTCCTGCTCGGCATCGGCCTGGGCCTGGGCATGGGCTCCATCATGGAACACACCATGTACGGCCCCCTGACCGACGATCGGGCCGACCATCCCATGCCCTACTTCATCAGTGTGCTGGTGTTCGGGGGAGCCGCCCTGATCGCCCATCACCTCATCGTCCGGCGGAAGCAACAGGGGTAACATCGCAAGTCCGGAGCGATCGGAGCGGTGCCCGAAAGGCACCGCTTCGTTCTTTTGTGCCATGCGGCGTCTGCGATCCGTGCTGCGGGCGGCGGCCCTCGTGCTCCTGTGGTGCGTGGCGCTCAGCGTCGGCTGGGTCCTGCTGTTGCGCCTGTTCCCACCGCCGGTCACCTCCACCATGGTCGTCCAGCGCCTGGAGCAGGGGCGCGCGGACCGGTCCTGGCGATCGCTGGACGACATGGCGCGCACCCTGCCCAACGCCGTCATCGCCGCCGAGGACCAGAAGTTCATGTTCCACCACGGCTTCGACCTCGAAGCCATCGAGAAGGCGCTCGATCACAACGAAAGGCGCAAGGGCAGGGGCCGCATGAAGGGGGCCAGCACCATCAGCCAGCAGGTGGCCAAGAACGTGTTCCTGTGGCAGGGCCGCACTTGGGTGCGCAAAGGCCTCGAGGTGTGGTTCACGGCGCTCATCGAACTGCTGTGGTCCAAGGAGCGCATCCTGGAGGTGTACCTCAATGTGGCCGAGCTCGGACCCGGCACCTTCGGTGCGGAAGCCGCGGCCCAACGCTGCTTCGGCCGCAGTGCCGCGCGCCTGGGCACACAGGAGGCCGCACTGCTGGCCGCTGTGCTGCCCGCTCCACGCCGCTACTCCTGCCAACGGCCCTCCGGATCGGTCCGCGCTCGCCAGCAGTGGATCGCCCAGCAGATGAGCAACCTGGGTGACCAGCTCGACCCGGCCGTGTTGGAACGCGCCCGGGAGGAGATGGCGCGCGAGGAACAACGCCGGCAGCGGCAGGAGGAACGCCGGCGCAAACGCAGGAAATCATGAGCGATCGACCTCTTGTGGTGGTCACCGGGGCCAGCCGCGGTGTGGGCCGCGAGGCCGTGCGGGCCTTGGTGGAACGGCACCGGATCGATGTGCTGGCCGTCGCCCGCGACGCGGAGGCCCTGCAAGGGCTGCAGCAGCAATGCGCCAACGGCCCGGCGCACGTGGAGATCCTGGCATTGGACCTCGCCGGGGACCGCGCCGTGCCCCGCGTGGTGCGCCAGGTGGGAGGGCGGCGCCTGCTCGGCCTGCTCAACAACGCCGGGCTGCTGCGCAAACGCAACTTCGGGGAATGGACCCTGCAGGACCTGCACGACCTGTTCCTGGTCAACGCCCACCAGCCCTTCCTGCTGGCCCAAGCCTTGGTGGACCGGCTCGCGGGCACGCCTCCCGGCCACGTGGTGAACATCGGCAGCATGGGCGGGGTGCAGGGCAGCGCCAAATTCCCCGGCCTCGCGGGCTACAGCGCCTCCAAGATGGCCCTGGCCGGGCTCACCGAATGCATGGCCGAGGAACTGCGTGAGCGGGGCGTGCGATGCAATTGCCTGGCCCTCGGCGCCGTGGATACCGCCATGCTCCGCGAGGCCTTCCCGGGATACCAAGCACCGGTCACCGCCGAGGCCATGGGTGCCGAGGTGGCCCGCTTTTTATTGGAGGGCCATAAGTACTTCAACGGCAAGGTGTTGCCCATGGCCCTAAGCACACCCTGAGACCGCTCGGGAAAAATTTTTCATCCGTGAGTTGCACGGATCGGAAAACTCCCTACATTTGCAGCCGCTTTCGAGCAAACGTTCTTTCGATCGTACCCCTCAGGGGGCTGTAAGTGGCGCCTGGCGCGGGTTGTTCAAAAAAACTTTCGCCTGTTCGTTGGTGGTGATCATCGAACACTTACTTTTGCCCTCCCTCTCGCGGAAATGTCCGCGGACCACAAGGGGTTGATGACGTCTGAGTACCGGGCCTCGGCCCGGAACCCATAAACGTTCTTTGAAGTATTGTCCATTCTGAGAACAGCAGAAGGTCCTCCTGATCATAGATCGGGAAGAAGGGCCACGTCGAGACCAAGATCGAACGATCTTTTACAACGGAGAGTTTGATCCTGGCTCAGGATGAACGCTAGCGGCAGGCTTAACACATGCAAGTCGAGGGGCAGCGCGATGTAGCAATACATTGGCGGCGACCGGCGCACGGGTGCGTAACACGTATGGAATCTGCCCTGTACTGGGGAATAGCCCTCCGAAAGGAGGATTAATGTCCCGTAATAGCTTGGGTGGCATCACCCGGGTTTGAAAGCTCCGGCGGTACAGGATGACCATGCGCACGATTAGCTAGTTGGTGAGGTAATGGCTCACCAAGGCGATGATCGTTAGGGGGCCTGAGAGGGTTATCCCCCACACTGGTACTGAGACACGGACCAGACTCCTACGGGAGGCAGCAGTGAGGAATATTGCGCAATGGAGGCAACTCTGACGCAGCCATGCCGCGTGCAGGAAGACGGCCCTACGGGTTGTAAACTGCTTTTATCCGGGAAGAAACCCCAGGACGTGTCCTGGGTTGACGGTACCGGAGGAATAAGCACCGGCTAACTCCGTGCCAGCAGCCGCGGTAATACGGAGGGTGCAAGCGTTATCCGGATTCATTGGGTTTAAAGGGTGCGTAGGCGGGGTGGTAAGTCAGTGGTGAAAGCCTGCAGCTTAACTGTAGAATTGCCATTGATACTGCCACTCTTGAGTGCGCTTGAAGTGGGCGGAATGTGCCGTGTAGCGGTGAAATGCTTAGATATGGCACAGAACACCAATTGCGAAGGCAGCTCACTAAGGCGATACTGACGCTGAGGCACGAAAGCGTGGGGATCGAACAGGATTAGATACCCTGGTAGTCCACGCCGTAAACGATGATCACTCGTGATTGGCGATATACGGTCAGTCACCTAGCGAAAGCGTTAAGTGATCCACCTGGGGAGTACGGCCGCAAGGCTGAAACTCAAAGGAATTGACGGGGGCCCGCACAAGCGGTGGAGCATGTGGTTTAATTCGATGATACGCGAGGAACCTTACCAGGGCTCGAACGCACGACGACAGGGGCGGAAACGTCCTCTTCTTCGGACGGCGTGCGAGGTGCTGCATGGCTGTCGTCAGCTCGTGCCGTGAGGTGTCGGGTTAAGTCCCATAACGAGCGCAACCCCCATCTCTAGTTGCCAGCGGGTAATGCCGGGGACTCTAGAGAAACTGCCCGTGTAAACGGTGAGGAAGGTGGGGACGACGTCAAGTCATCACGGCCCTTACGTCCTGGGCTACACACGTGCTACAATGGCGAGGAACAAAGGGAAGCTACCGCGCGAGCGGATGCCGATCTCCAAAACTCGTCTCAGTTCGGATCGGAGTCTGCAACCCGACTCCGTGAAGCTGGAATCGCTAGTAATCGCATATCAGCCATGATGCGGTGAATACGTTCCCGGGCCTTGTACACACCGCCCGTCAAGCCATGGAAGCCGGGGGTGCCTGAAGTCGGTGACCGCAAGGAGCTGCCTAGGGCAAAACCGGTGACTGGGGCTAAGTCGTAACAAGGTAGCCGTACCGGAAGGTGCGGCTGGAACATCTCCTTTTTAGAGCGATCGCTCGACAAGCCCTTCGTTCCCTCATATCCTTATGAGGGTCCGACCTTCGCTGTCTCAGATGGATGATATTTTTAACGGTGCCACTTCCGTGACCATCTCCTAGTCCTGTAGCTCAGCTGGTTAGAGCGCTACACTGATAATGTAGAGGTCCGCAGTTCAAATCTGCGCAGGACTACCAGGGATAGGGAACGGGGAATTAGCTCAGCTGGCCAGAGCGCCTGCTTTGCAAGCAGGAGGTCATCGGTTCGACTCCGATATTCTCCACTGTGCCCCGAATTCGCCAGCCCCCCCACGGGGCGAACGACCACGGGCGGCCCACCCAGGGCACTGTTCTTTGACGTGTTTGTTAGACCGACCAAAACAGACCGAGAGATCGGTCCACCGAGCATAACCTCGAAGGTTGAAAAGTTACTAAGGGCGTACGGTGGATGCCTTGGCTCTCAGAGGCGATGAAGGACGCGATAGGCTGCGATAAGCCGTGGGGAGGAGCATAATATCCTGTGATCCGCGGATCTCCGAATGGGGAAACCCATCCAGTTGAAGACTGGATATCCGCCGCAAGGCGGAAGCGAACCCAGGGAACTGAAACATCTAAGTACCTGGAGGAAAAGAAATCAAGTAGAGATCCCCCGAGTAGTGGCGAGCGAAAAGGGGACAGCCCAAACCGGGGGCGTTTCGGCGCAACCGGGGTTGTAGGACCACGCCGTGGAAGCCGTATTCATAGTGGAACCCTTCTGGAAAGTTGGACCATAGCGGGTGATAGTCCCGTACACGACATGAATGCGGTACCTAGTGGTATCCTGAGTAAGGCGGGACACGTGAGATCCTGTCTGAATCCGCCAGAACCATCTGGCAAGGCTAAATACTTCTGAGAGACCGATAGCGAACCAGTACTGCGAAGGAAAGGTGAAAAGCACCTCGAACAGAGGAGTGAAATAGTCCCTGAAACCGTACGCTTACAAGCGGTCGGAGTCCCTCCGGGGATGACGGCGTGCCTTTTGCATAATGAGCCTACGAGTTGCTCGTCACTGGCAAGGTTAAGGGCTTCAGGCCCGTAGCCGAAGCGAAAGCAAGTCTTAACAGGGCGCATAGTCAGTGGCGGCAGACGCGAAACCTGAGTGATCTAACCATGGCCAGGATGAAGTCCCGGTAACACGGGATGGAGGTCCGAACTGGTAGACGTTGAAAAGTCTTCGGATGAGCTGTGGTTAGGGGTGAAAGGCTTATCAAACTGGGAGATAGCTCGTACTCTCCGAAATGCCTTTTGGGGCAGCCTCGGACGTATTGTTGTGGAGGTAGAGCTACTGATCGGGCTAGGGGGCTTCACCGCCTACCAAACCCGGACAAACTCCGAATGCCACAACATCAATATCCGGGAGTGAGCGCGCGGGTGCTAAGGTCCGTGCGCGAAAGGGAAATAACCCAGACCATCGGCTAAGGTCCCCAAATGCATGCTAAGTTGATCTAACGAGGTCGGACTGCATTGACAGCTAGGATGTTGGCTTGGAAGCAGCCATCCATTTAAAGAGTGCGTAACAGCTCACTAGTCGAGCGGTCCGGCGTGGATAATGATCGGGCATCAAGCATGCTACCGAAGCTGTGGGCCCGCCGCAAGGCGGGCGGTAGGAGAGCATTCCGGTCTGCGTCGAAGGCGTGTCGTGAGGCATGCTGGAGCGTCCGGAAACGAAAATGTAGGCATAAGTAACGATAAGGCAGGTGAAAAACCTGCCCGCCGATAGACCAAGGGTTCCTGATCAACGTTAATCGGATCAGGGTTAGTCGGGACCTAAGGCGTAGCCGAACGGCGAAGCTGATGGACAGCAGGTCAATATTCCTGCACCGACTTGCATTGCGACGGGGTGACGAAGGAGTGAAAGGTCCGCGCACGAACGGTATGTGCGTTGAAGGGCGTAGGTATAGGGCTGGTAGGCAAATCCGCCGGTCCTGCTGAAACCTGACAGTACCACGAGCCCTCGGGCAAGTGGATAGTGACCCTAAGCAGACTTCCGAGAAAAACCTCTAAGCTTCAGATGCAAGCCGCCCGTACCGCAAACCGACACAGGTGGTCAAGGAGAGGATCCTGAGGCGCTCGAGTGATCCGTGGCTAAGGAACTAGGCAAACTAACCGCGTAACTTCGGAATAAGCGGTACCCTGCGCAAGTAGGGTCTCAGTGAAATGGCTCAGGCGACTGTTTAACAAAAACACATGGCTCTGCAAAATCGAAAGATGATGTATAGGGCCTGACACCTGCCCGGTGCTGGAAGGTTAAGAGGAGAGGTCAGCCGCAAGGCAAAGCTTTGAATCGAAGCCCCAGTAAACGGCGGCCGTAACTATAACGGTCCTAAGGTAGCGAAATTCCTTGTCGGGTAAGTTCCGACCTGCACGAATGGTGTAACGATCTGAGCACTGTCTCAGCCACGAGCTCGGTGAAATTGTAGTCTCGGTGAAGATGCCGGGTACTCGCAACGGGACGGAAAGACCCCGTGCACCTTTACTATAGCTTCACATTGACATCGGCTGCCCGATGTGTAGGATAGGTGGGAGACTTTGAAGCGGTGTCGCTAGGCATCGTGGAGTCAACGTTGAAATACCACCCTTCGTTCATCTGATGTCTAATCCCTGCGAAACAGGGAAACAGTGTGTGGTGGGTAGTTTGACTGGGGTGGTCGCCTCCAAAAAAGTATCGGAGGCTTTCAAAGGTACCCTCAGCACGCTTGGTAACCGTGCGTTGAGTATATTGGCAAAAGGGTGCTTGACTGTGAGACCGACAAGTCGAACAGGTACGAAAGTAGGACAAAGTGATCCGGTGGTTCCATATGGAAGGGCCATCGCTCATAGGATAAAAGGTACGCCGGGGATAACAGGCTGATCATTCCCAAGAGCTCATATCGACGGAATGGTTTGGCACCTCGATGTCGGCTCGTCACATCCTGGGGCTGGAGAAGGTCCCAAGGGTTCGGCTGTTCGCCGATTAAAGTGGCACGTGAGCTGGGTTCAGAACGTCGTGAGACAGTTCGGTCCCTATCTGTTGCGAGCGTTAGAAGTTTGAGGGGAGCTACCATTAGTACGAGAGGACCGTGGTGGACGAACCGCTAGTGTACCAGTTGTGGCGCCAGCTGCATCGCTGGGTAGCTATGTTCGGACGGGATAAGCGCTGAAAGCATCTAAGCACGAAGCCCACCTCAAGATGAGACTTCTTCATAAGGGTCGTGGAAGACTACCACGTTGATAGGCCGCAGGTGTAAAGTCAGCAATGGCAAAGCCGAGCGGTACTAATTACCCGTAAACTTTGACCCGAACGGTGATGTCGTGGAACGATCTCCGTCTGTTCTGGTCCGGTCTAACAACACGTTGAGATCGTACTTACGATTTCAGGTGACTATTGCGGTGAGGTCCACCTCTTCCCATTCCGAACAGAGAAGTTAAGCTCACCAGCGCAGATGGTACTGGGCCAAAAGCCCGGGAGAGTATGTCGTCGCCGATCTGAACCCCGCCACGCAAGTGGCGGGGTTCTTTTTTTATCCTTGCCCCATGCGCACGCTCGCCGCCCTGGCCCTGCTCGCATCCGCACCCCTGGCCGCCCAGCAGCTCTCCGGCCGCTTCACCGGCACCGCCCCCGATTCCGTCCTGCTCCTCGAGACCCGCGGCGCCGACCACCGCCCCCTGCTCCGCACCCCCGTCGAACCCGACGGCACCTTCACCTTCCCCGCCGACCGCATCCCCGGCCAGGGCTTCTACCAGATCGCCATCCACGACACCGACCGCGCCGACATCATCCTCGACCCCGCCGAGCGCGAAGTGGTCCTCCTGTTCTCCGGCTCGCCCCTCCAGTCCCACATCACGGTGCTGCGCAGCCCGGAGAACGAGCGCCTCTGGGCCTACAAGGCGCTGAGCCGCGAGACCCAGGCCATCAAACGCACCGTCGAGCTCGAACGCACCGGCCTGCGCGTGGACCAGGTGGCCCGCAGCCGCCAGCTCGATTCCATCGCCCAACAGGCCGACGCCCGCAAGGACGCCCACCTCGACCGCCTGATCGCCGAACACCCCGGCAGCTATTTCGCCAAGGTGGTGCGCGCGGACCGCGCCCTGCTCGGCTTGCAGGGTCGCCCTCCCATGGACGTGGCCCGCGCTTTCGCCTTCGACGACCCCGGCCTGATGCGCTGTGCCGTTCTCCCGCAGGCGGTCCTGGTCTTCCTCCGGAACGTGCGCGCCTTCAGCGAGGAACAGTTCGTCAACGCCGCGGACACCCTGATCGCCCTCACAGGCAACTGCCCCGATTGCCGCCGGAACATGATCGAACACCTCGTGGAAGTGTTCGCGACGTATGGGCCGGACATCGCCTTGCAGCACCTCATCGACCGGTACGTGGACCGTGAGGCGGGCACCCTCCACTTCGCACCGGCCACCCTGGACAAGGTCACGGCCTTCCAGCGCGTATCCGTGGGGCGCGTGGGCCCCGATGCGCCCTTGAAGGACCCCGCCACCGGTGCGGTGCATCCGCTCTCCGAGCTGGCGCGTGGCAAGCGGGCCGTGCTGCTCTTCTTTTACTCCAGCACCTGTGACCACTGCCACGAGCAGATGCCCGGCCTGGCCCGGCTGTACAACGAGCATGCGGCCGACGGCGTGCAGGTGGTGGGCGTGGCCCTGGACGACGATGCCGGCCTGGTGGAGGCCACCCGCACGGCCAAGGGGCTCACCTTCCCCTGCTTTTCCCATCTGCAGGGCTGGGGCGATCCCGCCGCGCGCGCCTACGCCGTGCAGGGCACCCCGACGATCTTCCTGCTCGACGGGGAGCTGCGCATCCTGGCCAAGCCGCGTGACGCGGCCGAGGCCCGGGAGATGGTGCTGGAGCTACTGGCCAAGCCCTAAGGGCAGCAGGCGGTGGGGTGCCCCCAAGGCGAGCGATCCGGGTCGCGGCCTTTCGGTGAAGATCCCATACACCGACGAGCCGGAGCCGCTCATGCTCGCGTAAGCCGCCCCGGCCGCCAGCAGTGCCTCCTTGAGGTGCCCGATCGAGGGGTGCATGGCGAAGACCGCCTCCTCCATGACGTTGACGAGGCGCCCCTGCCAGGTGCCCACCGGTCCGGCCAGCACCGCCGCCAGGTCCACCGAACGGCCCGTGGGCTGCGTGCGGGCGTACACCCCGGCGGTGCCCACGTGGATGCCGGGGTCCACCAGCACCAGCCAATGACCTTCCAGCGCCAGGGGAAGCGGGGTGAGACGTTCGCCCCGGCCCTCGGCCAGGCACGGAACGCCATGCAGGAAAAAGGGCGGATCGCTGCCCAGCTGTGCCGCCAGCTCGTGGAGCACCGCCCGGCCGAGCCCCAGGCCCAACAGGCGGTCCAACAGCAGCAGCATGTGCGCGCCATCGCTCGAACCGCCGCCCAGCCCGGCCCCGATGGGGAGGACCTTGTGCAGGTGGACCCGCAGGCCCGGCAGCGGCCGCAGGGCGTTCACCAGCCCGTGGGCGCGCACCACCAGGTCGTCGTATGGATCGCCCGGAACGGCCCGCCCGGTGCGTACGAACGCGATCCGACCATCGCCAAGGGCGGGGTCCACCACCGCTTCCAGCGCATCGCACAGGGGGATGGGCACCAGCACGCTCTCGATGTCGCGGTAGCCGTCGTCCCGCACCCGCAGCACGTTCAGCCCCAGGTTGATCTTGGCGCATGGGAACGTGAGCATGGCCCCAAAGGTCCGCTTTCCGCCCCGGCCGCCAACGCCCGATGCCGGCACCGGCCGCGCCGCCTATTTTCGCCCTTCCAAGCCATCGGCATGCAGACCTTCCTGGAGTTCGAGAAGCCCATCCAGAACATCATCGAGCAGATCGAGAAGTTGAAGGAAGTGGCGGCACTGGGCGCGGTGGACGTGCAACCCACCCTGCGCGACCTGGAGAAGAAACTGGCCGACACCCGCACGGAGATCTACGCCAACCTGAGCCCCTGGGAGCGGGTGCAGGTGAGCCGCCACCCCGACCGCCCCTACACACTGAAGTACATCGAGGCGATCACCGACGGCACTTTCGTGGAGGTGCACGGCGACCGCACCGTGAAGGACGACAAGGCCATGGTGGGGGGCTTCGGCCTGGTGAAGGGCCGCACCGTGATGTTCGTGGGCCAACAGAAGGGCATCAACACCAAGATGCGCCAGTACCGCAACTTCGGCATGGCCAACCCCGAGGGTTATCGCAAGGCCCTCCGCTTGATGAAGCTGGCCGAGAAGTTCAACAAGCCCGTGGTGACCATCATCGACACCCCGGGCGCATTCCCGGGCCTGGAGGCCGAGGAGCGCGGGCAGGGCGAGGCCATCGCCCGCAACCTCTTCGAGATGATGCGGCTGCGCGTGCCCGTGATCTGCGTGGTGATCGGCGAGGGCGCCTCCGGTGGCGCGCTCGGCATCGGCATCGGCGACAAGGTGCTGATGCTGGAGAACACCTGGTACAGCGTGATCTCGCCCGAATCGTGCAGCTCCATCCTGTGGCGCAGCTGGGACTACAAGGCGCAGGCCGCCCAAGCCCTGAAGCTCACCGCCAAGGACATGCTGGCCAACAAACTGATCGACGGCATCATCCCCGAACCCGTGGGCGGCGCCCATGCCGATGTGGAAGGGGCCTGCCGGAACGTGAAGGCCGAGGTGGTGAAATGGCTGGAGAAGCTGGCCAAGACCGATCCCGACAAGCTGGTGGAGCGCCGGATCAAGAAGTTCTGCGAGATGGGCGTGGTGGAGAAAGCCAAGCCGACGCCCAAGGCCAAGTCCTGATCAGGGCTCGCGGTTGAAGAAAGGGAGCACGGCCACCACCTCGCCGGCCACGGGCCAGCTTTGCAGCACCGCGCCACTGCCGCCGTCCACCCGTTGCACCTGGCCGGGCACGGCGATGTACACCGCACCCGTGACCGCATCGCGCGCCACGGCGGGAACGGCCGCACCGGCAACGACCGGCACCAGGGTGTTGGTGCCGTAGGTGTACCGCAGCAGGCCGGCGGAGGTGCCCAGGAAGGCCACCTGCCCCGGGGCCGACACCATGCATTGCACCGGCTGCCCGACGAGCACCTGCGGTTCCCATCCGCCCCCCAGTTCCACGTTGAGCTCGCGCACCACGCCGTCCCCGTCGCGTTCCCCGAAAAGCAGCACGCGGTCGTCGTCCAACGCCGAGAAGCCCGCGACCACCAGGTCCAACGGGCGCTGGGCCAGCAGTTCACCGGTATAGGCCGTGTAGATCGCCAGCAGGCGCCCGTTGCCCGCCACCAGGGGCTGCTCGCTGAGCAGCCGGTCGCCCAGCAGGGCATGCCGCCGTGGATAGCGCCCGTCCATGGCCGCGGCCGTGAAATGACCGGCACCGTTGGCCGCCGCGTGCACGCTGAGCAGGCCGTTCGCCCGGGCCACCACCAGCCGGTCTGCATCCAGGCGGTCGAGGCCGGTGAAGAAAGTGCCGCCCAAAGCGTTGGTGTTGGGCAGTTGCCAGCGCACCGCGCCGAGCTCGGCGTCCAGGGCGGTCACCGGGCCGCTGACGTCGCCGGCGATCACCAGCGTGCGCGAACCGCTGCACAGCACCGCCTGGCCCACATCCTGATCAAGGGTGGCGAAGGGGGCCGCGATGCCGGTGCTGTCGATGCGCAGCACGGCCGTCTGCCCACCGACCGCGCTCACCACATGCACGGCGCGCAGCCGCAGGGGGGCCTCCACCACCGTGAGCGCCCGGAAGGCCCTGGTCTCGTTGGTGCCGTCGGTCGCGCTGACGAGGATCTGGTACGTCCCCGACCGCAGGGCCTCGTTGGCGAGCGCCAGGCTGCGTTCCACTTCGGCCGCGGGGGCGTCCACAGCAACGGCGGGCACCGTGGCCACCGGGATGCCTTGGGGGTCGAGCACCGTGAAGCGCACCTGGACCACCTGCCGCTCGTCGCTGACGGCCGCACGCACCGTGACCTCCCCGGGCACCTGCAGCTGGGCGCCCGCACCGGGCGCGAGGATGGTGATCACGGGTGCCTCGCCGTCCTTGTCCTTGCGGCACCCTGCGACGACGCACAGCAGCAACGCCACGGCCAGCGCGAGTTCCACGCGGGGAACGCATCGCAGGCCGCGATGGGGAAGGGGTCGGCCACCGTTCACACCCACAATGTTAGCGAGCGGCTGACGAGTTGTTGATCTTCTCTTCGGCGCCGCCCCCGGCCGGGGCTATTTTTGGCCTCCTTTCCGCACGCCTTCCCCTTCCCGTTCCCCGAGATGGCCGACCCCACGCCGACCCGCGCCGACCGCCGGCGCCGCCCTGCCCCGTCCCTGCTCGACCCCGCCCTGGAGGCCGGCAAGCTGCCGCCGCAGGCACCCGAGCTGGAGCAGGCCGTGCTGGGCGCGCTGATGCTGGAGCGCAACGCGGTGAACGAGGCCATCGACATCCTGAGCCCCGACAGCTTTTACGTGGAGGCGCACAAGCGCATCTTCGACGCGGTGCAGGGCCTGTTCCGCAGCGACCAGCCCATCGACATCCTCACGGTCACCGAGGAGCTTCGCAAGCGCGGCGAGCTGGACGTGGTGGGCGGACCTTTCTACATCAGCCAGCTCACCAACAAGGTGGCCAGCAGCGCGAACGTGCAGTACCACGCGCGCATCATCAGCCAGAAGCACATCCTGCGCGAGCTGATCCGCATCTCGTCGGAGACCATGCGCGACGCCTTCGACGAGACGGCCGACGTGTTCGACCTGCTGGACAAGACCGAGCAGGACCTGTACGCCATCACCAGCGGCAACCTCAAGCGCAACTACGAGCCGATGAGCGATCTGATCCGCGACGCCATCGCGCAGATCGAGAGCGCCAAGCACAACACCGGCGGCGTGAGCGGCGTGCCCACCGGCTTCGTGAAGCTGGACAAGCTCACGGCCGGCTGGCAGCGCAGCGACATGATCATCGTGGCGGCACGCCCGGGCATGGGCAAAACGGCCTTCGTGCTCAGCATGGCCCGCAACATCGCCGTGGAACAGAAGCGCGCCGTGGCCGTCTTCAGCCTGGAGATGAGCAGCACCCAGCTGGTGACCCGCCTGATCGCCAGCGAGGCCGGCATCAGTTCCGAGAAGCTCCGCAAGGGCGACCTCAACGACCAGGAGTTCACCCTGCTGCACCAGCACATCAGCCGCCTGGACAAGGCGCCCATCTTCATTGACGACACCCCCGCGCTGAACATCTTCGAGCTGCGTGCCAAGTGCCGCCGCCTGAAGAGCCAGCACAACGTGGAGCTCATCATCATCGACTACCTGCAGCTGATGACCTCCGGTGGCGACAACAAGGGCGGCAACCGCGAGCAGGAGATCAGCAGCATCAGCCGCAGCATCAAGAGCATCGCCAAGGAACTGGACGTGCCCATCATCGCCCTCAGCCAGCTGAGCCGCGCGGTGGAGACCCGCGGGGGCGACAAGCGGCCCCAGCTGAGCGACCTGCGCGAATCAGGCGCCATCGAGCAGGACGCCGACCTGGTGTGCTTCCTCTACCGCCCCGAGTACTACAAGATCCACGAGGACCACTACGGCAGCACCCTGGGCATCGGCGAGTGCATCATCGCCAAGCACCGCAACGGTGCCCTGGACACCGTGCTGCTGCGTTTCATCCCCGAGCTGGCTAAATTCGCTGACCTGGAGACGACCCCGGTGGCCTTCGACACCGGTGGCACGGGATCGGATGGCATGCGCACCATCACCCGCCCCAGCCGGATGAACACCGATGCCGACGACGAAGTGCCCTTCTGACCGCCCCGGCCTGCGCGCCCTCACCGTCGCAATGGCCGTCCTGGCCGCCATCGGCCTGCAGGCCGCGCGCATCCTCATCCCCATGGACGGCAGCCAGCGCGACCACCTGAAGGCCTACGGCATCGCCTATTGGACCCTCCAGCGCGAGGTCACCGTGGAATGGCTGCTCAACTACCGCGGCGGCAGCTTCCTCATCGACCACATCCCGGCCGTGGAACAGGAATGCAGCATCCGCGGGGTCACCCACCAGGTGATCGCCGACGCACAGGCCGCCGCGATCCTGGCCGAGATCGCCGACCCCGAGGTGAACATGGAGGTGGTGAAGCTCGAGAAGGCCCCGCGCATCGCCGTGTACGCACCGGCCAGCTTCCAGCCGTGGGACGATGCCGTGGCCCTGGTGATGACCTACGCGGAGATCCCCTACGAACGCGTGTACGACCCCGAGGTGATCGCCGGTGTGCTGCCCCAGTACGACTGGCTGCACCTGCACCACGAGGATTTCACCGGGCAGTACGGCAAGTTCTATCGCAACTACCGCAACGCACCCTGGTACATCGCCCAGGTGAAGGAGAGCGAGGAGATGGCCGCCGCCCTGGGCTTCGCCAAGGTGAGCACCATGAAGCTCGCGGTGGCCACCCGCATCCGCGACTACGTGGCCGGCGGCGGCTACCTGTTCACCATGTGCAGCGGCACCGACAGCTACGACATCGCACTCGCCGCGGAAGGTGTGGACATCTGCACCCCCGAGTTCGACCACGACCCCATCGATCCGGCCGCCCAGCAGAAGCTCGACTTCGACCGCACCTTCGCCTTCAAGGACTTCCGCCTGGTGGTGGATCCCATGACCTACGAGTTCAGCAACATCGACGCCACCGACATCCACGGCAGCATCGGCCAGGAGCGTGATCTCTTCACTCTGTTCGACTTCAGCGCCAAGTGGGACATCGTGCCCACCATGCTGTGCCAGAGCCACGAACAAGTGGTGCGCGGGTTCATGGGGCAGACCACCGCTTTCCGCAAGTCCCTGGTGAAACCGGGCGTCACCGTGATGGGCGAGAACAAGGCCCAGGGCACCGTGAAGTACATCCACGGCGAGTACGCCCTGGGCCAGTGGACCTTCTACGGCGGGCACGATCCCGAGGACTATCAGCACATGGTGGGCGACCCACCGACCGACCTGAGCCTGCATCCCAACAGCAGCGGCTACCGGCTGATCCTGAACAACATCCTATTCCCGGCCGCACGCAAGCGCAAGCAGAAGACCTGATGTCCCGTCCACACCCTGCGGCCCTGGTGGCCCTCGTGCTCGCCTTGGGCGCCTGCACCGACCCTTCCGGTACCCCGCAGGCGCCGCCGTCCGCGCCGGTGCCGGTCCCGCCACCGGCGGCCGCGCCCGGCCACTACGCCGGTGTGCTGCCTTGCGCCGACTGCCCCGGCATCGGCACCGACCTGCAGCTCTGGCCCTCCGGGGCCTGCGTGCTCGAGGAGCGCTTCCATGACCGCCACCCCGAGCAGGGCACCTTCGTCGCCTGGGGCCGCTGGCGCAACGATGGGCAGGGTGGTGTGGAATTGACCCTCCCGGGCGATGCGCCGGTGCGCCGCTACCGCGTGCGTCCTGATGGGAGCCTGCTGACCCTGGCCACCGAGGGCACCGCACCGGCCGACACCGCCGCCTACACCCTGCACCACCAGGCCAACGACCTTACTCCGTCCGGCGGTACAATGCTGAAGGGCACCTTCTTTCAAGGCAGGCCCAACGTGTGGAACTTCCGCGAATGCCACAGCGGCCGCCAGATGCTGGTGCGCTTCGACCCTGCGGCCGCCGACATCGAGGAGGGCTTCCGCAAGGCGGGCGGCGACCCCGGCACCGGGTTGGTGGTGGAGTTGAACGGCCTGCTGCAACCCACCCCGCTCACCGACGATCAAGGCACCGTGACCCTGCTCACCATCAAGAAATGGCACCGTTTCCTGCCCGGGGAGACCTGCCCCTATTGATCCGGGGGCGTTAGCTTTGACACCCGCTCGACCCATGGACCTCAGCAAGATCATCTCCGTGGCCGGCAAGTCCGGTCTCTTCCGCGTGGTGGCACAGGCCCGCCAGGCCATCATCGCCGAAAGCCTCATCGACGGCAAGCGCGTACCGGTGCCCACCTCCCTGCGCGTGAGCGCCCTCGAGGAGATCAGCATGTTCACCACCGGCGATGATGTGCCCCTGAAGGAGGTGCTGGCCAGGCTGCACGCCGCCGAAAAGGGCAAGCTGAGCGTGGACCCCAAGGGCGACGAGGAGGCGCTGTGGAAGAAGCTCGGCGAGGTGCTGCCCGAGCACGACCGCTCCCGGATCTACCCCAGCGACGTGCGCAAGCTCTTCAGCTGGTACGAGCAGCTGGCACGCAGCGGCGCCCTCGACGCCAAGGAGGAGCCCAAGGCTGAGGACAAGCCCGTGGAGGGCAAGGCCGGCGAGAAAAAGGCACGGGCCAAGGCCGATGTCGCCGTGAAAAAGGCCAACGCGCCCAAGCCCGGCGCCGCCACCAAGGCCAAGGGCGCCGGTACCACCGTGCGCAAAGGCAGCCAGCGCGGCAGCTGAACCGGCTTCAGCCCCCAGCGCACCATGACCTGGACCCTTGACCTGGGGGCGGTCATGCACCACCTTGCGCTGACCTGTTACCTTGGGCCACCTGCAAGGACCCTGCACATGATGCGGAAACTACCCCTGATGCGCCTCGGTGTGATGCTCTGCCTGGGCGCCCTTCTCGCCGTGCTGATCGCCTGGAATAACGGTGGCCCGCCCGTCGCCAAGGCCCACCACACCCCGGAAGAACTGGCCTCCTTCGCGGCCGACCGCGGCGGCCTCGGCCTGCCCGTGGGCCAGAACAACTACTTCATGGCCAGCGGCAACTGCGAGGGCTGCCACGGCCACGACCCCATGCAGTACGCCTCAGTGGACTCCAACGGCGTGGACGTGAACGTGGTGGACGACTGGCGAAGCACCATGATGGCCAACAGCGCGCACGACCCCTTCTGGCGCGCGAAGGTGAGCCATGAGGGCCTGGTGAACCCGGCCCTGCAGGCCGTGCTCGAGGACAAGTGCACCAGTTGCCATGCCCCCATGGGCAGGCACGACAAGTTCCTGAGCGGTGGCGGTCATTACTCCATCGCCGAACTGGAACAGGACCCCATCGGCCTGGACGGCGTGAGCTGCGTGGGCTGCCACATCCAGAGCGCCGACAGTCTAGGCCTGCTCTTCAGCGGCGAGCTGCGCTTCGACACGCTGGGCAACCCGCTCTACGGCCCCTTCGGCGGCCCCAACGACCCCATCCCCCTTTTCGGGGCGCCCATGACCTCCTTCGTGGGCTACGAGCCCCAGTACGGCGCCCACATCAACAGCGCCACCCTCTGCGCCGGCTGCCACACCCTGATCACCGAGACCGTGGACCTGCAGGGCAACCTCACCGGCGGTTCCTTCGCCGAGCAAGCCACCTACCACGAGTGGCTCAACAGCCGTTTCAACGACCTGAATGGCGATCCCAACGGCATCAGCTGCCAGGGCTGCCACGTGCCTCGCAACGACGATGCCGTGGTGATCTCCGCCCTCTACCTGTTCCTGCAGCGCCGTTACCCCTTCGGCATGCACCAGTTCGCCGGGGCCAACACTTTCATGCTCGGCCTGCTCAAGGACAACATCGCCGCGCTGGACCTCACGGCCACCGAGACCCAGTTCGACAGCACCATCGCCCGCACCATGCGCCTGCTCCAGGACCAGAGCCTGCTGATGGAAGCCACGGTGACGGACCGCACGGCGGATACCGCCTACATCGATGTGTCCCTGCTGAACCTCGCGGGCCACAAGTTCCCCAGCGGCTACCCCAGCCGTCGCGCCTTCCTGGAACTGCTTGTGCTCGACGCCGACGGGGAGGACACCCTGTTCCGCAGCGGTGGTTTCGACGACACTTACGAGGTGGTGGGCCATGATGCCGACTGGGAGCCGCACTACGACGTGATCACCAGCGCCGACCAGGCCCAGATCTACGAGCACGTCATCGGTGACGTGAACGGCGACCGCACCACCGTGCTGCTGCGCGCCGCCCAGAACCTGAAGGACAACCGCCTGGTGCCCGAAGGATTCACCGCAGGCCACTTCGCTTACGACACCTGCTCGGTGGCCGGCGTGCCACCCACCGACCTGGACTTCAACCGCGACGAGCTGGGTGTGGAGGGCAACGGCGGCGACATCGTGCACTTCCACGTGCCCATGGGCGGCTACTCGGGCCTGATCAACGTGGTGGCCCGCTTCTGGTACCAGACGGCCCCGGCCCGCTGGAACCAGGAGCTCTTCAGCCACAGCAGCGCCGCCATCGACAGCTTCGAGGTGATGTACAACAACGCCGACCGCAAGCCGGTGCTCGTGAAGGAGGTGCAGCTGTCCGACTTCTCGGTGGGCGTCGACGGCCTGGCCGACCTGGGTGTGCGCGTGTTCCCCAACCCGGTGCGCGACGGCGTGCTGCGGATCGCCGGCATCAGCGGCCGTGTGCGCGAAGTGGTGGTGTACGATGTGGAAGGCCGCGAAGTGGCCCGCCCGCGCATCGTGCCCGGCACGCTCAGCATCCCCCTGCACGGCCGGACGGGCACCTACCTGGTGGCCATCCGCACCGAGGACCGCAGCTTCGTGGAACGCGTGGTGCTGCAGTGACCCCGCGGATGAAGCCCCTGCGCATCCCCGCTGTGCTGATCCCCGCCGTGCTGCTGCTCGGGCCCGCCCGCGCGCAGCACCCCGCCGTGGCCGACATGCTCAACGCCGCGCGCCTGGACAGCATGGTGCGCTACCTGGAGGAGATCACCGGGGAAGTGCCTGTGGACGTGGGCAACGGGCCGGTGACCATCGTGAGCCGGCACAAGACCGCGGCGGGCAACGCCATCGCGGCCGACCACCTCCAGCAGCGCCTCGCTGCCTGGGGCTATGCCCCCACGGTGCAGACCTTCGGCGGTGGCACGGGCGAGAACGTGCTGGCCGTGAAGACGGGCCTGGTGCATCCCGGCCGCAAGGTGATCCTCTGCGCCCACTACGACGCCATGCCCGGCGGGCCCGTCGCCGCCCCGGCCGCCGACGACGACGGCAGCGGCACCGCCGCCGTCCTGGAGGCCGCCCGGGTGTTCGCCTCCATGGACTTCGAGCGTACGGTGGTCTTCGCCTTCTGGGACGAGGAGGAGCAGGGGCTGGTGGGCAGCGAGCACTTCGCCGGGGTGGCGGCCGCCAACGACGACAGCATCGCCGCCGTGGTGAACATGGACGCCATCGCCTACGACGGCAACGGCGACGGACTGATGCGCATCCATGCCCGGGCGGTGGCCAACTCGCTCGCCATCAAGGACACCGCCCTGCTGGTGAACGGCCTCTACGGGCTGGGCGCCAACATCGCCGTCAACACCCCCGGCGCGTTGTACAGCGACCATGCCTCGTTCTGGGCCGAGGACTTCGGGGCCATCCTCGTGATCGAGGACTTCGACAACGACCCCAACCCGCAGTACCACACCCCCAACGACCGCCTGCAGTTCCTGGACCTGCCCTATTACGAGCAGCTCGCCAAGCTGAGCCTGGCCACCGCGGCCCACATGGCCATCCCGCTGGGGTCCGGTACCGGGGTGGCCGCCGCCACCGTGCCCCGCGCCGGCCTCCGGGTGTGGCCCGTGCCCTGCGATGGAACGGTGAACGTGCACGTGGGTGATGCTTCCTCCGGCCCCTGGCGCATCGAGCTCCTGGACCCGACCGGGCGCACGGTGCGGGAGCTGCACCGCGGCCCCCTGCCCACCGGACACCCAAGGGTGCAGGCCGACCTGCACGGGCTGCCCGACGGGCACTACCTGGTGCGGGCCACCAACAACAAGGGCGAGGTGTCCACCTCGCCCCTGGTGCTGCTGCGCTGAGCGCCGCTCACTCCTTCACGAAGGGCTTCATCAGGGGCTTGCGACCGCTGCCCAGCACCATCAGGTAGTAGTTGCCCGGCGGAAGGCCCGCGAGGTCCACGGTGTTCAGCTTGGAATCGAACAGCGGCTGGCTGCGCACCACGCGGCCCGTGCTGTTCAACACCTGGCCGGTCTGTGCCCCCGTGCATCCGTTGATCGACACCATCAGCCGGTCCTGCACGGGCACGGGGAAAAGCATCACGGCCTCGGGACGGCGGTACTCCTGCACGTTGGTGGGGTCGATCACCGTGATGGTGCCGAACTGCGTGGCCGCGTGCCCCTGCTGGTCGCAGTGGTACTCGTAGATGCCCGCCACCATGAACTTGAACTTCCAGGGATAGACCGTGGCCTGCGGCGTGCCCGAAAAGAAACCCGCAGGGTTGTTGGGGAAGGTGGCGATGCTGCCGTTCACGTTGTGTGTGCCGGAGGTCTGGTTCCACACCACCGTGTCGCCGAGCTGGATCACCAGGTCCTGCGGCGCATAGTACGGGTCGGTGGTGCCGAAGGTGCTGCCGCCCACGTCCACGTTCCAGACGTTCTGGGCCGGGAGGGAGGCCGGGAGGAGGGCGAGGATCAACAGGGGGGTCCGCATCGGGAACTGATTTTCGTCAAAGAAAATTTCCCCTGGGAAGCATCGCCGCCACAAGTGGGGGCATCCCGGTGATCCCACCGCTCACTGTCCCGGCCGCAGACTGCGGTCGATCCGCTCCAGGACCATGGTCATCAGGTGCAGCCGGTCGCGGCCCCGCACGTTGTGGGCATGGCCGGGGTACACGAAGAACTCCACCTGCGCCCCCTTGCCGATGCAGTCCTTCAGGAAGGCATAGCTGTGCTCGGGGAGCACCACGTCGTCCTGCAGGCCATGGATCAGCAGCAGTTCCCCCTGGAGGCGGTCGCACTTGCCCACCAGCTGGCTGGCCGCGTAGCCGTCGGGGTTCTCCTGCGGGGTGTCCATGTAGCGTTCGGTGTACATCACCTCGTACATGTTCCAGTCCATCACCGGGCCGCCGGCCACGCCGAGCTTGAAGGTGCCGGGGGCCTTCAGCATCAGGCTGGTGGTCATGAAGCCGCCGAAGCTCCATCCGTGGACGGCCATGCGCGTGGTGTCCACATAGGGCAGGCCCTTCAGCCAGGCCACGCCGTGCAGTTGGTCCTGCAGCTCGACCTCGCCCAGCCGCCGGTGGATGGCCTGTTCGAAGGCGCGCCCGCGCCAGGCGCTGCCACGCCCGTCCACCGTGAACACCAGGTAGCCGCGTTCGGCCGCGTGCAGCATCCACAGCGGTGCCCCGCCCAGCCAGCTGTCGGTCACCAGCTGCACGTGCGGGCCGTTGTACAGGTACACGATCACCGGGTAGCGCTGCCGGCTGTCGAAATGGCCGGGCTTGATCAGGCGTGCGTGCAGCCGTTCACCGTCCTGTCCGGCGATGTCCACCAGTTCCACCGCACCGTGCCGCACACCGGAGAGCGGGTCGCGGCTGTTGAGCAGCATCTTCAGGCCCTGGCCGGTGCGGGCATCCAGCAGTTCAATGCGCGCGGGCACCGTGGTGCTGCTCCATTGGTCCAGCATATACTGGCCATCGCTGCTGAGGGTGCCGTGGTGTGTGCCGGGCGCCGTGGTGAGGGCGGTGCTGCGGCCGTTGCTCAGTTCCACGCGGAAGAGCTGCGTGCGGATGGCGCCCGCGCCGGTGAACCCCGTGCCCACCTCGGTGCCTTCCACGAACACGGCCGCCCCCGGCGCGTCCAGTCCCACGATGCGTTTCACGTTCCACGCACCGGTGGTGAGCTGCCGCACCAGGCCCGTGCGCAGGTCGTACAGATAGAGGTGCGTCCAGCCGTCGCGCGCGCTGGTCCAGATGAACTGCTGCGGCCGCTGCTTCAGGAAGTGCATCGGCACCTGGGGTTCCACATAGCGTTCGTCCCGCTCCTCGAGCACGGTGCGCACCGCGTTCCCGGTGGTCAGGTCGTACTCCACCAGGCGCGCCAGGGTGGTGGCCCGGTCCAGATGCACCACGTACAGGTGGCGCCCATCCGGGCCCCAGGCGATGTTGGTGAGGTACTGGTCTTCCGGCAGGCCGGTGTTGAGGAACAGGGTGCGGCGCGTGGCCAGGTCGAACACGCCGATGCGCACGTGGTGGCTGGCCTGCCCGGCCATGGGATAGCGGATGGTCCGGAAGCTGCTGGGTTTGCTGCCGATGTCCTCCAGCTGGTAGGTGGTCACCATGCGCTCATCCATCCGGTAGAAGGCCAGCCGGCCGCCGTCGGGGCTCCAGAAGGTGCCCTTCTCGATGCCGTACTCGTTGCGGTGCACGCTCTGCCCGTTCACGATACCGTCGGTGCCGTCATGGGTCACCCGCACCGCCTGCGGCTCGTTCGGCAGGCCGATGTACAGGTCGTTGTCCACGGTGTAGGCCACCCGACCGCCTTCGCCCATGTCCTCGTTCGCGGCGCCGGGCAGCAGGCGCACCCGGGCGTGCAGTACCCGCCGGCCACGGTCCCAGGTGTACACGTGCGCGTTGTGCTGGAACCGGAAGCGTGCCGCCGACTCCCAGGTGATGGCGGGGAAGGCCTTGAGCTTCGCACTGTCCGGCAGGTCGCGGTTGAGGTCGGTGAGGGTGGCCGCCACGTGGTCGCTCATCTTGCCGATGCCGTTCTCCCAGAGCGTATCGCGGCGGACGAAGCTGTAGGTGGCGGCGCCCTCCACCCAGGACAGCTGCGGCAGGCGCTCGGGTCCCAGGTCGGTGCCGGCCTTCAGCATGGCATCCTTGAGGGTGAGCTCCTGCAGTTGGGCCGTGGCCGTGGCGGCCAGCAGCAGGACGGACAGCGTGGTATGCGAACGGGTGTGGGCCATGGGTTCGGGTATCGGGCCCCGAAGATGCGGATCCCGTGCCGACGGTGGGCCGTGCGGTGGGACGGCCGGGGCGCGTGGGGTCAGAGGATGTTCACCTCGCGCTCCATCTCCACCCCGTAGCGGGCCTGCACATCGCGGAGGATGCGCTCGCTGAGGTCGAACACCTCCGGCCCGGTGGCCCCGCCGTGGTTCACCAGCACCAGGGCCTGGCGGTCGTGCACCCCGCAGGCGCCTGCGCGGTGCCCTTTCCAGCCCGCCTGCTCGATCAGCCAGCCCGCGGCCAGTTTGGCCTGCCCCTCGCCGGCCGGATAGATGGGCGCTCCGGGGTGCGTCGCTTTGATCCGGTCGGCCACGGCGGCGGGCACCACCGGGTTCTTGAAGAAGCTGCCGGCATTGCCCAACACCGCGGGGTCGGGCAGCTTGCTGCGGCGGATGTGCACCACCGCGTCGCTGATGTCGCGCACCGTGGGGGTGGTGATGCCGCGTTCGGCCAGCACCTCGCGGATGGCGCCGTAGCTGGTGCTGAGCACGGGGTGTTTGTGCAGGCGGAAGGTGACGTTGAGGATCACGAACCGGTCGCGCCCCTCGCGTTTGAAGAAGCTTTCGCGGTAGCCGAAGCGGCAGTCTTCCGGGCGGAAGGTCACCACCGCGCCGTCGTCGATCTTCAGGGCCTCCAGCGCGGCGAAGTGGTCCTTGAGCTCCACGCCGTAGGCGCCGATGTTCTGCATGGGGGCGGCGCCCACCTTGCCGGGGATCAGGCTCAGGTTCTCCAGGCCGCCCCAGCCGCGCTCCACGGCGTGCATCACCAGCGTGTGCCAGAGCACCCCGGCGCCCGCCTTCAGCCACACGTGCCCGTCGTCCTCGTGCACCACGGCCACGCCGGGCAGCTCGTTCAGCAGCACCACGCCGGGCCAGTCGCGTGTGAAGAGCACATTGCTGCCGCCGCCCAGCACCAGGCGGGGGAGGGGCTGCAGTTCCGGCGCGGTCAGCAAACGCCGCAGCTCGTCCACCGTGCCGAAGCGTGCCAGGGCGCGGGTCCGGACGGGTACATGGAAGCTGGTGTGCGGGGCCAGGTCGGCGTCGTGCTCCACGGTCATGGCGCAAAGGAACGGATCGGCGTGCGGCACGCCGTGACCACCCCTGCGAAGTGCTCCTAAGCACGCAGGGCCGGATCGCTGCATGGAATACCGCGATGCAGCTTCAAGCCGTCCCGAGCGGGCCGCAGCGCATGGCATCCAGCACGGACGTCGAAAGGCGCGGGGTGTCGGTGGCCATGCGCCGCCTTCCCACGCACCCGCCCTCCTTTCTCACCATTCTCACCATTCTCCCCGTTCTCACCACCAGCGACGGCCCATCCTCCTCCGCCGTTCCTTTGCGCCATGCGGCGCGCCATCGTATCGGTGACCAACGACCTGGCCACGGACAACCGTGTGCATCGCACCTGCACCGTGCTGCAGGACCTGGGCTACAACGTGCTGCTGGTGGGGCGCAGGCTGCCGCAGAGCCCTCCGGTGGAACGCCCCTACACCACGCGCCGCATGCGGCTGCCCTTCACCAAGGGGCCGTTGTTCTATGCCACATACAACGTGCGGCTCTTCCTGTTGCTGCTTTTCCGGCGCGCGGCGCTGCTGGTGAGCAACGACCTGGACACGCTGCCCGCCAACTTCCTCGCCGCGCGGATCACCGGCACACCGCTGGTGTACGACAGCCACGAACTGTACACCGAAGTGCCCGAGCTGGTGGGCCGGCCCGGTGTGCAACGCGTGTGGCGCACCATCGAACGCTGGATCTTCCCCCGCCTGAAGCATGTGATCACCGTGAACGAGAGCATCGCCGCCGTTTACCGCCAGCGCTACGGGGTGCCCGTGCGGGTGGTGCGCAATATCCCCGTGCCGCGGCCGCTGGGTCCAGCCCCCGGCCGGGCCGCGCTGGGCCTGCCGACGGACCGTTTCATCCTGGTGCTGCAAGGTGCGGGCATCAACGTGGACCGGGGCGGGGAGGAGGCCGTGCTGGCCATGCGCCATCTGCCGCAGGCCCTGCTGCTGATCATCGGCAGCGGCGACGCCTGGCCCGTGCTGGAGCGGCTGGTGCAGGAGCATGGTCTGCACGACCGGGTGCGGCTGATGGGCCGCATGCCTTACGAGCGGCTGATGGACTTCACCCGGGCGGCCGACCTGGGCCTCTCGCTGGACAAGGACAGCAACCTGAACTACCGCTACAGCCTGCCCAACAAGCTCTTCGACTACCTGCACGCGGGCATCCCGGTGCTGGCCACCGACCTGCCCGAGGTGGCGGCCGTGGTGCGGGGCCACGACTGCGGCGTGCTGCTGCCTGCGCCCGCGCCCGAGGCCATCGCCGCGGCGGTGGAAGCCCTGTGCACCGATCCGGCCCGCCTCGCCGCCTTGCGGACGAACGCTACTTTCGCGGCCCGAACGTTCGACGGCGCCCGGGAGCGCGACCTCCTCCGCCGCCTGCTCTCCGACCTTGGCTGAACGCCACCTGCATATCGTCAGCTTCGACGTGCCCGCCCCGCCCGACTACGGCGGTGTGATCGACGTGTACTACAAGGTCGCCGCCTTGGCCGAACTGGGGGTGCGGGTCCACCTGCACTGCTACTCCTACGGCCGCAAGCCCAGTGCCGACCTGGAGCGCTTCTGCGCCAGCGTGCACTACTACCCGCGCAGCACCAGCAAGCACCTGCTGCTCAGCAGCCTGCCCTACGTGGTGGTGAGCCGCCGCAGCGACGAATTGCTGGACCGCCTGGCCCAGGATGCGCACCCCATCCTGTTCGAGGGACTGCACGCCTGCTACTTCCTGGGCGATCCGCATCTGGCCGGCCGCCGGCGCCTGGTGCGCACCCACAACGTGGAGCACGACTACTACGAAGCCCTGGCCAAGGCCGAGCGCGGCGCCTTCAAACGCACCTACTTCACCCAGGAGGCCCGCAAACTGAAGCGTTTCGAGCCCGTGTTGAGCGAGGCCGACGTGCTGCTGGCCATCTCACCCAACGACCAGGCCTACTTCGCGGCCCACTTCCCGCGGGTGGTGCACCTGCCCGCCTTCCATCCCAGCGCCCGCGTGGACGTGCCGGACGGGCTGGGGCGCTTCTGCCTCTACCACGGTGCGCTGAGCGTGCCCGAGAACGACCAGGCCGCGCTCTTCCTGGTGAACGAGGTGTTCAACGAACTGCCCGTGCCCCTGGTGATCGCCGGCAGCGGTGCCAGCAGGGAGCTCCGTGCCGCCGTGGCCCGCTCCACCAACGTGAAGCTGCGCGAGAACATCCCCACGGCCGAGATCACCGCCCTGGTGCGCCAGGCCCAGGTGAACGTGCTGCCCACCTTCCAGGCCACCGGCATCAAGCTCAAGCTGCTGCTCTGCCTGTTCACGGGCCGCCACGTGGTGTGCAACACCCCCATGGTGAAGGACACCGGCCTGGAGGACCTCTGCCTGGTGCACGACGACCCGGAGCACCTGCGGCTGAGCATCCAGGCCTGCATGGCCAAACCCGCCAACGGCAGCACCCTGGAACGCCGCATCGCCGTGCTGGAGGACCGCTTCAGCAACCGCCGCAACGCCCAGGCCATCGTGGACCTGCTGCACTGAACGGGGAGGAGGGGCGAGGGGGAAATGTGGAATGCCGACTGTTGAAAGCTGAAAGCTGAAAGCTGAAAGCCGAAAGCTGAAAGCCGAAAGCTGAAAGCCGAAAGCTGAAAGCCGAAAGCTGAAAGCTGAAAGCTGAAAGCTGAAAGCTGAAAGCGGGAAGCCGGAAGCTTGAGGCTTGAAGCTGGAGGCTTGAAGCTTGAAGCGGGAGGCTTGAAGCTTTCCCCCCGACCCGCCCCATGTTCAGCCCGCCATGCGCTCCTCGAGCAGCCGGCCCTCCTGGCAACGCACCACCCGGGCGTTGAGCTTCTTCATGTGCGTGTAGTCGTGCGTGGCCATCAACACGCAGCGGCCGCTCCGGCTCAGGCTGTACAGCAGGTCGAGGATGCCGCCCGTGGTCTCGGGGTCCAGGTTGCCCGTGGGTTCATCGGCCAGGATCAGCTCGGGTTCGTTCACCAGGGCGCGGGCGATGCTCACGCGCTGCTGCTCCCCGCCGCTGAGCTCGTGCGGCATCTTGTAGCCCTTGGTCCCCAACCCCACATCCTCCAACACCTCGGCCACCCGCTGGTCCATCCGCTTGCGGTCCGTCCAGCCCGTGGCCTTCATCACGAACAGCAGGTTCTCCTTCACCGGGCGGTCGCCCAGCAGCTGGAAATCCTGGAACACGATGCCGATCTTCCGCCGCAGGTAGGGCACCTGCCCACGGCGAAGCTTGCGCAGGTCGAAACCGCAGCACTGGCCCTCACCCTCGCGCAGCGGCAGGTCGCCGTAAAGCGTCCGCATCAGGCTGCTCTTGCCCGTACCCGTGCGCCCGATCAGGTAGATGAACTCCCCCTTGTCCACCGTGAGGTCCACCAGGTCCAGCACCAGGTTCTCGCGCTGGAAGATGCGCGCGGCACGCAACTGGATCACCGGGGCATCGCTCATGCAACCACCGCCACGGACCCTGTGGGGGCGCGGCGGGCCAAAGGTGGAAAATTTCCGGGCGGACCCTCGCGTTGAGCAGGGGAGGCGCCCCGCTCCGCATGAACAGTTCCGCGTGGATAAAACGACGCGGCACGCCCCTTGCCCGGCCCCACCCGCCAGGACCTTTGATCGCTTGATGAGGCCCCTTCACCACGTTCGTCGCGCCGCCCTGCTCCTGGGCCTGCTCCTGGTGGGGTCCGCCCAGGCCCAGCGCCCCGCCCACTACGAGCGCCCGCGTGCCGCCATCGACCACGCCCGCGACCTGTTCGACAAGGCCCAGTACACCGCGGCACAATACGAGCTGGACCGCATCGCCGAAGGCGTGCGCGACCCCAAGGCCCCCCAGCGCATCGAGGCCGAGTTCCTCAGCGCCCTTTGCGCCGTGCGCCTCTTCCACCAGGACGCGCCCGTGCGGCTGCTGCGCTTCATGGACGAGCATCCCGAGGACCCGCACGTGGCCGACGTGCGCCTGGAGCTCGTGCGCCACTACTTCGCCGCCAAACGCTGGAAGGACTGCCTGCACTGGGCCGCCTCGGTGGACGCGGCCGGCCTCGCGGCCGCCGATGCCGAGGAGTTCCACTTCAAGCACGGCTACGCCCATTTCCAGGAAGGGCACACCGAACACGCCCTCACCGCCTTCGGCCGGGTGAAGGACGGCACCGGTCCGTACGCCGTGCCCGCCCGCTACTACACCGCCCACATCGACTACGAGCGCGGACGCTACGCCTCGGCCCTGCCGGTGTTCGAACAGTTGCGCGACGACCCCGCCTTCGGCCGCGTCGTGCCCTTCTACATCGCCGAGATCCACTTCATGCAGGGCCACTACGACGAAGTGATCGCCTACACCAAGCCCCTGCTGGAGGACCCCGAGGGCACCAAGCGCATCGGCGAGATCAACCGCCTGGCCGGCGAGGCCTACTACCGCACCGGCCGCTATGCCGAAGCCGTGCCCCACCTGGAGAAGGCCATCGCCCGCGGTGCCGGCGTGGGACGCACCGAACGCTACCAGCTCGGCCATGCCTACTACAAGGCCGGCGACCACCAAAAGGCCCTCTCGCAGTTCACCCTCGTCACCTCCGAGGACGACAGCCTCAGCCAGCTCGCCGTGTACCACATGGCCGACTGCTACCTGGCGCTGCAGGAGAAGAACTACGCGCGCAACGCCTTCAAGCGCGCCTACCAGCTGGGCTTCGACGCCCGCATCACCGAGGATGCCCTGTTCAACTACGCCAAGCTGGCCTACGAACTGAGCTTCGACCCCTACAGCGAGGCCATCATCGCCCTGCGCGACTACCTGGTGAAGTACCCCGACACCCCGCGCCGCGACGAGGCCTACGGCTTCCTGGTCGATGTGTTCCTGAAGTCGCGCAACTACGAGGCGGCCCTGGATGCCCTGGAAGGGATCCGCGACAAGGACGTGCGCCTGAAGTCCACCTACCAGCGCCTGGCCCACGACCGTGGGGTGGAGCTGTACGACGGCCGCCGCTACACCGAGGCCGCCGCCGCCTTCCAGCGTGCGCTGAAGTACCCGATGGACCCCGCGGTGAACGCGCGGTGCCATTACTGGATGGGCGAATCGTACTTCGGGGCCGACGCCTTCGACCAGGCCCTGCACAAGTACGACGACCTGCGCAACAGCCCGGGCGCCTATGCCACCGACCTGTACGCCCAGGCGAGCTACAGCATGGGTTATGCCTATTTCAAGCTGAAACAGTACGACGAATCCCTCACCGCCCTCCGCCGTTTCGTCGCCATGCCCGGCGCCGATGCGAAGCTGCGCGCCGACGCCCTGTTGCGCATCGGCGACCTGTACTTCCTGGCCAAGGACGAGGAACAGGCCGTGGCCCACTACGACCAGGCCATCAAGGCCGGCACCGGCGACAAGGACTACGCGCTCTACCAGAAGGGCGTGTGCCTGGGCCTGGACCAGAAGTTCAACGAGAAGATCACCGTGCTCAAGGCCCTCCTGAGCGACCGGCCCAACTCGCGCTTCGCCGCCGACGCCCGGTTCCAGCTCGGCGAGACCTACATCAACCTGGACCAGGATGCCGAGGCCCTGCGCTACTACGAACAGGTGGTGAAGCAGCACCCCAACAGCCCGCACGTGCGGCGCAGCATGCTGCAGACCGCCCTGGTGCACAAACGGCAGGGCGACGCGGCCCGTGCCCTGGAGGAGTTCAAGGCCATCGTGGCGCAGTATCCCACGGTGGAGGGCTCGCGCGATGCGCTGGCCGGCATCGAGAGCATCTACGTGGAGCAGGGTCGTGTGGGCGAGTACGAGGCCTACCTGCGGTCGCTGAGCTTCGTGGACCCCGCCAGCCTGGACCTGGACGAGAAGTACTACCGCAGCGCCGAGGCGCTCTACTTCGACGACAAGTGCGACCAGGCCATCGGGGCTTTCGGCGATTACCTGGCCAAGTACCCGCAGGGTGCCTTCGCCATCAACGCCCGCTACTACCGGGGCGACTGCGCCTACCGCGCCAAGCGCTACACCGAGGCCCTGCCCGACCTGGAGGCCGTGGCCGCCGCCGGGACGCCGGACCTGCTGGAGAGCGCCCTCTTCGGGGCCAGCGACATCCTGTTCCGCGAGCAGCGGTGGGAGGGGGCCCTGCAACACTTCATCCGCCTGCAGCAGGTGGCGGCCATCCCGCAGAACGTGCTCGCCGCCAAGGTGGGCCGCATGCGCTGCCTGCGCGAACTGGGTCGGCCCGATGAGGCCGCCGACGCCGCTACTGCGGTGCTCGAGGAACCCGGCATCCCCAACGACCTCAAGGCCGAGGCCGGCCTGCTGACCGCCGCCCGGGCCCTCAACGCCAACGAGCTGGACAAGGCCTACACCGCCTACAAGGCCGTGGCCCAGGCCAGCACCAACGCCTTCGGCGCCGAGGCCCGCTACCACATGGCCTACGTGCGCTACATGCAGCAGCGCGGTCGCGATGCCGAGCAGGAGGTCTTCCAGCTGGTGAAGCAATACCCCAGCTACGAGCATTGGAAGGCACGCGGCTTCATCCTGCTGGGCGACGTGTACATGCAGCTCAACGACCCCTTCCAGGCCAAGGCCACCCTGCAGAGCGTGATCGACCACGTGAGCGACCCCGCCCTGGTGCAGCAGGCCCGCACCCGCCTGGACGCCATCCTGGCCAGCGAGGTGCAGCAGACCACCCCCGCACCCCAGGACGACATCGAGGTGCCCGTGAACGACAGCCACCCCAACGCCGGCGAGGAATGAACAAGCACCGCATCCTGCTCCCGCTGGCCCTGGGCATGCCGCTGTGCGTGGCCGCGCAGGACGGCAGCACCCCCGGCGGCCAGTACTACATCCACGGGATCTACAACCCCACCATCGCCGACGTGCGGAAGATCGACACCCGGCCCACCCTGCTGGACACCGTGGTCCCCGAACGCCGCATCACCTACACCGTGCAGCCCGTGCAGGCCCGCCTGCCGGTGAAGGTGGACAGCATCGCCCCCGCCAGGCTCAGCGTCAGCCAGGCCAACGAGCGGCTCTACAAGGGCTTCGTGAAGCTCGGCTTCGGCCTGTACAACACCCCGCTGGGCGAACTGTACTACGACCAGGGCCGCAGCAGGAAGGACGCCTACGGCATCCACCTCAAGCACTTCAGCAGTGCGGGCGGCCTGAAGGATGTGGGACCGAGCGACTACAGCTTCAACACCGTGGACGCCTTCTACACCCGCATGCTGCGCCGGCACGCGATCCAGGTGCGGGGAGACTATGGGCGGCGTGCCGTGGGCTGCTACGGCTTCCGCACCGAGGGCTTCGATACCCTTGGGCTCGAAGTGCCCAACCCGCGCCAGGTGTACAACGACCTGGGTTTCGCCGCGCGTGTCCGCAGCCTCTATGCCGACAGCGCCGCCCTGGACCACGACGTGCGCCTGGAGGCCCGGTACTACACGAACAAGACCGGGAGCAAGGAGACCAACATCCGCTTCGTGGCCGAGGCCGGCAAGCAGGTGGGCTCGGAGACGTACGCCGGCCAGCTCCTGATCGACAACAACGCCTACACGGGGCTGGCCGCCGACACGCTGCCCAGCTTCCGCCAGAACGGCACGCTGGTGACCCTCACCCCCTCGGTGAGCACACGCGGGGAGCGCTACGTGGTGCGGGTCGGTGCGGGCATCACCGTGGACGCCCTCACGAAGACCAGCTTCCACGTCTTCCCCCAGGCCTACCTCAGTTACAGCCTCTTCGACAACATCCTGGTGCCGTACATCGGCGTGGACGGGCAGCGCCGCCGCAACGGCCTGCGCAGCATCACGCAGGAGAACCCCTGGGCCGAGAACGCCCCCGTGCTGGCCAACAGCAGCCTGCTCTACGACCTGTACGGTGGCCTGCGCGGCAGCCTCAGCAGCACCCTGGGCTTCGATGTGCGCGTGAGCTACAGCGGTTGGAAGGACCGCCTGCTCTTCGTCACCGACGCCCTGAACGGCTTCGGCAACCGGTTCACCCCGGTGTATGACGACATGCAAGTGTTGGACGTCAGCGGCGACATCACCTACGATGCCGGGCACGGGATCCGCGCCCATGGCCGCCTGGACTTCTTCAACTACACCATGGGCGACCAGGCCGAACCCTGGAACCTGCCGCCCTACCAACTGACCCTGGGCGGCCAGTACAGCCTGCGCGAGAAGTTCATCGTGAAGCTGGACGCCGTGCTGATGGGCAAGCGAAAGGCCTTCAGTCCGGTGTGGAACAGCGTGCAGGACAGCGCCCCCGCCCGCACCGAGGTGGTGGACCTCAAGGGCTTCGTGGACCTGCACCTGGGGGCCGAATACCGCTACACCAAGCGCCTCAGCGTGTTCCTGCAGGCCAGCAACCTCAGCGCCAGCCGCTACGAGCGGTGGTACCGCTACCCCGTGCAACGCACGCTGCTGATCGGCGGGGCCAGCTACGCTTTCTGAGCCATCGCGTCCCATGCATGGACGAACCCCGCGCGTGGCGGGGTTCGCTTTCCTGGTCGGGCCTGGTTACTCGATGATCACCCGGGTGCTACCCAAGGGCCTGCCCTTGCGGAAAACCTCCAGCGCGTAAAGGCCGGCAGGAAGTTCCTTGCGCACGAGCACCGTGGTCGGACCGTCGTTCAAGGCGGGCTCCGACCGCACCACGCGCCCCATGGCGTCGCGCCACACCAGGCGGTCCGGTGGCGGGCTGTTCCCCCACACCAAGGCACCCTGCGCGCCGATCGGGTTGGGTACGGCCCGGAACGCTGGATCCCGGCCATCCTCCTCGCGCAGGCCCAACCACGCCGGGTCGCTGTCGTGGTAGCGCTTGCAGAACAAAGGGAACCCCCACGTTTCGTGAAGATCGGGTGAAGAGATCAGTGTGGAGCCCCCCAAGGACGTATTGAACTCGTGTGGCACATTGTCCCACCAATGGAGAAAGCCTTGGTTGGATCCGGCGTTACGCAGGTATAGTTCACCATCAGGCCCGAGAACGAGGCTGCCACCGGTCGTGTCAGCACCCCATTCTGTTCCTACACCAACGGACGAAGTGTTGGATGCCAAGGATGTGTGGGGTATGCATCCGTCGCATACGGTGAGGTCATACTGGGTGCTGAAGAAGCCCCCGGATCCGTCAATGCTCGTGTCCAAATAGGCCACGTACAGGCGATCATCGGTCGTAAGGAAGTCCAATCCGCTTGTGAAGTCCATCGGCAGGGTCACCGCGATCGTGTCTCCTGTATAATCGTCCAGGTCGTACGCAGTGTACGCGAGGGACGAATTGCGCACGGTAACTGTCCCTGTGGAACTGTTGAACCAGAAAACGGCAGCGCCAGCGGAATCCGGGGCGTGGTCAAATCCGAACGCGAGTTGATCACCGGAAACCGAGAACTTCATCGGTCCCCAGAAATCCGATGAGAGGCGGTCGGGAACCGGTGTTGCACTGAGCAATGGACCAGTGGCCGAGATGATCGGTACGGGGTTCAATCCACCAGGTCCGATCCGGAATGCGTGGAAGGTATCCGTTCCATCCGCGTGCTGCAGCACCCAATAGTCCACCCCATTCCCGTGTGTTGTCGCGGCGATCTTGGCGGTGGTATTGCTCATGTACCAAGTGGTGCCTGAGCCCACCACACCCCCGGCGCCAAGGTTCATCGACATATCGACCTCCACGTAACCCGCCTGCTTGTCGACCTCCGGTGTGTTAACAAAAACGAAGTAGTGGAAGGGAGCGTCAGGCTTTGGCAGGATGAGCAGGCTGGCCAGGCGCGCGGGCCAGCCGAGATCCTGTGCGCTGCCGTCTTGCACCAGATCGAAGTTGGCGTTGTGGATGCCGGTCTCATCCACCACCAAGCTGAGCGCTCCATCCGGTTCGCTCATGGTGGCGTTGCGAGCGGTGACAGCGAAGGTGCTTGGAATGATCGTCAGTTGCTCGTTATAGAAGTTCAGCCAGTTGGATGATCCGAAGATCATGTTGTAGTTCCGCGCTTGACCGGCGCATTCACACAAGATCAAGGTCATGCCGACCGCAGCAAGTATGGCTCTCATGGCTGCCATTCGATCTTATTCGAGTAATAGCCATTCCCCTGAGCGCGTGCATAATTGTCGGGAGTTCCGGTGTGTAGACAAACATCGGCGTTCGCGGCCCAAGAACCCGATGTGCCCGAGGTGCATGTCCAAGTGGCGAAAATGGTGCTCCCCGACCTGAGCTCAACTTTATTGATGTGGCTCCCGCCGACCGTGATCGTGGAACCGTTGGTGGACGCCGGGATGCTCAAGTTCGAAGTGCTTGGAATGCTGACCGCTGGGCAAGCGTCACTATGGTAGATGTCGGCTGTGTATGCACAGTCCGTGGAGTTATCAATAGTGAACGTGGCTCCGGCCACGGGGGCGATGGGGCGGCCTGCGTGGAAGGCCGTGAGCAGCGCGCTGGGCAGGGCAAGCAGGCCCGCGAGCATCAGCAGCTTGGCGGTTGGCGGAAGGGCGGAAGGGCGGAAGCGCGTTCTCATGCCGTGATGCGTTTGCCCCGAAGTTAGTCATCCGTCATCTTCCTTCGACAGGGTGGTGGAGATCTCTCATGGAGGTACGGATTCCTTGTGGATCCGTGGGGCCAGCTACGCTTTCTGAGCCATCCCGTCCCGTGCATGGACGAACCCCGCGCGTGGCGGGGTTCGCTTTCCTGGTCGGGCCTGGTTACTCGATGATCACCCGGGTGCTGCCCAAGGGCCTGCCCTTGCGGAAAACCTCCAGCGCGTAAAGGCCGGCAGGAAGTTCCTTGCGCACGAGCACCGTGGTCGGACCGTCGTTCAAGGCGGGCTCCGACCGCACCACGCGCCCCATGG
>WBZY01000216.1_pt1 | contig 48716 bp, 47 predicted proteins | sample 5204191 | NCBI WGS metagenome assembly WBZY01 (sample SAMN12344363, study PRJNA552823) | activated sludge metagenome | biome: Activated sludge suspended growth; feature: Anammox Sidestream; material: Wastewater; isolation source: activated sludge from anammox sidestream of wastewater treatment...
TCGCGGCTTCTTGTCGCTCGAATACGCAGGCTGCGGCAACGGTTACTATTACCTGCTCATCAACGACGAAAACTTCATCGGGTACGACGTTGATTGAAGGGACCCCGAAAACTCAGGTAATTGCAGCAGGGCGCCAGTTCAACCTACTAATCACCGAGAAATGTTATCAAGTCACCAGCAATCGGCGCGTACAGTTGCGCCGTTTTCAGCGACAGCGGCGTCCACTGTGCCCGTGGAGGCGAGCGAGCCTGATACCACTGATCAGATCCAAGCATACACACCTCGATTCGTTGTTGATGGAGCCGCACATCCCGGCGTCATAGTCGAACCGCCCGGCCTTGCGAACGTAGAACCGCCTCCGATCACTTATCGTCCGTGTTTGCCGAGAGAGTTGTCCGAAACAAGTAAGCTCTCGGGGATGCAGATCGAGAGGATTATCTACGCCGGGCAAGCTCACGAGCAACGACTTGCGGACGGCTCACGTGCCGGCATCAGTATCGGCGACGGGACCGGGACGGGAAAGACGGCGACGCTTGCGGGAATAATTCTCGACAACTGGTTTCACGGCAGAAGGCGGGCGGTATGGTTTTCAGTGAAGGCCGACCTGATCGAAGCCGTCTCGGATGAATTCGCGAGGCTTGGTCTGAAGCCGCCGATAAAGCTCATAAACGACTATCCGACCGATGGCGAGATCGACATTGGCGACGGAATAGTTTTCTGCACGTACCGCTCCCTGATATCGCGTTCGAGATCGGGCAACCGTCGGATCGACCAGATAACCCGCTGGCTGGGAAGCGAAGGAGTAGTGATCTTCGACGAAGGCCATAAAGCCAAATACGCGTTCGCGGACGATCGCGGAAAATCGACGCAGACCGGCGCGGCGGTGCTCGAAATTCAGGACCCTGTTAAGTTTCCCGATCTTCGAGTAGTTTATTCATCCGCCACGTCCGCGGGGGAAGTACGACATCTCGCATATATGTCGAGGCTTGGACTTTGGGGTGAGGGGACGAACTTCCCCTTGGGCTTCGAGCAGTTCGCGGAGGAGATCGAATCGGGCGGCGTCGGTGCCTTGGAAATGGTCTGCCGCGACCTGAAAGCTATGGGCCGGTACTTGTGCGGGAATCTAAGCATGGCCACCGATCCGGAGTCCGGCCTCGCGGTTGAGTTTAGAGAGGTGACTCACTGGCTCACTCCAGCCCAACGGACGATGTACGACAACATGGCTCAAGGCTGGCAGGAGGTCTTCAGAAATATCCACCGTGCCCTCGACCTCACCAATTCCGGGAAAGCGACGCGAGCCCAGGCGGTTAATCAGTTCTGGGCGGAGCATCAGCGGTGTTTTCGAAATCTGATAACGGCCTTCAAAGTTCCAACTCTGATCCGGGAGATCGAAGACGCTCTCGGACGACGGGAGTCGATTGTCGTCTCCATAACGGGTACCGGTGAAAGCCAGACAAAGAAGCAGATCGAGCGTGCCGCCGATCAGGATGAGGCCATCGACAGTCTGGATTTTAGCCCACGCGAAACCTTGACCCGGCTCGTTGCCCACTGTTTTCCGACCGCCTGCTTTCAGGAACGCACCAATCCGTATAGCGGCACGATCGAATATATTCCCGTGCTTGACTCTAACGGGAATCAAGTCGAGAGCCGTGCAGCTTTGCAGCTAAGGGCGGAACTGCTGGATAGACTCTCAGTCCTCGAAGTCCCGGAGCATCCGCTCGATCAACTCGTCAACTATTTCGGAGTGGAGAACGTAGCGGAGATGACCGGCCGGAAGAAGCGACTGATTCGGACAACCTCCGGCACGCTTGAATATCGTCCCCGCCAGATTCCGGGAGTTCCGTCGAAGCTGATCAATCTTCACGAGAAGAATGCATTCCAGAACGGCGACAAACGGATTGCGATCATGTCGGAAGTCGCATCGACCGGCGACAGCCTTCACGCCGGAAAACAGGTCGGCAACAAACAAAGGCGTCTCCACATCGCCGCCGAACTGAAATGGTCGGCGGACAAGCAGATCCAGGACTTCGGACGAACTCATCGGACGGGACAAGTCTTTCCGCCAGTTTATCTGCTCGTGTTTACAGAACTGGGAGGAGAAAAGCGGTTCTCGGCGACGATCGCCCGCAGGCTCGGGAACATGGGAGCCCTTACAAAGGGCGACAGAAGGGCGGAAAAGGCAGGCAATCTCGACAAGTACAATCTCGAATCGAAGGAAGGCCGCTCGGCATTGAACGTGGTGCTGACCGGCATTATGCGTGGCGTTGAGATCGAAGGGATCGAAGATCCGAAACAGGCTTTGTGTGATATGGGGCTTGTCCGAAATACCGATGACGGCGAAGTGGTTCCGGATAGCGAGAAGACCAATATCCCACGTTTCCTCAATAGACTCCTTTCCCTGGAAGTGGACCGGCAGAATGCCTTGTTCGATCATTTCTACGCAACGTTCCTTGAGACTCTCGAATACCTGAAACAGAAAGGAAAACTGGACGACGGCATGGAAGATCTTAAAGCCATGTCTGTCGAGATCGCCGAACCGCCACAGGTTCTGCACTCGGACTCTCTCACGTTGGCGAAAACGGTTTATTACAAGCTCGATCTAAAGGTGGCCACGAAGCCTGCAAGGTACGCGGAGTTGGCGGAAAGCGGTGTTCACCAGTTCTTCCAGGACAGGCGCGACGGTTCGTTTGTCGGGGTTCGCAGAACGCTCTCACATACCGATCCGGAAACGGGCGAGAGATATCAGATGTTCTCGATCTCGAAACCGGAGGGCCGAAATCTTTTATATATTCGTGAGAGCGAGCTGAATCATAAGTACCGGGTGGTTCCGCAAACTAAAGCGGGAATTTGGTGGCGGAACGAAGAAGCAAAGATCCCGCCATTTGAGCAGCGAACGGTTCACCTATTGAGCGGTGCGTTGCTTCCGATCTGGAAATACCTGAAAACCCTTAGCAAGGATGCTCTCAATATCGTTCGAACGACTACGGATGATGGCACGAGGCTCGTCGGAGTGAAGATATCGGAAGGATGGCTTCGCGATCTTTTTCGCCACTTCGGGCTGCGATCCGATATCCCGACAACCGCGCCGGAAGTTCTTCGGATGGTCGATTTCGAGAACAACACTGTGCATCTCACCGGAGATGTCCGGATAAAAACGGCACGGTTTCAGGGGCAACTTCTTACCGAGATCCTTCCTTCGAGGTTCGAGCAGATCCGCGAATTTCGCGGGATGGGGCTGGTCAATATCGTTCAGAACGGAAAGCAGCGGTTCTTCCTGCCCGAACTGTCTCCGCATACTTATCTCGAACCGATCCTTGCTCTTTATCCGCCCAAATCAACCGAAATCGATCTTCTGCCGGAATTAAAGCCTGAGTTCCAGGCTCTTAAGAAAGAGGCGCCTATAAGTCTGCCTCAGTGGCTATCTGTACCCGATCCGCGAGACGTAAGCGAACTGCAAATACTCGAGGAGACGCTGTTTTTGAGTTGAGGCGATGAAGAGGGGAGCTAGGTGTCCTCAATATCTTCCTGCAGAAGATCCATATAGCGGTCGCGAACGAATAGCCGATCTTGTCTTTTTTCTCAGCCTCATTGAACGGGAAAGAAATTTTCTTAGTGAAATGCTCTAAGAAAAGATGGCACGTAATTCTTTCTTAGTAAACGGCGCCGAATTGCATTTTTAGCTAGTCGATTTTTTAGAAATTGTGCCTGCGGTTCAACCCCGCCCATGCCCCGGCGTGAATATTGAGGTCCAGAAAGCCGTTCGTCAAATAAATCGTAGAAAATTGGTTTTAGAAAGTAACCTCTCCGTCTAATGCGGGTTTTTAGTTATGTAGGGTGAATATCGGAATGGTATCCCAGGTTCGTCCGGCGCGGGCGAATCACCGGTGATTTACCTCAATTGAAATAACCTATCGACGTTTTTACGAGGAGATCCGCGTTATGAACATTCAGGATGCTGTCGCCAACACCGACAAAGGGTCGTCGATCTTGGAGGAAAAGATAGCGCTTTACGCCCGAGTACCGCATTACGTGCTGATCACCGGCGAGAGGGGAACCGGCAAGACGACGATCGCCCGGAAGCTTCACGAGCAAAGTCCGAGATTCAAACGGGAGTTCGTAAGCGTCAATTGCGCTAGCTTCACGGCAGAACTTCTCGAATCGGAGCTGTTCGGCTACGAGAAAGGAGCATTTACGGGAGCGAATGCCGCCAAATCAGGGCTATTCGAGACCGCTGACGGCGGAACTCTCTTCCTCGATGAGGTCGGTGAACTGTCGTTCAGTCTTCAGGCTAAACTACTAAAGGCTGTCGAAGAAAAACGCCTCCGTCGTGTCGGTGGCAATAGGGAGCGGGATTTTGATGTAAGGATAATTGCTGCAACTTCCAAAGATCTCCACTCGATGGTTCTTGAAGGGACGTTTCGGGCCGACCTATTCGACCGTCTCAACATTCTGCAACTTGAGACGATCCCGCTTCGGTTCCAGCGGGAGCAGATCCGCGATCTGTTCATCCGGCAGATGAACGAGGAAAGTGCCGCAGTGGGCAGAGCTTGCCCGTTTGTTATTGATGACGAGGCTCTTGCAACGATCGAACGACTCGAATGGAGGGGTAATTATCGCGAGCTCAAGAACTTTGCGGCCCGTCTTGCTGTTCAGGCTTTTGACGCTCCGTCGATCACAGAGGAAATCGTCTTGCACGTGGTCGGGATCGATCGCGCCAAAACGGAAGCTTCCAACACCTCTATAGCACAAGGCATTCATCTGAACCGGCCGAATCTTGTAACGGTGACTCTGGATGCTGACACGGACGACCTTGACAGTGTTTACGTGAAGGCGGCCGCCACGTTCATCGAACACGCACTCAAAAGATCGCGCGGGAACCTACGCCGTGCTGCTCGTTCAATGGGTACTACCCATTCGACACTTTCGCGAATTCTGAAAAAACACAGGGAAAGTGCTGCGAGTAGTTCTTATACTCCACCTGAAATTCAGCAGGCCGCTTACTCCACTGCTGCCTAAGACAGGTCGTGTATCGGAGGTAAGTCAAGGAATGGTATCAGCGTTCGAATCCAACGACCGCGAGACTGGCCTTATTGTGCTGTTGCGGTCCGCCCGATTGGGTGGTGTATCCGTCGAAAGCCTAATTGACGATGCTCTCCAACTGCCGCAACGACGGGTAGCGTCCTGAAGCTCACTTTGCCAACTGCAATATCCTGTAAGCTCCCCGGCCCACTATGACGAAGACCGCCGTGCCGACCGCTAGGTCGGGCAGTTTAGAGCTGGTCAGGAACACCATTACGCCGGCGACAATTACCCCGATATTTATAATCACGTCGTTCGACGTGAATATCATGCTCGCCTCCATGTGGGCTTCCCGATTCTCGCTCTTTCGGAGCAGGTACAGGCTAATCGAATTGCCGACCAGTGCGAGCAGGGAGACGACGATCATCGTCTGGAAAGCGGGCGTTTCCCCGTATCCCGAAAATCGCCGGATGACCTCGACGAGGCCGAGGACGGCGAGCACCAACTGGAAATAGCCGCTCGCCTTCGCTATGGCCTTCTTTCTCGCTATTGTCCCGCCGACGGCGAATAGAGCAAGGGCGTACACAAGAGCATCGGCGAGCATGTCGAGGCTGTCGGCGACAAGACCCATCGAATCCGCGATGAAACCCGTCAGCAGTTCGAGGGCGAAAAAGAACGCATTGATGCCCAGCACCCGCCACAGCAATTTCCGCTGGCCGCGATGTTCGTCAAACCGAACTTTTTCGGATTCTTCAGTGTGAATTCTCTTCCCGCCCAAATCCAAATCGGTGACGGCTCTTTCGATTGCGTCAAGCCCGCCCTCGTGGAGGACGGTCACCCGGCGCCCCGCAATGTCGAAATCAATATCCTTCACAGCGGGCATTCCGTCGAGTTTCAACCTGACCAGCGTCTCTTCCGCGGCGCAGTCCATTTTCGGAATTTCGAAAACCGTTTTCTCCATACCTTGCAAACTATATGAGTGGCAGGGGAAATCGGCAACTCCCGAATTATGTGAAGACGCGGGGTCATTATCATTCTTATAGCAATTTGTGTGAAGGGCGACGCTTATAGGCAAAGCTACCCTATCTACAGACAATACCCTATCTACAGACAATACTTCGGATTCTATACCCCGATTACATTCAACAAACTCACGATTCTTCTTCGTCGAAAAGAAGCGGCACAGTTCGTTTGCTTGTAGAAGCACTCGCGAATTTACCTGGGAAACAAAGGAAAATATGCGGAAGGCAGTGATGTGGAGTGAACAACGAATATGGAAATCTTGAACAGCGGTTCGTTCGTACCGCTCGACAACCGGGAAAAGATCGACCAGCTTATCTACACCGCAAGGACGCTAGCGACCGAAGTGAGCCGGGCGGAAGGGTTTCAAAACAGCGGCCAGACCAATCATCAACTCGGGCTTGAGATGTGGAAGGGAGCGGAGTATGTTTGCCGAGCTCACGAAGAGGCGAACATCCGGAATCTCTTCCTGAGCAAGTTTCTTGAAAGGCTTCGTGAGATCGAAAAGGAAAGAACAGTTCAGACTAAGCCTGCTCAGGCGCCTCCGGTATTTACATCATCGGTTCGGCCGCCTGCATCCACTCCTGTTTTAGTTCAACCGCCACAGCCGCCAGTACTGCAAACAGTACCGGAACCGCCGTCTCAAACTGTAACACAGGATGAATACCTCGGAGTTGTTCCTGGAAATGACCGGGCCGAGAATGAGCGACCATCCTATGCTGACGAATGTGTACCGGAATACGACGCGGAGATCGAGGCAATAGTGGAAAGGCTCGAGAATGAAGGTCCGGACCCGGATCTCGATGGATCGTCCAATCAGTTCGGCACCGAATCGGCACAACCCGAGATCACCGCGACCGCCGAAGCGTCTGTCAAAGAAGCAGCAACAGATCATCCAGTCGTAGTCGAGCCAAGTGCTTCAAGCGATGTTGCGGCGGAAGAAGGCCAGCCCGACGTTGCGGAATCGGTCGAATCCGAGCCGATTGAATCTATCGTCCTTGCCGAAAAGGAGCCTTACAATCTCGAAGCCTGTACTGTCACTGCGGTAATTCAAGTGCTTCCGGAAAGTTCTGGCATCCGTAATTGCGTTGTCAGCTTGCGAACGCATGACTTCGCACCGTTGGTTGCTGTCAGCCAGGCGGGAGCTGGAGAGATCATCCCGCATATTTCTGCTGCGTTGAGTGAAGCCTTAAAACAGTACAGGAATGAGCTGCCTGCAAGAGCTGCGGACAAGGTGAAAAAGGAGAAACCGGCTGCCAGGAAACTAGCTAAGTCCGGCTCAAAGACGGCGAAGGCAACAATGGTCCAAGCGAAGGCAACCACGAACTCCGAAACGACGACCGCTGTTTCCGCCCCGAATCCGGAAACGGATCAAAGCCAGCGAGCGCTTTTTACATCGTAGGCTTCCAAAAGAATTCCAGGAGAAATCGATTATGGAACAGAAGAAAGAAGCTCCGGCTGCTGAGCCGGAAGCCGCGGAAAATACGAGTACGGATACTGTTACTGAGCCCAAGGCGACGGTCAAGATCGAAGGGCAGGAATTCGAGCTTGATGCTGCACTGGCACAGGAGGATAAGACCTTAAAGGTCGTCCTTCAGCCGCATTTCGCGTCAATCGAGAACGCGAATATCACGCGCGAAGTGAAGGACGGAAAGCTCACGGTCACGATCGTCAAACGTGCCCAGCACAAAGGAGCATGATGAACGGCGAGTCTCCGCTGGAGATCCTGATCGGTGAAACGGAACAGGTGAATCCGGCGATCCTTTTGGCCGAGGAGTTCATGCGGAGGGATGCCGCCGACGTTCTCAGTGCGAAAGATGTAAACCGAGCAGAAGAGGTCTTGAACGAAGGCAGAATGGAGATCGAGACGATACGGCGTCAGATCGCAGCTTTCGAGAGATCTTCCCCAAGTCCATCAATTCACACGCCGACAGGATTTTAGATGAGACTTGTGCGGCAACATCCGAACAAACGTGGGTTCAACGAACGGCTTTCGAGATCGCTTGAGTACCTGAGTTTCAAGGCGCGAAGTCACAACGCAATTGCCTCTTACGAACTTGTCGAACGTGTTCTCTCCGAGCAGCGGAATTATGCCATGTATCGGGAGATGTTCCCGACGGAATGGAAGCATTCCCGAGCGAGTCTTTACAGCCGCGGCTACTACGGGAAATACAGCGAGCGGGTCAATGAGCTATTCAATCTGGTCAATGAGAATTGTTTCCCGCTTCTTGAGTTCGCTTACGACGACCCGGAGAACGAATTCGAGCAGTTCGCCATACCGCCCTTGAACGTGGATCTCTGCTGCGAGGATATCTACTTCGAGAATCTGAAGATCAGTTACGCCGCGGCGTTGATCTTTTACATCCCCGATGACGCCTGGGATTTCCTAAACCAGCGGTTCAAGTTGTCAAGAAGTGATTTTCCCGAGATAGATTCTGATCCCCATCCAAACGTCTGGGATCGAAAGAACGGTTCTCTATTTGGGGAACTTCTGCGATTAGTCGATCACTCGACCGGTAATCCGTGGCTCGACAGCAACTATTGCCAAAGTGCCGACTGGTTCAGCTGGGACCGGGAAACGATCATTGGGCTCACGGCGGAATACAAGGCGGCAAATGACGTCTTCGAACGATTGAATATCCTCGACGAAATGATCGAGGCCGATCCGAAAAAGATGCTGCGGGCACTCATCGACTTTTGGAACAAGGGAGAGCATCTGGGACTTTTGTTGCCAGCCTCTGTGGAGAAAGATGTATGAACAAGAGCGAAAGCATCGGTAATCTCGCAAAATCTTTGGCCCTGGTGCAGGCTAGCCTCGCGCCCGCGAAGCGCGATTCCACGAACCCGTTCTTCAACTCGACGTATGCCGATCTCAGCTCGGTATGGGAGAGCTGTCGTGAGCTCTTGGCGAAGCACGGGCTCAGTGTGATCCAGGGGAACAGCATCGGGGCGAACAATACGGTCATTGTCGAGACCATCCTAGCCCACGAATCCGGACAATGGATACAAAGCGAACTCTGTATGCCTCTCGCGAAGAACGATCCGCAGGGAGTCGGTTCGGCCATCACGTACGGCAGGCGTTACGGCTTGGCTGCCATCGTCGGGATAGTCGCCGACGACGATGACGACGGAAATGCGGCATCGGCGAAGAACGGCAACGGACATATTCGGCCGACGTCGCAGAACCAGCATCAGCGCCCGGTTCCTACGAATCAGCCTCCCCGAGGGTCTGTTCCCGTAAATCAATCCCAGCGTGGTCCGGTTCCAGTTCGCTAAACCAAAGAAATAAAGACTCCCACAAAGAATATTTTTCAACGCCGTTCCTGCCATTGCATCCGACAGATCCACGAGTTGACAGGCGTCGATCCGTTATACAGAGGCGATCGGCGAGGACGTGATTATAGTCGGCGAAAAAGGCAGCGCGGCGCCGGAAGGCTCGATGGTGACCGAACTGAAGATCACCGTTTCGACCAGCATGTCGACGAGCCGACCTCTGTTCACATTCACCGTCACTCCGCCCACCCTGCGAATCCGAATACGGCCACGTCCGCGCCATTTTCTTCAGGAAGAATCTGAGTGTTTGAAGTTACTCACCCGAGTTTCTGGTAACTCCCGCTCCGTGAAGTTAGATTTAGGCAAGACGAATCCAGCGATACCTTTTATCTTCCTGCTCGGTAGCTTCCGGCTTTTCAAACCCTCCTCGGATCGAGCTTGTGTCCGAAGCATCATGGGGAGCCTGAAGCGATACTCGCCAGTCCTCATACCCGCGCATTTCGGAGGCAAATTCAATACGCTGCAGAGCCGAGCCGTTGTTGGATATGTAGGTCCTTCTAGTAGCTGCCTCTAAAGTAACTCGTTCTATGTCGAACCAAAGGCGGATCGTCATTAGGACGTCTCCAAGTACCTCGCTTCGGTCTTTCAGACGCAGCCGTACGTTTCCGGGGTACGGAAACCCGGCGCTTCTGACGATCGAGCGCCCGGAGCGAGGAACGTACGCGAAGGGGTTCACGGCCTCTTGAAGATCGTGCCACATATGGTTAAGCGACCAGGAGAAACCGGTTTCGGCGTTTTCGAAGATGTTGTCCGTTGTTGAGATGCCGGAGGGAAGATCGAAATCGAAGTCGTTGTTTGGCAGTTTCCATTCGAGCGAACGGAATCGGCGGCAGGCCACATTCAGCAGTTCGAACCGGGCGTGAGGATATAGAACGAAATCGAGCTTAAGCACCGGGTTAATATCGGTTACCGAAAGCTCCTCTAGTTTTTTCAGCTCTATACCGAAATACTTTGCGGTCGCACGAGCGTCGTTAGTAAATCCACGCGAGCTAACCGCGATCAGTTCTTCCGCTCCTAGGCTCTCCTTCTTGGTCGCGAGCTGCTCGATCCACGTTACGTCCTGCTTGCTTGATCGTTCGCGGCATTCGACCAGAACCAGCTTTTCACCAGATTCAGATTGTATGCGGATACTCGCATCTACCTCACGAAGCCGGCCCGTGATCTTCGAGCGAATGCGGTCCGGCGAGCGGACCTCCCATCCGAACGGACGCGAATCTCTCTCGATCCGGGCTACGAGTTGTTCGAACTGACGCCAGCTCGGCGATTCCTTTTTCATTCACATCTCAGATGGAAACGACGGAGGTGCTTCGCTCCGGCTGCTCGTTCCATTCTTTGCCCAGCAGGATCCGGCCGTTAGCCTTCTTGCTTCGCCTGCGACCATCGGAGCCCCAGCTACCCCACTGCTTAAAGAAGAAGGACGAACCCTGTTCCGCGCATTGTTCCTGAATACGCTCCGCCCATTCCGGCTGCATCGGCCGAGCCCGTGATCCGCTCTCGCCTCCGACGATAACCCAGTGGATGCCCTTCAGATTTAGTTTGCCAAGGTCCTCCAGCAGTGGTTCCAGCGAAAGAAAGCGAATTGTCGCGTCTATTTTTCTGAGTACGTCGACACGGCCTTTTGTCTTCCTAGCTTCTACGGAAACGCCTAACCACACGTTGCCGGGAACTTTCCGCGTGCTGAAATACTCCGCTAGGATCTTCTCCCTTTTGGTAAGGATCTGATAGGTGTGCTGCGGGGTCTTCCTGATCGTTTCGAAGACGCTATCAAGGTACTCGAACGGCATCTTCTCGTGGAACAGGTCGCTCATCGAATTTACGAAGAACTTTGTCGGCTTACGATAGCGGAACGGAATCTCAAGCCTGTGAGGCACGGTCGTGAACTTAAACCCGTTAGTGTATCCGGGCGCACTCATAGCTTGCAGACGTTTGGCCATGACCTCGGCATAGCAGTTCTTGCACCCGCTCGAGATTTTGTCGCAGCCAACGGACGGATTCCAAGTCGCTTCGGTCCACTCGATCTTTGAATAGCTCATATTGATTCAAGCCGGAATTCTATCTTCGGAGTTCTGGTCTTGTAGTGATCCCAGCCGATACAAAACGTTCCCTTTCTTGCGGGTGCGTTGCGACGTAAGTCAATTACGGAGAACCCGCTCTTGGAACCCTGCCACCGCCTGAAAACCTCACTGGCATGCTTGCCGAGAAATTCATTTGCAAGAATTATCTCATACATTTCGCAGTTATTCTTAGGGCCGCTGGCGAGAGCGGATTCGAGGATCTTCTCAAGCTTTTCAAAGTTTTCCTCTCTCGCAAGATCTTTCTCCAATTCGGCAAACAACGAAAGTCTTGGTGACGGATCGGGCAGTCGAAAACCGCGGCCGTCATTTTCATCCAGATCCCATTTAACATGGAGGATTCGATCAAATCCGTAAAGGTGCGACGACATGAAGAAAAGTCCATAGTAGTTGTTTGCATCGCGCTCGATGTAATAGGAAGTCGAATAGTTTTTTCCGTCGAACTTCAACGCGTCATTTATATAATCTATGTACTCAAGGTGAGATATAGTTTGGTTGCGAATGGGATGGCTTTGCGGAAAGAAACTTTGTACGAAGTTCTTTAACGGCTCATAAGGTTTTTCATCAGATTGGAGCGCGTGTGATGTGAACCGTTGCATTTGAGCTATCGGAAGAAAAAGAAAGATCTCGGTGCGCTTGTTCGATAAAAGTCGTTGAAGCACGTCCTTCTTGATTTCTTTGTACCCGTAGGGATCGACGAATATCAGGTTTCGAACGTTCGGGGACTGTTTTTCGATCGTCCCAATGATGTCGGCGAACATTTCATCGGCGGGCTTGTTCTGGCAGTCGATTGTGCAGTGCTGTCTGTCGTTAGTTTCGAGATATGCCGAGACCGATTCGATCTTCCCCGCATTACTGTCGTTGACGTGGAGCCCTACCTGCTTAGTGATCCCGCCGGCATCACCAATCTCGTTGATGGCGTCAATCGCAACGATCGGGCTGCCTTTCTTGCCGTTATCGTATATTCCCGTGCCGCAGAATACGTCGAAGACGTGAACCTCTTGAATGGCCGGAGCACCGAGGAGAATTCGTAGATAGCGGCTTAAGTAGATTCGGTAGAATTCGACCTTGGCCTCCGAGTGGAGGTACATCGTTGTTTTTACGTCTGCCTTAGTCATTATTCGCGAGCCGTTTCCGCCACTACTACGAGCGGAAGATACGGATTGATATCATTTGAAGCGAGACACGGGCGTTAGTGCAACTCGGAATTGATCCTAACGAACGCGGGTGGTAACAGTAGAAGATAAAGCCAACGAACCGTCGTTTGCAAGGAAAATATTTCTCGTAAATCCGGTCATTCCGGGAAGGTCGGCGTGGCGCGATCTTCAGCCAGCAGAACGCCAACGTCGGACGCTATTCTCCGAGTATCCGGCTACTGGGCCCTTGACCGTACCGTTGATATATTCTCCGTTTTGGCGGTCATCTCGGCATATCTGAAAAAGAAATAAGCGGTCGGCGGAGGGTGTCATGCGAAATCACACAGTACCGCCGGATGCGGAGGCCGCTCTCTATTTTCTTCCGGGGCAATACCTGTTCGAGACCTTCGGCGAGACCAGGCAAGGCCTGAAGGCTTTGTCGAGCGTACAAGTGACGAGGGCCTTTCGCGATCTTCAAACGGATACGGGATGGATAGATCGAAGGGTCTTAAGGTATCGAGAAGCTACTGACGGGAACGCGATCCTTTCGTATTTGCCGGCGGGCGTCCGGACTGTTACGATAGCGTTTCCCGGCGATCGCATTGCGACTCTAACCTTGCCTCTCCCGACCTTGATCCTTCTCGGGAAAGGGAAAGACTACTATTTGTGGGCCTCTTCGACATCCAAAGTCACACCTGGTTCTCGTCTCGCTGTGGCTCCCTTGCCGAATATCGGCTCGGGAAAGATCTGCTTTGGGAAGAATGAGGTCCCGGAGACACATCCTTCGTCGCTACAAGCCATCTGGAAACTTATCTTCGACGCACCATTTAACGGCGATCATTCGACGGGCAGATGCCAGACGGAGAATGATGTTCGCGATCTGCTCGCAAAACTAGCGGCGGACAATCTTAAGAAGTTCCCGGCCACCCAGTTGATCATGTCGTCCAGTACAGTCGAGGACGCCTGGGAAAGCATAGTCGAACGTACCCGATACGACAGCCGCTTTTAGTTTCAATTCTTCTTATATGTCATCGAACCTTATTGCTCCACCAAAACTGGTCGGACATCGCAGCGCTGCGACTGAAAATGACCCAATAGATGCGGCTCTGTTCGAATATCTCCTCGCCGGGAATGGTCTATTCGTCCGGGCAAAACGAAGGGAGTTTGCCGTATCCTTGCCGCTCAGTTTGCAGAAGATATGGGGCCTTCCGAACGGCCCGATTGGGATCTCGTGGACCAAGTCGAGGATCCCAGCGTCATTGTGGCAGGCGATATTGCGACATAACCAGCAAACGCACCCATCCACAAGCTTTAAGGAGGAGGTCTACCTGATCTATTGGGATCAGGTCCTCGGCGCCTGGCAATGGAGAGCCTCTGGTCGCGAACATACTTGGGCATCGACCATTGCCGACGACACCTTGCCCGAGTATGCAGATTGTTGCATCGAACTGCACACACACCCTCCCGGAGCTTTGAATTTCAGCAGGTCGGACGATCGCGACGAAATCGGTAAATTTCGTATCTTCGCCATCCTTATAGATGTCTGCGAGAAGCCGAAGATACGGTTTCGCTGCGGGGTTTACGATCACCTTATCCCGATCCCGGCCGTCTGGGTCGGGGAGATGCCCGAAGGGATCATCGACCTGAATGAGATCGACGCCCTTGTGGAGATATTGTCGTGAACGGGATAGATCTCAGCTTCGCCCAAGCCGCCGTTGTGATGCCGAAGGAGCACAATAAGCTGCGGATCATACAAGTAGGGGCGGGCGGTACAGGGTCATTCGCCTCGCTTGCTATCGCCCGGCTCATATACGAGCTAAGGGAGTCCGGAAAAGCAGTTGAATTCCTTATTGTCGATCCTGATGCAGTTGAAAGCGGGAACATTCCGAGAAGTAACTTCTGCACGGCGGAGATAGGAAGCAGTAAGGCCCAGACGCTCGCGAAAAGAATCACGCTTGCCTGGGGCCTCGAATGCCACTACGCGAACGAGCCGTTCGATGCTGAAGTCCATCTGAAGCAATCTTCTGGAGACTACCGCACTCTCACCGTTATCATCGGCTGCGTGGATAATCTTCTCGCAAGGCGAGCGATGCACCTTGCGGTCGAAAAGCATCAGGGCTATCGGTCGGACGAGGCCGCTAATATCTGGTGGATCGACGGCGGGAATGGAAAGTATTCAGGCCAGGTTCTTCTCGGTTCGAATACAAAGCGGGTAAAGCCGGAACAGCACTTTACTGGAACAAGTATATGTCGTTCGCTTCCTGCGCCGTCGCTTGTTCACCCGGATCTCCTTGAACAGGAAAGGCCTCCCTCAAAGTCTGAAATGTCGGGCGGGCTGTCTTGTCCGGAAAGGATTCGTCTTGGCGAACAAAGCCTGAATATAAATCAGCGGGTTGCGGTTGAGATCGGCGAGATGCTTGCCGAGATGTTTCTCACCCATAATCTCAGGCGTTTTGCCACCTACTTCGATCTTGAAACAGGCACGAGCCGCTCGCTGTACTGCACGCCGGATCAAATAGCCGCCGCGGTTCCAAAGAACAGATAGTTTCATGTCAAGACTTCTGGACGATGCTCTCCGGAGCTCATTACCAAAACTGCGCCAACAGTCGGACGTTTCAGATCCGATCGTGTTTGCGAAGTTCTTCTTTCCCGCATCCGGCTGGACCTGGTTCGTCACTGAAGGCGAGGCAACTGACAATGACGACTTCCTGTTCTTTGGCTATGTGATCGGTTTCGAAGCCGAGTGGGGATACTTCACATTGAACGAGCTCGAGCAAGTAAACGTCAAAGGCATCGTGATTGAACGATTCGGTTACTTCGAACCAAGCAAGCTTAGCAGATGTTTGTCCGACATGAATGTGTAATACCGTTTACCGGCAACTCGGGAGTAAGATTACGTGCCTTTCAAATAGCAAACGTTAACCTCACTTCAAGTTCGACATTTTCCTTGCTCTTCGGCACTAGAGTTACAAAAATGTACATTGTGCTAAATTGTGAATTCTTTCCAATTGTGTTTACGCGCAACATATAATTCCCGGCTGGTAGTTTCTTGAAACAGAACCTTCCGCTCGTTTCTGTATCGCGCGCTGCAATCCTACCAGCTTTAAGAATTTGGTCAGACTCAACATAAGTCATCTCGTTCGCTGGAATTGTTAAATCATTGCGATACACCTCGATGATTACAAGTTCTGCTTCCTCACCGTTAGGATACAAAACACGCCCGCGCAAAGATTTAGTTTGACCTGCATCCACGTATTCAGATGTTGAACTGCTGGCTGGAACTTCAGAAGTCTTTTTGCCGCAATTTCGACAAGATGCTGCGACCGACGCAGAACAAACCAGTAGAAACATTATGACTGCAAGAAATCGCATTGTTTCGATCTTAAAGCGAAAACGTTGGACGCCCGGTATCACAGGCCGCCCCGGATCTCTGCCGGAACATGAAAATCCGCCGTATCGGGGTCGGCCGCATGCCGTTGTGATGCTGCGGTTGCATATGCAAAAGACTTCCAGACGAATTTTCCTGCTTTATTAATGTAGCCCCATTTATCTGTGTTCCCGTGAACGATGTAATCTTGACCAAGATTGACCCATGCCAACCCACTAGCGAAACTACCAATTTGCACAAACTGTGGGGCCAGAATGGTTTTCCCGCTCCTATCGACTACTCCGTACTTTCCAGCTTTTACGGATATGATGTTCGCCCCCTCTTTGTACCTCTCCTCTTTGTTAAAGGCTTCGGGATCCTCAACCACTCTGACTACTGCAACGTCATCAGAAAATTGTTCGGCTTCGGCAAACTGTGGGACGATAACCATCTTCCCGGATTTATCAATATAGCCCCAGTTGCCGCCGACCATAACGGCGGCTAAACCTTCCGAGAAGCTTCCGCAACTGTCGAATCGGAAATCAATCACTGTCTGTCCGTTCGCGTCGATGAAGCCAGCTTTTTTATTGAGTGACACGCACGCGACCCCTTCGGAGAAACTTTCTCCCCAATCGAATTTGGGACTGATAGCGCTCTTGCCGGATTTGTCCATGTAGCCTGTCATGCTGCCCGGCATATTGCTGTTTGTTTTGAATAATGCCCTCCCGTTAGAAAAATCTTCGGTAAGCCGCTCATCCCAAAAGACGACTTTACCAGACTTATCTATGTAGCCGTCTTTGTAATCCTCGGTTTGAATTCGAGCCAGACCATCTGAGAAACCAAAGGCGACGCCAAACTGCGGCTTGATGACGAACTTCCCTGATCTATCTATGTAGCCATAATTCCCAACTATGTCATTGACAGGACCCGATTTGAAGAATGCGCCAACACATGCCAGCCCTTCCTTAAAGGAACTAACTTGGAAAAATTGAGGCGCAATCACGATCCTCCCTGTTTCATCTATGTAACCCCACTTATCACCTACGCGCACAGGGGCGAGACCTTCGCTGAAATTCCACGCTTCATCAAACTTCGGCCTGATCACGATTTTGCCCGTATTGTCAATAAAGCCGGTTCTGCCTTTAACCTCAATGGTAAATAACCTGCTGCCTGATACTTTCTCTTGTGTAAAGCTAGAGAATGTTAACGTGACAATGAATGTGATACTCCAAAGCGCTCTTTTCATAGGCTGCGATGACGCACGGCAAAACCGGATAGAAACCTGTTAAGGTTTAACGGATACGCTAAATAAAAAACGTCGCTGTCTCGCTCTCACATCCTTGATTTGTTGGCCGCTGACGTTATTTTCACGCTACTTCTTCTTTGGCAAAAACTCAAATTTCGGTGCTACTCTTAACTCAAGATTTTGTTGTTTCTTCTCACCGTTGTTCAGTCGGAACGCCGTTGAGGTGGGCAAATAATTTGGCTTGCTCACAATTAGAACGTAATCGCCGACTTCAGACGTACCGATTGAAAAACTACCTTTTGAATCTGTTCGAACTTGGGTGGAGACCCAGGTTTCTGCAACATTCGGGATATGGACGCCCATCATCGTAACCGTCGCGTCGGAAACGGCCTTTCCCGTTTCGTCGGTTATAGTTCCTTCGACGCGCATCGGCAGAACAATGTGCCAATTACCTACTGAAACGCCAAAGTCTAAAATGCGATTGTCGCCGTCGTCGCCCAGATAAAAACGCCAAACTTCGGTATGTCCAAAACGACTGCCGACAATCTCCACGCGATAATCTCCGTGAGCGAGCGTGGCTTTGTAGTTCCCGTCCTTGTCAGTGTAAACAGTTTGCGTTAATTCTTCGGTTGGAGATGGGCCGCTAAAGCCTTCCAGCTTGTAAAACGATACCTTTGCCTTTTCAATTGGTTCGTTCCACAAAGTCGTAATGCGTCCTGAAACAAAAGAAGGTCGGTCGGTTTGCGCCAAAGCCATAAAAGAGAGCGCAAACACAAGGAAACTTAGTGAAAAAGCCATTCGCATAATTTTTTCCACGAGGCAGCCAAGTACATATTGCCACCTACTTCAATGATAATACGCGAGTTTACGCCCATTAGGATCAAAACTCGTTTAGATACTCGCCAAAACGAAGTTCGAACCGTGGCGTTCAGCAGCGGCGTTTCTCGGTCGATTCCAAGGCGCGAAAAACAAGCGGCGGGCAGCTTGTGGATAAGGATCGAGATCATGGAAATGCATCAAAACACGGGTTCGCTCGCACAAACACCGCCGCCAAATGGACTTGCTTCTTTGATCCTCCGAAACGTTTTTGGTAACGGAAATGGGAACAATGCAACCAGCCGTTCAGATACCGACGCCCAGTTGACGGATGAGCCGAAATCGGTCGACGCGACCGAGATAATTGCCCGGTTGGAGAGCCGCAAGGAAAGGGCTTCGGTTGCGCTGCGAATCGATGCCAGCGAGGTCGAGACGCTCCCGTTCGATCTCTCAAAGCTTGAGAGTGAAGGGGTTTTCATGAACATCGACTGCCGGGGATTCGGCAGCCTGGTCCGACAGCTTGAGTGGAAGACCCTTGGAGTAAAGCTCCCCGAGGACGCGGCTGTGCGAGTCAGCCCGCCAAGAGCCGGGTTGCTGCCAGACGTTTACCGGAACAAGCTGATGCGCGGGGCGGCTCAGGCTCACAACGCTCTCAATAAATACGGCTTCCGGTTCACCCTTTGCGAGACCGTTTGGGGGACAAGTGACTACAAGTGGATACCGTGGACGGCGTTCGAACAATTTGAACAAGCATATTTACACGCCAGCGAAACCCTTGCAAAAGCGAAAGCGGAGGTCCTCGAAAAATACGACGATATCGTCACAGTCCTGCAGGACAGCTTCTACAAACTTGCCGAAGACTCGGCGGACCGGTTCCGTGCAACTGCTGACGAGCCGTTTGACAGGGCCGAATTCGTCAACGCTGTTGCGGCACAGGCGATCGGGATGGTCCCGACGCCGGAGATGATCCGCGACGGGCTGACGATCGAGATGAAGCCTAAGGTGATCATCCTCGGTTCGGAGATCGCCGCCGAACAGAAGCTGGCGCGCGAGTTGCGGCTTGAAGCGGTCCGGGCCGAGGCGGGGACGCGAGCTATCGAGATCGAGGTTGAAGCTAAGGCAAGTATCGAGCGGCTGAGAGTAACCGGATTCAAAGAAGATCAGCGGCGCGAGCGAGAAGTTAAAGAACGCATTCGCACGATGAAAATAGAGGCGGCCCGTCGGGAAGCGGAGGAAGCTGTCTCGCCCATTAAAGAGGGACTAGCTCAGATCACAGCAAGAATATGTGAAGCCGCTCAGGAAATGTCGGAGCGACTTCAGGATGCCAAGTTCGTACCCGGAAGCTTGGCAAAGCGCGCACGTCAGATGTGCGAATGGTACAGCCTGATGAATTTCACGGGCGATGACTCACTTGAAAACGTGCTGGTGAAACTTCGAGACGCTGCAGGCCGCGAAGCAAAGCAGCGTTCGCCGGAAGAGATGCGAAACGCTCTCAACGATATACTGCGTGCGACCACGGTTCAATCCAGAAAACTCCTGGACGAAGACCGGCTATCGGCTCTCGAGCTTTGATAACCCGATATCATGCACGACCAAATCGGTTCCAAAATCTCATTCTTGCCGCCCGAGAAACTCGCCTATTTCAAATGGCGAGAAAGTCGGAACGGATATGAGAATTGCGATGCGAATATCGATGAGGATCACCAGCTTAGGCATGATCTCCGAATTACACCCGAAGATGACTTGCAATGGGCTCGAATAACGGAATCCGAGTTCCGCATAGAGTTCTGATCGACGACCTCGACCGATAGATCAACATGACGACTTTCGACTCAGACATAAAGAGCGTCGATAGATTCCTGCGCGAACTCGACGTAAGGATACGAGCACGCTATCCGTTAATAGCGATCAACACCTATGAGGAGGATCGTGTCCGCGAGGCGCTGATCGACCTTGTGTTCCAGGATCGTCACAAGGAAAAACCTCTGTATTTCTGGAGCCGGCCATCGGGACTGCAGAAGATCTTCGATCCGAAAGAAGGCATCCTTCAGAATCCGGCGTCTGTCGGCGATACGGAAGACCCGGAGGGCGTTCTCGGCTTCATCTCGGAACAGAAGGCGGGAATCTTTTTGTTGTGCGACTACGCTCCCTACATCTCTCCATACGGTCAGGAGGATCCGCTATTGGTTCGGAGACTTCGAGAGATCGCTTGGAAGCTGAAATCCACGAAAGCGACGGTCCTGTTCGTCGGCCCGAGTTTTCCCGATCTGAAGACGCTTGAAAAAGAGATCACACAGATCGATCTCGAACTTCCGAAGGAAAATGAGATCGAAGAGTCAATCGAACTCCAGCTTGAGAACCTCCGATCGAGCGGGCTTGCTATCGATCTTGAAAGAGAGACGCAGACGGCGTTGCTGCAGTCGTTACTCGGCCTGACTGCCGGCGAGATAAGCAATGTGATCGCAAAGGCGGTGATCAGCTGCAGCGGCCTCAATCGGGACTCGATCAACGTCATTCTCGAAGAAAAGAAGAATGTGATCCGCGGAAGTGGCTCACTGACTTACGTTCATCCCGAAGCAGCGAGCAATCTTGGCGGTTACAAGTCTCTACGAGCGATCCTTGAGCGTGCCGCCTATACGTTCAGTCCGCGAGCGAAAGCCCGGCACGTCGAACCGTGTAAAGGGATCCTGCTCGTTGGTTTGCCTGGCTGCGGCAAAGACCTATGCAAACGTGTGGCTTCGAGCATAACGAACCGAGCCCTTTTGGATCTCGATTTCGGCTCGATCATGGGCGAGGGTGGAGGTGTGATCGGCTCATCCGCCATGTCCATCAAAAGAGCTCTTTCCATTGCGGGAACGATCAAGGGAATTCTCGGTATCAGCGAGTTCGAAAAGGCGGTTTCGGGCATGAAGTCCTCGAACAAGACTGACGGCGGCGAGACGGCTAGAACGATCTCTTACCTTCTCAACTGGATGCAGGACAACAAAGATGTTCTTGTCTTCGCTACCGCCAATGACGTTAGGGAGCTTGAGTCCGAACAGTTCCGAATCGGCCGGTTTTCTTATATCCACTTCGTCGATCTGCCCGGGTCGGAGGACAGGACGGAGATCTTCAAAGTTCATCTGAAGAAACGCGAATTGGATCCTGATCAATTCGACCTCGAAAAGCTGGTCGAGAGAAGCAAGGACTTCTCCGGGGCGGAGATCGAAGGAGCCGTAAAGGATGGCGTTCTTGAAGCATTCATCGACGGCGATCGCCAGGCCGAAACGCGGGACATCCTAAAAGCGGTCGAAACGATGACGCCCACCGCCCAGATGATGAGCGAGAAGATCGAGGAGATTCGAAAATGGGCTCGCAACAATATTAAAGGTGCGGCTGGCAGGATCGACAACCCAAGCCCGGCCGGAAGTCGAGGAGATCGGATCTACGAGTTCTGAACTGCGAGGAGGTTGTTTCTATGAGCAAGTATATGTCGTTCGAGTCGCAGTCGTTCGCGAACGGTGAACTGTTACTCGAAGCCTTATCGGATCTGGGGTTCACCACGGTAACGCAAGGAAAGGATTTGCCGCTTGACGGGTGGGACAAGCGAAACACCCGTGCCGCCGACATTATTATTCGGCGAAGGGACGTAAAGACGCATCATCTTCTTGCAGATATCGGCTTTCAGAAAACCCCATCCGGTTATGTCGCTGTCGTTGACGACATGGATCTGGACTACCGATTGGGAAAGAACTTTGTTGTCAGGCTGCAAAATCACTACCACGAAGCTGCGGCACGAAGGATGGCAAAGAAACTTGGCGGGACGCTCATCAAGGAAAGGATCGGGAAAACCGTGAAGATAAGGGTCAAATTCTGAAGGAGGTGCCATGCCTGAAATCGAATTCACGATCGATACCGAGACTGGGAATTGCGAAACGAAGATCAACGGTATCCAGGGGCCTGCGTGCGAACAAACCGCGCGCCAGTTAAAGCAGGTTCTCGGAAACCCGACAACGGATCGGAAAACCGCCGAGTTTCATGTACGACCGAGACCGAAGAGGCGGGTGGGAAGCAATGAATAACGAATTAGTTTTTGTGTTGGAGCCCGACGCAGGACGGATCACGGTCGAGATCTCACAAGCATCAAAACAACCCGTAAATGACCTTGCGCGCGACCTCGGGCAACGAGTAAACCTAAACTGCGCAAAGCCGGCGGAAAAAAAAAGAAACCTTCCTGTTTTGAAGCCTGAGTCAAAAGTTGATCAGCTCCATTCTAATCCATTGTCGATTTGGCTTTACAGGCTTTATCACAACTCAGTTGTGGATGGCCCGGGCAGACGGAGTGTCATCCAGGTAAGCGGATGTTCGATACAATGTAAGCACTGTTTCATACCTGAAACACATAAGAGAGAAAACGGAAAGCTTGTGTCGATCTCATCAATCGTTGATGAAATCGTTATGGTACGTGAACGACACGATGGGGTAACGATCCTCGGGGGCGAGCCATTCGACCAGCCGGAGTCTGTTGCCGAGCTTGTATCAAGACTGAAGAACCACGGTCTTCACGTCACGGTCTATTCTGGATTCACGATCGAGCAGCTAATTGAGCGACGGCTACCGAGCATCGAGTACATCCTTACCCACATCGATTTGCTTATCGATGGTCCGTATATGGTCAGCCTGCGGGAAGGGGCAGGTGAGTATCGCGGGTCGCGAAATCAGAGAATTATCGGTAATGCTACGATAAGGTAGATGGGACGACCGGCCACACGATCAGGCTTTATTTGTTACCACTGTGGCAGCGGTGAAACCTGCAAGGCCGGATTCGGTAAACACCGTAAGCGACGATTCTATTGCCGAGCCTGCCGGCGTTGGTTTCTTGAGAATCCCGAGATTAAAACCGGTAAAAAGAAGAGCCGCAAGACGGGGGACCTCCCTTCAAAGCAGTATCTGATCGCCGAACTGAAAGAAGTTGCTGAAGAGTTAGGCAGGGCACCCACAACTTACGATTGGCCCGTCCTGAGGGAAGAGGAACGGGTTTACCCCTTGTATGTGTACTACGCGGTGTTCGGTAGTTTCCTTACAGCCGTGAAGCGGGCAAAGCTGAAACCGAAGTATAAACAAGAATTCGACTCGTCCGATCGCGAAGGCCTTCTCCGAGAACTTCGCCAACTTCGCCGGAAGTTGGGTCGGCCGCTCTTTGATGAAGATGTTGATGCTGCCCGACGGAGGGGAGAGGCTTCATCGCCTTATCACTTTGTGCGCGCATTCGGATCGGTTCCCGTCGCGATCCAAGCGGCCGGTGCCTCCAAAAAGAACTACAGCCGAGAGGAATTGATCGCGATCCTAAAAACGCTGGACGCGACGCTCGATCGTCCGATACAGGCCGCGGATCTACAGCGGTTGTACGACGAAGGGAAAGGTCCGTCGGTGAAAACGTTTCAAAAGGAGTTCGGCACGCTTTCCAAAGCCCGACGAGCCGCTCGCACAATGGCGACCTACCGCAAAGCGAAGACGCGGACGAAATATTGGCAAAAATACACTAAAGACGAACTGATCGCACAGATCAAGGCTCTGGCGAATAAGCTCGGCAGAAAACCGACCGACCGGGACATCAATCTCGCAAGCAAACTCGGCGAGTGCGCCTCAGCTACTACATTTGCGAGGATGTTCGGAAGTTTGCCGGATGCATATCGGGCGGCCGGCTTTGGTAAGGTGAAGCCGCGTTCGTACTCCGACCGAGAGATCATGTTGGCCCTCAAGAAGCTATCGAAAAAGCTCGGCCGGATGCCAACTTTCCATGAGATTCGACGGGCGAGTATTCGCGGGGAGTGTCCGAGTCCGGGAACAATCGTCAGGCGAATCGGAAGGCTGACTGATCTCAGATCACGGTTTGGAGGATGAGGAGTCGCGCAAGAAAATGCCGTGAACGTCTCCCACACCGTCCACGGCCTCATCTGAGTGAACGCTTTTGGGGGCGTTCAGTTTCAGACGGAGCAAGTATTTCTTAATGGGAAGCCGCTGTCAAATAAACATTCGTGGTGCTTTCTTACTCGCTCTTGGTGCAAATATTGACCGATGGTGTAAAAGCTATTCAGCATTCGGAGCGATCTCTTCAAAGGAAATCACATCAGATCTAACCTACGCAGTTTGGTTCGCAAGAGATAGCGTTTGCGCAGAGAGATTTCGCTTGCCCCGTTGACCACCGCTTCGCGTCAAGTTCTTCGCGTTCCGGTTCTCATACTCTAAAATATCCGCCATTCGATAACGTGTTTGATTACCAATCTTGAACGCTTTTAAATGACGCGGATTGGACTTCGGTAGAGCTCTAAGGCGCTGGAACCGCTTGGCGATCGCATCCGCCGTTCCAGTTAGCTTCCACCTTTCTGCCAGCTGGTCATTATCTAAAATTTCACCTGTCATAATTTCCATCCAAAATGTACTCCGTCCCGACTAATGCAAAAGACGTGCCTCTAGAATTTGTGTTTGAATGGAGGTTGACGGAGTTACTCTGAAACGTTTCCCCAATAAAGAAATGTTCCCTAGAACTAAAAATAGCGTCCAGATGAAATCAACTGGTGACGCTAGACCATTCCGTTTATCGAAGTTATTTGGTGGCCAGGGACGGGGGTCGAACTGCCGATACGCAGATTTTCAGATTTGTGTTTCCGAACTCTATGGAGTTCTGGGTGGCGGCGGGCGTTGCTCCGATTCCCGGAAGCTCGGCTATCCTCCGGTCCGCAACTGGCCACTGGAGGCGTCAAGAGTCATAGCTGCGTGGGATACCGGAAAGCGGGCGTTACAGAAACGGCAGAAAACTTCTGTTTGCACCCAAAATTGCACCCAAAATGCACTTTCAGGAGCGTTATATTGGACGTCCTCTAGATGCTATGTTGTCAAGTAGCCGTATTTACTGCGTAAAACGTGGAGCCGGTGAAGGGACTTGAACCCCCGACCTGATGATTACAAATCAACTGCTCTACCAACTGAGCTACACCGGCGTTGGGTGGGTTTGCGTTGCCGCAATGGAGGATACTAGCAAACGGTTTGAATTCAATGCAAGTCGGACGGTCGGTGGGCGAAGATCGCCGATGGTGGTTTGGACGACCGTTGCTGAAAACGCCATGACAGAGGCGGCTAGTGAAATTCCACGAATATGATTGAGAGATATACACCAACCATATATCATTGATATTGGGCGTGAGGAGGACGGTCGTAGTGCGCGTCCCGTTTTTCCGACTAGAGTAGCTGATCTAACCCAAGAGACCATTTTGAGATCCACATTCGAGAAATTTGTTCTTGTTGCCATCGCAATGTTTTCATTTGCGGGATGGACGTTCGGGCAGAATCCGGTTTCTGTCTCGATGTCGGTCTCGCCTTCGAGCGTTCCCGCTGGCGGCAATGGAACGGCGCGAATTTCCGCCACCATCGAGAGCGGATGGCATCTGTACTCGATCTCGCAAGGGCGAGGGGGCCCGATCCCGACTCGGATCAGCCTGGCTGATGGCCCTTTCAAAATGACGGGCGTGTCCGGGCCGCGGCCGGCAGTAAAGCTGGACCCGAACTTCGGGATCAACACGGAAACCTACTCGGGAAGTGCGGCTTTTGTGATCCGATTCGCGGCCGCGCGTGACGCGGCTGAAGGGCCGCAAACCTTGGATGCCTCGATCCGATATCAGGTTTGCAACGATTCGCTTTGCCTTCCGCCGAAAACGGTCAAGCTTGCGTCGCCGGTGACGATAACGGCCGCGAAAGGAAAGGCGACGCCTACTTTGACGCCAACGCCGACTCCCTCAGCTACACCGTCGCCGGAAAGTGCAAATTCGAACACGAATGGGAGCACGGCTGGCGAAACAAACGTCAACTCCGACACATCGGACCCGTACGCGCCCTTGCCGGCGAACACAGATTTCGGCACGCTCGCAAACTCGTCCAACACCCAGCCCGCGGTCGTGCGCCCCGCTGAGAGCAATATCACGAATCAGCCTATTTGGAGTTTTGTGTGGCTGGCAATGACGTTCGGCGCACTCTCGCTGCTGACGCCGTGTGTCTTTCCGATGATCCCGATCACCGTCTCGTATTTTACAAAGCACGGTTCTGAAACAACGGCCGGTTCGATCCGCGATGCGCTGGTCTATTCGCTCGGCATCATCTTCACATTCACTGGCCTTGGCGTGGCGTTGGCGTTGCTGTTTGGTGCGGCCGGTATCAACCGCTTTGCGGCGAACCCGTATGTCAATCTGCTGATCACGGGGATCTTCCTTGCGTTCGCGTTCAGCTTGCTGGGCGCATACAACCTCGGCGTGCCGTCCGGCGTTCTGACCAAACTCGATGCGATCACTCGCTCAAAAGAGTCCGGCAAGACGATCGGCCTGCTTTTGATGGGCCTGACATTTTCGCTTACGTCGTTCACCTGCACGGCACCGCTCGTCGGCACGATACTTGTAGCGGCGGCGCAGGGTGATCTGTTTTACCCGATCATTGGAATGCTCGCCTTCTCGGCAGTTTTCGCACTTCCCTTCTTCGTCCTCGCCGTAGCTCCGCAATTGATGCACTCGCTGCCGCGTTCCGGAAGCTGGATGAACTCGGTAAAGGTAGTGATGGGCTTTCTCGAGGTCGGTGCTGCCCTGAAGTTTATTTCTAACGTCGATCTGGTTTGGGGATGGGGCATTTTTACACGCGAGGTCGTTATCGCAGGCTGGATCGCGCTCTCGGTGCTGATATTTCTTTACCTTCTCGGTGTATTTCGTTTCTCGCACGATTCCGAGAATCGCACGATCGGACTCGTCCGCGTGTTGAATGCATTCCTGTTTGGAACGCTCGCTCTTTACCTTCTGACCGGCCTCTTCGGCACGCGGCTCGGCGAGTTTGAATCGTTCCTGCCGCCTGCAAAGGAAGTGGGCGCATCCGGCGCTTCATCCACCGGCATTTCGGGCGAGCTCACGTGGATCACGAATGATTACGATGTCGCCGTTAGCCAGGCAAAAGCCGAGAACAAGCGCCTCTTTATCGACTTCACTGGCTACACTTGCACTAACTGCCGCTGGATGGAAGCGAATATGTTCCCGAAACCTTCCGTACGCGATGAGCTGAACAAGTTCGTCCGGGTCCGCCTTTATACGGACGGCGAGGGCGAGCCCTATGAAGGATTCCAGCGTATGCAGGAGCAGCGCTATGGAACGGTTGCCTTGCCGCTCTACGCGATCGTGAGCCCTGGCGACCAGATCATCGCAACCTTTGCGGGCCTCACGCGGGACGAAAATGAATTCGTTGCGTTCTTACAGAAATGATAAGTGCCCGGGACGTTTGCTTCCTCGGATGTCAGGCAGCTACATCCGATCTAACCGTCCGGAACTTCTCAGATGAAGCGGAAACAGTATCGAGCTTTCTCGCAGGCGACCGGACTGGCTTAGCGGCCGCATCGCTATGCGTCATCCAAACCGGGAGCACAGATATCATTCCCATGAAAACAAGCCCAAATGCCAAAAATCCATAAACGACGCCGACCATCGCCGTAAAACTACCAGTTACAAGCAACAGCGCGCCGATGCCGACAAAAACGGCCGAAACCAGCCAAAACATCTTTGCGTACATATTATCTCCTGTCCCAATTCCGGGTGTCCCTGGCTCGCGCACAGATATTGCGCGCGGACCACATTGTTCCTGCGTTCAAAATCCGTGCCTCGACAAAAATCACACTTCTGGCGTCGATCCCGAGGAACCAGCGTGGATTTATCCGCGTTCAAAACCGCTCGCGCGGAAAACTCCGCATTTGAAAACTGCTTCTCGGCTGGTCACGGGCGGGCACAAGAATTGATCGCTTGTTATCGAATGACTGGAGACGATGTTATGCCCGACACGAAATTTGACTCGGCAAAGTTTTCACTGAGCAGCCTGTTCTGGCGTGCGACCGCCATTTGGCTTGTGATCATTTTTGCAGAGACGGTCCACGGAGTTTTGCGCCGTATATTGCTCGAACCGCGTGTGGGCGACATGCCCGCACGTCAGATCTCTGTATTCATCGGATCAGTGCTGATCTTTTTGATCGCATTGTTTACGATCCGTTGGCTCAAAGCCCGAACCGTTGGTTCGTACCTGGGAGTCGGTTTGTTTTGGGTGTTGATGACCATCGGATTTGAGGTGATCCTTGGCCGGTTGGTGATGCAAGTTTCGTGGGAACGGATATACTCGGATTATGACCTTGCCAATGGCGGCCTGATGGGCCTCGGGCTAACGGCAATGCTTTTCAGCCCGATCGTAGCAGGATGGTTAAGGGGCGAAAGATAGAGCGTGGCCATATGGACATGACCGAAAGAAGGCTTGAACACGATCACTCGCCGGAATCGATCGCCGAGCGATTCGCGCGCGGCACGAAACCGAATTATCTACGCGACCTGGTTTACGGCGGTGTTGACGGCACCGTCACCACATTTGCGGTCATTGCCGGAACGGTCGGCGCCAACCTTGAGTTGAAGATCGTACTTATATTGGGTGCTGCAAACTTGTTGGCCGACGGCTTTTCGATGGCTGCATCCAATTTTCTTGGCACACGTGCGGAAAAGGACGACCACGCACGGATCGCCAGGATCGAAGCAAAGCATATTCGCGTCGATCCGGAGGGCGAACGCGAGGAGATACGCCAGATCTTTGCCGCAAAGGGCTTCACGGGTGACGACCTTGAGAATACCGTGCGGATCATCACGTCCGACCGCGACCGCTGGATCGAAACTATGCTTGTTGAGGAATACGGCCTGCCTGCGACCGTACGATCGGAATGGGCGGCGGCGGCCAGTACGTTCGCAGCTTTTGTTGTTTGCGGATTCATCCCGATGATACCGTTCCTGTTCGGGCAGGACGCTGCATTCCCGGCCTCTGCGGTCCTTACAGGCCTTGTCTTTTTCGCGATCGGTTCGGTGAAGGCGCGATGGTCCACCGATTCGTGGTGGTGGTCGGGTACAACAACCCTTCTCATCGGGGCTGCTGCCGCAACGCTCGCGTATGTTGCCGGCGACCTGCTTAAGAGGCTTCTTGAATAGGCCCGGCAATTTCTACGGCCTATTTTGACTTTATGGCGTGATCGACCGCCTTCAAAAGGGCTTCGGCGGTGAACGGTTTGGACAGAATCGAGTCAACTCCCTTCGCCTCGATTTCTGCCGATGCGGACCGATCCAAAAGCCCGCTCATGACGATGAATCGTTGAGCCGGGTCGATCTTTCTTGCCTCCTCGATCAAGTCGCTTCCGCCCATAACGGGCATTGCCATATCGGTAACGATCACGGCGATCTTGCCGCCTGCTCGTTCAAGGACTGCCTTCGCCTCGACACCGTTACCGGCCGTGAGGACCTGATAGCCATAATTCTCGAGCGTTGCTTGGGCAGCCCTGCGAATCGCATCTTCGTCGTCCACGATCAGGACGATCTCACCCGTTCCGGTGGGGAACCCTTTCGGGCGGGACACCGATGCTTGCTCGGCCTCAGCCCCGATCGACGGGAGATAGATCGAAAACTTCGATCCTTTTCCCAAGTCGCTTTGGACATTCAGGAAGCCGCCGTATCCTCGAACGATCATGAGGGTGGTTGAGAGGCCGAGGCCGGTACCTTTTCCGATCTCTTTTGTCGTGAAAAAAGGGTCGAAGATCTTTGGCAACAGATCATCGGGGATGCCGGTACCGGTATCTTCGATATCGACCCTTACGAATCGGCCCGGAACGGCCTCGGGGTTACGACTGGCCGTTTGTGCGTCAACGATAACATTTTCAGCAGTGATCTGGAGTTGCCCGCCGTCCGGCATTGCATCACGAGCATTGATACAAAGATTCATCAGGATCTGGTGAAGGTGTGTAGGGTCCGCGGATATCAGGTCGAGATCACGTCCAACATTGTATTTGACCTCAATGTTCTTCGGCAGCGTTTGGCCGAGCACACCGAGGATCTCTTTGACGATGTGCCTTATCTGAAGCATCACGCGTTCGCCGCCAAAACCGCGTGCAAAGGTGAGCACCTGCTTAATGAGCTCAGCCCCGCGTTCGGCGCTGTCGCGGATCATCCGAAGCCATTTCTCGTTTTCCGGATCCGGATCGCGAAGCTGAAGCATATCCACGGACATAAGCACCGGCGAGAGTACGTTGTTCAGATCGTGTGCAATGCCGCCCGCAAGTATCCCGATAGATTCCAGTCGCTGGGCCCGAAATAGATGCGCCTCGCTCTTTCGCTGTTCGGTGACGTCGGTGTTCGTTACCAGGAAATAGTCGGGCTGGCCGCGCTCGTTCCGGACCAGCGTCCATCGACTCATTACGTTGATAGCATCGCCCGACTTCGTACGGTGAGTGAACTCATTCTGCCAGGAATCGGCGCCGTCCCGCTGCGGGCGGAACGGCGTATCGGCGCGGAAGATCTCGTTGATCTCACAACCCAGAACCTCGTCCAATGCGTAACCGTAAGTGCGTTCAGCTCCTCGATTCCAATACAAAAGGATCAGGTTCAGATCACATACCATGATCGCATCCTGCGCCTGATCAAGAAGCGAAGCCTGCTGACGGATACGGTCTTCCGCCAGCTTTCGTTCGGTCACCTCGTACCGGATCGCAATATACTGAAATGGCTTGCCTGCCTCGTCGAGGAACGGAACGATCGTCGTGTCAACCCAATAAAGCGATCCGTCCTTGGCACGGTTTCTGATCTCACCACGCCAAACCCGGCCATTTGCGATCGTGACCCAGAGGTCCTTAATGAATTGTTTCGAGTGATAGCCCGAATTGATAATGCGGTGGTCCTGGCCGATCAATTCCTCTCGCGAAAACTTTGATATCTCGCAGAACTTATCGTTAACCGACGTGATCCGGCCGCGGCGATCGGTCGTCGCAACGATCGCCGCCTGATCAAGAGCGAAATTTAGGTCGGTAAGCTCCTTGAGCAGTTTGTTTTTGGACGGCGCCGCGACCGCAGCTCTCGCCTCCGGTTTGTCCATCAACACTGCTTCGCCGCCCGTATCATGAGTATTCACCTGATTTCTTGAGTTTATACCTTAATTGGTCGCGTGTTATATCAAGAAGCTTCGCGGCCTGTGTCAGGTTGCCTCCGGTCCGCTCCATCGCCTGTTTGGCCAATTCCAATTCGGCCTGCTGCATCGGAATGCCGCCGTGAGGCAAGACAATACTGGCCTGGGCATCGCCTGCCGATGTGTTACCCGCGATCATATCGGCCGGCAGGTAGGTCAAGGTTACGTACTCCCCATCTTCCAGGATCGAGGCCCGTTCAATAACATTCCGCAGTTCCCGAACATTCCCCGACCATGAATACGACCTGAACAGCCGGATAACCTCGGGCAGCAGCCCCTTCAACGCGTTTGCACGACGCTTTTCATTCGCTCGCTCGATGTAGTAATTCGCTAGCAGGATCACATCGTCACCACGGTCACGAAGTGGTGGAATATCGATCTGAATGACCGAAAGCCGGTAGAACAGGTCCGCTCTAAATTCACCCGCCTCACCCGACTTTTTCAAGTCCCGGTTGGACGCCGCGATAATGCGGACATCCATCGGTATGTCCTTCAGGCCGCCGACACGTCGAAAGGTCTTGTCCTCGAGCACGCGAAGGAGTTTTGCTTGAAGCGGCAGGTCGAGTTCGCCGATCTCATCAAGAAGAATGGTCCCGCCTTGTGCCTGTTCGAACAGGCCCTCCTTTTTCTGCTTTGCATCGGTAAAGGCGCCTTTTTCATAGCCGAACAGTTCTGATTCAATGAGTGTTGCCGGCAAGGCAGCACAATTGATCGCCAGGTAAGGCGCGTTGCTGCGCCCAGATGCCTGATGAATAGCTCGGGCGAACAGATCTTTGCCGGTCCCGGTCTCGCCCTGAAGCAGGATCGACTGGACATCGGACTCAGCCACGCGGCGAGCTACTTCGACCGCCTGCCTTAGTCGAGCGGATGAACCAATGATACGTGAAAAGCCAGATTCCTGAGCATTGGCGCGTCGCGCCAGCCGCACCTCCCGTCGCAGCCCCTGGGTCTCAAGCGAATTCCGCAGGGTTACCCTGAGCTCTTCGAGCCTGATCGGCTTACCGATAAAATCGTGCGCCCCACCGCGAAGCGCGGCGATGACGTTCGGCACGTCAACGTTGCCGGTCACCATTATAGCTATCGTATCGGGGAGGGCTTCGCGAATTTGCTTAAGCACATCCAGGCCGGAACCGTCTGGAAGGTCAATGTCCAGCAATGCGACCGCCGGTTCGGTCTCAGCCAACACTTCCCTCGCTGCCGCCACGCTTGCGGCATCGATCGGCTCGTAATCCCAAGAGCGCAGCGCCTCGATCAACGTAAGGCGGATGAATGGATCATCGTCAACGATCAGTATCTTTTCTTTAAGAGGCATTCGAAAGGCAAATACGGGGTTTGTTTTGCCAGATTATAGCAATTTTTTTCAATGATCCCTCCTATCGCCGTGAAAATTTTCGCAGTGCGAACCTTAGTTGGAAAAACGAATGTCGAATTTATCGCCCGGTTTCAGGGTCGGAATGTGGCATAATCCTTGCCTGAACGTCTTGGAAACCAGCCAACTTCGGCGGCTGGGGTCAAAGCCTGATGACAATGAAGGTTCTGATAGCTTATGACGGATCGAGCTGCTCCGACGCAGCACTCGACGATTTGGTGCGCGCCGGGTTGCCCGGCAAAGGCGTCGGCCAGGTTCTGTCAGTTGCTGACGTATGGCTTCCACCGCCAAACGGCTCACGATCTTCGGCAGACGAAGCACCGCATATTTCATTGGATCCGACAGCCGAGGAGTGGATCCAGAAACAGTGGGACCGAGGAAAGACCAAGCTTGCAGAAGCAGAGACGCTTGCGGAACACGCACGCAAGCGGGTCGAGCAGGCCTTGCCGGGATGGACAATAACATCTGCGGCAACGTACGGCTCGCCGGCGTGGGAGATCATAACGAAAGCGGACGACCTCGATGCCGATCTGATCGTTGTCGGATCGCAGGGCCGCTCGGCTATCGGCCGGTTCGTTCTTGGCAGCATTTCGCAAAAGGTCCTTACCGAAGCCCGATGTTCAGTAAGGGTCGGCCGGGGGCGGATCGAGGTTGATGAGGCTCCGGTGCGGATAATGGTCGGGTTTGACGGGTCACACGGATCGTTCGCCGCTCTGAACGTCGTCGCATCGCGCAGGTGGCCGGCAGGTTCGGAGGTTCGGGTTGTGGCGGCTGCGGAAGAGCTTGTACCGTCAACGATCGGTCGCTTTATTCCACCGGTAGCGGCCGCGGTGGCCGACATCAATGTTTCTGAACGCGATCAACTCGAGGGTCGTGCGACTGAAGTGCTTGCGGGCCTCGCCCAGGCCGACGTCCAAATCTCGTTCGACCTTATTGCCGGGCATCCAAAAGACATTTTGATAACCGAAGCTACGCGATGGAATGCCGACTGCATCTTCGTTGGTGCGAACAAATTCGGAAGCAGGGTCGAACGCTTCCTGCTGGGGAGCACATCAGCGGCTGTTGCGGCGCGTGCAACATCCTCAGTTGAGGTGGTCCGCGTGAAACCAGCCTGAACAACCTAGTTCCCCTTATCCGCGGTTTCCCTCAGTATCGGCTTGGTCGTATTGACGACCTTCGCGAAAACGCCAAGCAGGATATACCACTTCTTATCGCGGAACTTCCAGATGTGAAGGCAGTTCCCTCTCTCCATGCCTTCGTTACTGTCCGCATATGAGCACGGATTCCACGAATAGGCCATATCGCCGGTCTGGAACTGCGCAACCCTTTTCGGAAAATCAACGGCTGCGTACTTCTTTGTCTCGTGTTCGGCGAGGCCGCGCCCGACGATAGGCGGCAGCCCGTCGCGCAGCAATATCACATCTTCCGCGGCAAACATATCGTAGGCTCTGCCAAGGCCGGCCTCAGACATGCTTGTCCGGAGAAAGTTCATCGTTGCGTCAGTTGCCGACCACCCTTGCTTGTTGGTGTGACCGCCACGCGGCTTTGGTATGTGCAGCCGGTCTTCGGGACGGTCAATGAACGGATGTGAAACCTCGATGTCTAGTATCGCCTTATACTTTCCGTTCACCTTGCTCCAAACGGTCGCATACTCGCCAACCCGAAGATCATTTGGCCGTGCGGATGGCTTGAGCGTCCATTCACCGATCGTATAGGCCAAAAGCCCATTGTTTGAAACATCGGCATAATGCACTTCGCGGGTCAAGCTCCCAACCGGACCGGAGTTTGAAACGCGCAAGAATTCAGGACCATTGACAGCTTCAGGCCGAAAGATCACGGCATCATCAGCAAGGAACTCCTCGAACGCAGACCTGACGCCGCGCGTGCCGAGGGCAGCCTCAAAGGCCCGCTGGGTTTCGTAAACCGGCTCCACCAGCGATTGGGCCGAAACGGGCATACATAGCAAAACGAATGAGAGCAAAACTACTGCCGTTTTCATATTTAATACCTATCGCACTTGCGTTACGCATTGGGAAAATCGCCAAATACCAGTATAACAGTGAAGAACACGCGGAATGAACATGTTTTTCCGGTTGCTGTGAGGACGCGTTGGATCCCAGCAAGGTTTCAATGAACCAGAAGGTAGGCTAAGGGTAATGCCCAGTTCGGACAACAAGGACGAATTTCAGGAAATGGGAAGGAAAGTGATGGACCTCTCCCCCATCGTTCGACGCTGCACTATCCAGAGAGGGGCGTCCGGCTTCGGCCTCGCGCTCATCTCACTCGATGACGACGAGGCCGCCAATATGTGCCGCGAGCAGATCGATGGCCTGATCGAGCAGGCTGTCCAAAAAGCGAACGCAAATCTCGCCACCGATCGCCGGATACTCGGATGGCAGATCGTCTCAGATGATATGCAAGAATAAGGAATGTTGAAGCAGACCTCGCCCCAAATTGTGACGTTTGAATGTTTCTGAGGGAACAGTTCGGACCAACGATCCGATCAATTGAAGATCATTTTCCAAAGACGCGAAAGATCACTCCGCACCTGGCCAAAAGAGCTACCCGATCGATATTTTCGCTCGGCCTTGCGGAGTCGCCGCCATGTTTCCCAACGCCATTTCAAGCCAAGCGGGCCATGTGTCGGATGAGTTCCGAGATACGCTCCAACCCGAAGCTTTATGTAATAAAGTGTAAAAACCAGGATCCGCATCAATGTTTACAGAATAGCTGCCGCATTCGACGGAAAATGCGTCGAAAGGCTATCCTGACCTCACCTGCAGCCCAAATGTTCGATTACGACCAATCTAGCCCAAACTCTCCGTGCTGTAAGTATTCTGGAATACCTAGCAAAATAAATGACTATAGAAACAGATTTCCACTAATTTTTGGGGATCATCTCGTCAAGATCGTCCCGCATTAGATCAACCCGAGCAAGGGCCGATCGAGCAGGACCGGCCCTTTCGGTGCGTTCATTCCTTAGGCTCGCCGCGCAAGGTCAAAAGCAGCTCTTTGCCGCGATAAAGAAAGAGCCGCCCGTCTCTGATCTCGAATTCGTTGGCCGCGCGGAGTCCGTTCAGGAACTCTCGTTCCGTGTCCATGCTTCCGTCATCTATGCACGCCCGCATCGTCGAAACGATATCCCTGATCGCGATCTTCGAACCGCTCGCGCTATATCGGCCGCCGAACACGTTGCAGCCTCCGTTACCCCCGGCGCTATTGCGCACGGGGTCAAAATTGATGAATGCGCCCCTGATCGGCGCAAAAGTTTTCCTCTTCTTTATCGACTCAAGCTCCCATTTCGCGGCGCCAAGCTTTGGCACCGGCCCGTTTTCGACGATCGGTGCGTGCTTGACCGATCGGCGAAAACGCAAGATCATCCGTCCGCGCTTATCGAAAACGTGCAAGTTGTTCCCATTTCGTGTGTATCGGGCCGCTTTCTCCAGCGCTTCAAGGAATATGTTTTCCGGAACGCTTCCGGGTGAAAGCTTACACACCATCTTCGTTGTGCCGATCGCCGAAAAGCTGATCTTGCCCGACGTTACCTGGACCGTCCCAAACATTCGGTTGCACGCCGTACTGCCTGTAAAGCGTGTTCCGCTTGCGTTGATCTCAAAATACGCGAGCGAACTGGTTACGGCACGCCCGTTCGCATACGTGAGCGTCCACTGGATGCCGTTCATTTCCGAACGTTGTGCCCGAATATTGCCCGCTCCAAGAAGTAAGATTGCCAATGTCAGTGAAATTATTGTTTGCCTCATTTCGTCTCCCCTTGTTCTACCCATTGATAGCCTTGCTCGGCCAAAGCCCGCCGTGGTACCGACGCAATCGTCGTTCCGCAATCTCCAGAACGATGCTGCCCATTGGCGCTTGCAAGACCGATTCACACGTCTGAAACCAGAAATATTCACAACCAGCTGAAAATCGTCTATCATTTTCAGGTCCATCCTTTTGAAACGGGGCAACAAAGAACCAGGGGTTTTGCATCTTCGTTCCGGAATTCTTCCCGGCAATGGCCGGACCGAACTGATTTGGAGGGAACATGGGACAGCTCAATCGGGGGATTCGGTTTTTCGTTACCGCGGCGATCGCGGCGATCCTCGTCGCTTCGGCGTTCGCGGATACGCTGCGGCTAAAGGATGGGAGTATCATCAAGGGCCGCATCGTCGGCTTTGGCGCTGGGAAGTTCGTGGTTGTCGTGGGTGAAGGCAGCCGGGAGCGGCAGTTGACATTTGCCGCCGACGAGGTTGAATCGATCCAGTTTGACCGGACAGCGAGAGGCGCCCAGGACGCCGAGACGGCCACCTCGACCCCAAGCACATATCGCGTGGTGAAGACGGACCCGACCGGACAGCCGCCCATACCAAAGTCAACGCCTATTCCAACTCAGCCGCGAACGACGGCACCCGCCCGCACTGAAATCTTGAAACCCCTTGAGATCTCGGTGACGGTGCTTGCAGACAACACGAATAACGGTTGGACAAACAGTGGTTTCGTCGTTCGAAAGGGCCAAAAGATCCGCGTTATCGGCGGTGGTTCGATCTCGTTAGGAAAGGGCAGATCCACCGGCCCATCGGGCCTTTACGATCTTGAAGATCCGACAAAGCTCCTCAAAAGTGTCCCGACGGGTGCCTTGATCGGCGTGATCGGTGACGACAACAACGAATTCCTCTACCTTGGCTCCGAACGGACCTTCACCGCCGCACGCGACGGAGCTCTGTTCCTGGGTGTGAATGAAGGCAACCTCGAAGATAACTCGGGCTCCTTCGACGTACGCATCGAGATCGAACCGGCCTAACGCCAAACATGGGCTTGTTCGCTGTGTCATCTACACCGAATGTTCGATCGATCGCTGTGCCCGGAACCGCAGTTCGAATTCAAAAACTTGATAAATGCCAACCAAAGACTGACAATTGGAATCCTATCTTTGTAAAATCCGCATCATTGGTGAGATCTATGCAAATTTTTCGCGCACGCTTGGTGTCATTGCTATTTCTGCTCTTTATTCTTGCGGGCCTTTCTGCGTCGACCATATCAGCTCAGTCCAAGCCGCAGCGGGTCGAGCCAAAGAGCGGCGAGAAAAAGAACCAACGCCCAACGCCGAAAACACCTGAACAACTCAAGGCAGAAGAAGAGGAACGAAAGCGCCAGGAAGAAGAAAAGAATGCGGTCCCCGGCGAGGGCGTTATTACCGTGGACACTGACATTGTCAATGTCGATGCGGTCGTTCTGAACAAGAAAACAGGCCAAATCATTACCGGGCTGAAAAAAGAGAACTTCGGCGTATTCGAAGATGGCGTAAGGCAGAATATTTCGAGCTTTGCTACGCCTGAACAACCGATAACGGTTACACTGGTACTTGAATACAGCAAATGGAGTGAGGTGTTCGGCAGCGCTGCCGGCGGCTACTTTGACCCGGGCGTCTATGAAACTGTCCGTCCGGTCGCACAGTTCTTGACCGGTTTCATCAAACCGCCTGACGACTACGCTTCGGTCATCGCCTTCGATATACGTCCCACACCGATCACCGATTTTACGAACGATCCGGCCCGCATCCGCCAGACCATCGACCTGCTGTTGAGAAACAGGCCAGCGTTTCGTGAAAATAACCTGTTCGACGCTATAAAATTCGCCCTGGTAGGCGGCCGCGGCGACACCGTGGTACTTGAAGACACTAAAGCAAAGCAAGCTGACTACGGCGGGATGGTCAGCGTAAAGGCAAAACGGCGGGCGATCATCCTCGTGGCCTCGGGGATTGACACCTTCAGCCGGATCAGTTACGGCGACGTCCGAAAGGTGATCCAGGAGGCCGGTATTCCGATCTATATCATCAGCACGGGGAACCTATTCTGTAAGAAATACTGCGACTATCTCGATCCATCGCGAGTAATGCCCGGTATGCCCGATCGAATGTCTTTCCTTCAAGCTAAGAACGCGATGAACACGTTCGCCAAGGAATCCGGCGGAATGCATTTCGAAATGACGTTTGAAAGTGAGATACCGGCATATCTCCAGAGCATCAATTCGCTTCTTCGCAGTCAATACAGCATGGCGTACGACCTTGTTAAAAGGCACGAGCCGGGCAAAAAGTATAAACTCGATGTCAAGGTCGATGTTGACGGTGATGGCACCTATGACGATAAGCAGTTCGAGGTACAGCACCGCCCTTTCGTTACGGTTATGGGAACTGATAGTAAGAAAGCGAAAAAAGGCTGAGGTGCGTGAGGTCAAGAACCCGTTCGGCATGCAGCCGGCATTGAAATGGTGAGCGGAAAAGATCTGCCCACCATTTTTTGTTTGTTCGCGCGGGCCATCTGCTGTTATTCTGAATGTTTCGACCACGAATGAACAAACGCATCGTAGAAAGCCATAAGAAGAAACTCGCCCGCGAAGAAGGCTTCGTGCGCAAACACGGAGCAGCGCTGAGGATCGCATTGGGCTATCCGAATACGCACGCGATCGGCATGGCGAATCTCGGAATGCACACGATGTATGAATTGTTCAATCGTATCCCCGAGGTTTCATGCGAGCGCTTTTTCCTGCCCGACGTCGCGGACCTGAACGAATACGAACGCACTCGCACGCCGCTGCTTTCGCTTGAGACGCAAACGCCCATTCGGGATTTTGACGTAATTGCCTTCTCGATCTCGTTCGAGACCGACTATCTGAACATGGCCCGAATGCTGCAGCTTTCGGGTGTGCCGGTCTGGGCGTCGGAGAGGAATGACTTCCATCCGCTCGTGGTTATGGGCGGCGCCGCATCATTCCTTAATCCTGAACCGATCTCCGAATTTACGGATGTGATCGCTGTCGGCGAAGGCGAGATACTCGCGTGGCAACTCGTTGATGCGATCCTTGAGAACGAGTCGAGATCAGAGACACTGTTGGCTCTTGCGCGGATCGGCCGCGGATTCTATGTGCCGTCGCTATACGATGTTCTCTACAACGAAGACGGTACGGTATTCGATTATCTTCCGAATGCCGATGGCGTCCCGCGACGCGTCGGCAGGGCCCTTTCGGCTGTAAATCCAAAGGAAGGAACGCTTAGAAGGGCGATAAGACGCGGTGACGGTGAACTCGCTGAATTCCTTACCACTCAGGACGTTTTCTGCCCATCGACGTCGGTCTGGTCGCCCGATGCGGAGATGGGTGACCGCCTGCTGGTGGAAATTTCGCGCGGCTGCTCGCAGGGTTGCCGCTTCTGCTGGGCGGGCTATAATTACTATCCGCCGCGCGTCGTTCCAGCAAAGGATATCCTCGCGAAAGCTGCCGAGTGGCGAGCGAAGACGAATAAGATAGGACTTGTTTCGACGGCCGTTTGCGATCATCCTGAGATCTCGGCCATTTTGCGCGAATTGCGCTCGATGGATTATCGCATCTCGGTCTCGTCGCTCCGGCTGGACCAGATCTCCGATGAGCTGCTCGATGCTCTCGTCGAATCAAAGGACCAGCAGATCGCGGTCGCGCCCGAAACCGGATCGGACCGGCTGCGCCGCGTGATCAATAAGAATCTGACGAACGACGAGATAGTGGATATCTGCGGTTCCGTTTTTGACCGTGGGATGCTTACGATCAAGCTTTACGTAATGGTTGGCCTTCCAACCGAGACGCAGGATGATCTTGACGAGATATTTGTGCTTGCCGAGCGTATCAAAGACCGAATGCTCGAGGCCGGGAAGCGATTCGGCCGGGCGGGAAAGATCATCGTCTCGCTCAACGGATTCGTTCCAAAGCCGAATACGCCCCTTCAGTGGGATGCTATTTGCCCCGAAAAGGAGCTAAAACGCAGGATAAGGTACGTATGCAAGGGGCTGAGCAGAATACCCAACGTCGATGTTCGCTTTATGTCGGCCCGGATCGCCCACGAGCAGGCGTTGTTCTCGTCGGGCGACCGGACAGTGGCCCGGGTCATCGACCGCGCGGCACAGATAGGCGGCGACATTGATCGTGCGCTCCGCGAGACGAACGTTAACGTCGCGTTTCACACCTCCCGCAACCGAAGCTACGACGAATTCCTTCCGTGGTCGATCGTTGATTCGGGCCTTTCGTTCGAGTTCTTGAAAACGGAACACGAAAGATCAAGAGAGGCCCTTTCGAGCCTCCCTTGTCCTGCGGTAGAAAAATGTACTACGTGCGGCGTCTGCCCATCTACCTGGCTCGCTGACGCTCCGCAAAGCCTGATAAACATCCAGCCGCTAAAGGTGCGGCAGGCACTCGCGGCCTCGATCTAGTTCTTGCTGTCCTTCATAAGGTAACCGGTCGGTGCCGCGACATAGTCAAAATTGTAGTTGTACTTGTAGAGCCCGAACGGAAGCATTTTGACGGATTTCGTATACGCAACGTGCGCCTGGACGACACCGCCTTCGGGCTTGATCTCAACAATAGCGTCGGCCGGTGCGTTGTTGTCCCTTAACGCCCGCTCGACGGAAGCCTGGACGACCTCAAGCGGTTTCATTCGGCCTGATGTTGCGAGGCCTTTTACGACGGCTGTATCCATCTCCTGTCGCAGGCTCGCTGCCTCATACGCAACCGGAATGTAGTTATAGCCGGCGTGTCCGATCATTCCAAGAACAACAGCGACACAAAGCAATTTCACGCCTGCACCGCCGCGCTCGCTGCTGCGGTCATTCTTAATGCTCTTCATATCTCGTATTTCTCCTTCGGCCGAAGGTGGTGAACCCAGTAGGGCTTAGCCGCGGACGATCTCGTTGAACGAGGCCGCAAGCACGGCCGGTGAGATCTTGGAATGCGGGAAAATGACCGGCTTTCCGATCCTTTCCAGAAGGATCCAATGAAGCGAATCATTGATCATTTTCTTGTCGTACCTAAATGTCGCAAAGATCTCGCGGGGATCGATCTTGTCGATGGGCGGCAATTTGCCCGCCCGACGAACAACATCGTTCAACAATTTTACTTCATTTGGAGGGATCAGTTCAAGGTTTTTTGAGAGAGCGGCCGCGAACCTGATCCCATGGCCGACCGCCTCGCCATGACGGAAGTAGCGGTAGTTCGTCACTTTTTCGAGGCCATGGCCAAAAGTGTGGCCGAAATTGAGTATTTTTCGCGACCGGGAATTCATCTTGCCGACCGATTCGCGTTCGTCGCCTGCCACGATCCGTGCCTTGAAACTCACCTGCGAGGCTAAAAACCCGGCGAAAGCGTCTGAAAATGACCGATCGTCCAACCGGCGCCGCAACCTGTTCGCTCCGATCCTTTCGAGTAGCCGAGACGTTTCATCAAACAATCTGCGCCCGCCGACCGCTCCCTGCTTCACGGCTTCGCATAACCCGGCAGTAACTTCGCGTTCCGGCAGCGTCCGCAGCGTATCGGTGTCGATCAAAACGCCGCGTGGCTGATAGAATGAGCCGATCAGATTCTTGCCGAAAGTCGAATTTACGCCCGTCTTGCCGCCGACGGACGAATCGATCATCGAGAGCAGCGTGGTCGGAATTTGAAGGAAATCGATACCGCGAAGATAAATCGACGCCGCAAAACCGGCAAGGTCGCCAACTACTCCTCCGCCGAGAGCAACTATCGAGTCGGTTCGTACCAATTGCACCTCGCTTAGAAATCGGAGTGTCGACTCCACGGAGCGAAGGCTCTTGTACCGTTCGCCGTCACCGATCAAATGAACAAAGGGCTGAAAACCCGCATCGGCGAAACTCGCAGTTACCGTAGTTCCGAAAAGTCCGAAAACCTTTCGATTCGAGATGATGGCGACCCGACCTGTCGCACGCGGCACGACGCCGGCGGCCCATTTGCCCGCATCCTCGATAATGCCGCTGCCGATCTTGATGTCGTAGGCAGCCGACGCCCTATTTGTTCTTACTGTAACTTTTGTTGCCACAACAATTTAGCCCAATGCCGATCTGATCGTCTCAGCTAGCCGATTCGCCAGCCCTTCGATCTCCTTCTGGTCGCGACCTTCGATCATTACGCGAGCCAGGTCCTCTGTACCCGAGTATCGGAGCAGCAAGCGACCGCTGCCTGAAAGTGCCGCCTCCGTCTCGTTGGACACCTTGCGAATGGCATCGACCTGATCAAATGGCTTTTTCTGCCCGACACGCACGTTGACGAGCACCTGCGGATAACGCCGAAAGCCTTCGGTCAATTCCGACAGCTTTTTGCCGCTCGCCGCTACCGCTTCGAATATCCTCAAGGCGGTCATCATGCCGTCACCGACGAGGCTGAAGCTCGGGAAAATAATGTGCCCGGACTGTTCGCCACCGATCTCTAAACCCGACCGGATCAGCTCATCAAGCACATACTTGTCGCCGACGGCCGTTCTGACAAGCTGGATACCTCGCGACGCGAGAGCGATCTCAAGGCCAATGTTGCTCATTACGGTCGCCACGACCTTTCCGGATCTCAATTCGCCCCGATCCTGCATCAGCTTTGCCATGATCCACAACGCCGCGTCGCCATCAATTAAGGAGCCGTGCTCGTCAACGAATAGGGCGCGGTCCGCGTCGCCGTCAAATGCCACACCAAGATCGGCCCCGGCTTCAACGACCCTGGACTGAAGCTGCTCAAGATGCAATGAGCCACAATCCTTATTGATATTCCGGCCGTCCGGTTCATCGTTGATCGAAATGACATCGGCCCCAAGGCCGCGAAAGAGTTCGGGCGCGAGCGACGAAGCAGCCCCGTTGGCCGTGTCGATCACCAATCGTGAACCGTCGAGCCGAAATGTGCCGGTCGAATGCAGCAGATGCTGAAGATAGGCAGCCTTGAACTCGGCGGTTCGATCAGTTCTGAGTTCGGATCCGCTGTCCTCTTCGTACGGCTCGCTCGAAGAGGCAACATCTGCTTCAACGGCCTTTTCAAGCTCGTCGTCCAATTTGCGGCCGCTCGGCAGGAATGCCTTTATACCGTTGTCTTCAAATGGGTTATGGGAAGCACTGATAACAATGCCAAGATCAAAGCCGAATCTAGAGGTCAGAAATGCAACGCCCGGCGTTGTGATAACACCCGCTGACTCGCACGCAGCGCCAGCCGATACGGCACCGCAGGCGAAAGTATTCTCTATCCAGGCACCAGACTCCCGCGTGTCGCGACCAACAACCAAGACAGGCGCGCGTCCCAGGCGTTCGGCCAACCTGTCGGCGATCGAATGCCCGATCCTGAAAACGGTCGTTGGGTCAAGAGGGAATATTCCTGCCCGTCCCCTGATACCATCGGTCCCAAAAAGCTTCTGCATAACAACGCCAACTCAACGATCCACCGCAAACCAGGCCAGATCTCCCTTATGAACGCGACCCGTGATCGTTCAAGACCAAGTGATCAGGATAACAGAATTGCCCGGATTCGCACCGCACCGACCCTACTCGTTCTATAACTAACGTTTGTGGAAAGCATAACTCTTAGCAATCACTCTTGACAACCCTTTGCCAAATAAGCGAATCTTAAAGGTACGCGGAGCGGATACGCTTCAGCATGACCGTTCACCCGGACAAGCTCTCCTTGGTAGTACAAATATGAGATCAGCCCCTATCTCCGTTATCGCGCTGCTCTTTGTGTCGGCCGCCGCCGTCGAAGCCCAGCAGCCAGCCACCGAAGTAGCAAGGACCCGTGTTGTAGTTACAAGCACCATGCCGGCGATAAAGCCGACACCGACACTGCCACCGCGACTCGATCCGACCCAGGTACCACAGCCCGCCTCAACACCGATCGTTGTTGGCAGCATAAAGGAGCGCGGTGTAGACGTAATCAAGAGTTCCAGCACTCCGCATTCTCCACGAAATGAGAGACCTCTCAGCTTCTCCTCGATCAAGAGCAAGATCGCCGAAGCAAAGCGCATTTTGCAGACGCGTCCCCTGCCAACCGCGTCAGTGGACAGCACTGTCCCCATGGATTTTGTCCGTGTGGCTTTTAACGATTCGAAGACGGACGAGATCGATTTCGTCGTGATGTCAAAGGACGCCTTCCTTTCGAAGGGTACGCCGCGTCAGGTGGTTTCTCAGAATGGCCGCACTATAACCGCCGAAACCATTCGTGGCAATGGCGTCAACACTCCTATCACGTTAATTGACGGGGACGGAACCCGACATGTCCCGCTGCTTGTGCAGTATCCGGTCATTAGGAATGGCAAATACATTGAGACCGCCTACTATATGTCCACGCACCCTGGCCTTGTAACTCCTGAGGTGGTTAACGCGGGAAGATTATATGTAAAGAACGTAATCGAACTCGCCCGCGAACGGCTGCGCGGCAAGGGGATCGTCATTCAACCAAAGATCGCCGACATAGCCGAACGTCTCGCGGCGGTAGAACACGTTGACCACCTGCGTTTCCGTACCGAACCGCACGAGAACATTTACAACGATATTTATACATTGTATGCACTTAACGAAGGGCAAACATATCGATATTCCGTCAGTTCGGCCGGGGCCGGTGGCATGGTCCAGATGATCCCCTCCACATATCGAATGGTACGTTCTTGGCATCCGAATGTACCGCTAGATCCTGATTTTGTTGGGGGTATGCGTAATCACGTCAACGCGACAGAAGCGATGCTGCTCTATATGAAGCGCACCTGGGACGATCTGAACGCAAGCCCTACGGTCGCAAATGCACTCGAGACGGGCATTGCCACGCCCGAGCAATTAATGGCTGCCGGATACAACTCGAATCCGGCCCGCTTGGCCGGCTACATAAACCGTGGTGGAGCGAATTGGACCAACCTGATCCCGAGAGAGACGCAGATCTATCTTCAGATCTATGACTCGATCGAAAGGAACGTTCCGATGAAACCGAGAGCGAGGTAGGTCAGAATTAGATCAACAGGGCCTCAGAGTTTAACCTCCTCCAGACCGATCAGGCGAGTACAGGCCGAACATCGGGGGCTGAACTTTGGGATTCTTGACTTTCACGGCCCAAAAACCCACAATCCAGATTTGGCTTCGGTCCCGTAGCTCAGCCGGATAGAGCGCTCGCCTCCTAAGTGAGAGGCCGCTGGTTCGAATCCAGCCGGGACCACCAATGAAATCAATAGGTTACGAAACGTCCTGTTTGTCGGATCTGCCATCCCACCTGAATTCTCACCCAAGACGAAATGAAAGGCCTCCGCACGGCCGCTCTGGCTTGGGTTTTCAGCCGTGTCGATGGCCGATCCTCACGAATCGTAGCCGATCAACGAATCAACTCGATAGCCGTTGAATTTTTCACGGCCTTCCAGAAAACTCAGCTCGACGACGAACAGAAGGCCCACGATCTTGCCGCCAAGTCCCTCGACCAGATCGACCACCGCCCGGGCCGTCCCGCCTGTCGCGAGAAGGTCATCGACGATCAACACATTGTGGCCGGCGCCGACCGCGTCCTTGTGGATCTCAAGCGTATCCTGGCCGTATTCAAGGTCATAAGAGATCGACACCTTTTCAGCCGGAAGCTTTTTGGGTTTACGAACGGGGACAAAGCCCGCGCCGAGCCTGTACGCAAGCGGCGTCGCAAAAATGAATCCGCGCGATTCGACACCGATCACTGTGTCGATCTTTTTGTCTTTGCAAAGATCGTAAAGGGCATCGACGCTACGTCTAAGGCCTTCAGGATCCTTTAGCAGCGTGGTGATGTCATAGAAATTGATACCCGGTTTTGGGAAATCGGGTACTTCGCGTACAAGTTTTCGAAGGTCTTCCATTTTGTTTTTGCTCTAGCCGGACACCTCCCGTGCGCGGCAAATTTCCTATCTCTCAATAATGAACGATGAGTACTGCTCATCGAGATCGACCACGATCTCTTCTACCTCGGCTACACGGGAATACTGCGGCCCGGCCGTAATATCATGCTTGAACGCTTCGACGGATCTTTCAAGGCCCTGGGCCAAAGCCTCTACGCGGCCGTCATCAAGGTTTCGAACATAGCCCAAAACCTGGTGGCGTGCGGCAACGCGTTGGGTAAAATACCTGAATCCGACTCCTTGAACCCTGCCGCTTAGGAAAAATCTTCTCGCAACAATCATCGGCAAAACTATCCGAGAGCGTCGAGGCATTCCGAAAGCGGCCTCTTACGGCAGGTGTAAACCGGCATGCCTCGAAGTGTAGATCTGCTCGCCGGCGATTGCCGAAGTTCTTCGGTCAGGGCGAGAAAGTCGCGCGGCTCGTCGGTCTCGAACGAGATCAGATATTCGTGATCGCTTGATCCGAAAGCATGCGTAAGATGGATCCGGATGTTCGGGAATTTTGCGCCGACCATAAAGTTCTCTTCCATCAGGGCATCACGCTCCTCGTCCGGCTTATCGAACCAATCGGAATGCTTGGCACACGGATACACAAAATGATACTTGCCGCTCCCGGCGATCACGCTCGACCGCATCTGCGGATCACCCTTCCCGTCGTCGGCGACGAACGCCCGCTTCTTGGTGACGGCAATGTAGTTCTCCGCGGTTTCAAGGTAGCTGCCCAGGCTTGTCCTGAACAACCGGGCCGTCATGTCCTGAATCAGGTCAAGCGATCGTCCGATACGCCAGAGCATAAGGTCGGCCTTCGAATCAAAGCCGACAAGGCAGTAGCTGTAAAGAAGGAAATCACTCTGAAACGAATCGTAAACGGCTTGAAACTCGCGCTTGAAAATGCTCTTCGTTTCGAAATCCAGTGTTCGCCAGGACGGGTTGACACGAAAGAACATAAAGTTCACGAACTGCTTCTCCTTAACCGGTAGCTCACGCGGAACGTCCGAATCGGACACCAGCCTAAGACCGGCGGGTTCGGCTTGCTCTTTTGGGCGATTTCTTGGCTCCATGGGAATGGGAATACTGCAAAACGATCAGCTAAACAGGGGCATCTTCGGGATGCTTCGAATTCCAAACCTATTCTGCCAACTTTCCGTTGTGATGTCCAAGCCGACGCCCGGACGATGGGGCCGCTTTCGGTTCGGCAGCCAGGCGAAAATGCTATCACCGTTCCGGAACGACAGAGGGAATATTTATCGGTGAGTGCCCGCTCCCGTGCCCCTTTGAGGTTCTGATCGCCTCGGTAACAAAATGCTTTGCGATCGACACGGAATCTGCCACGCTGCGGCCAAGCGCGAGATTCGCGGTGATCGCCGCCGCCAGGGTGCATCCTGTCCCGTGCGTTGCCGTGGTGTCGATCCGCTCTGCCTCAAAACTCTCTACGCTCCCGCCAGCATTGAAAAGGTAGTCTCGCGCCTTCATATCGCGTTCTATTCCGTGACCGCCTTTCATCAAAACATTCGCCGGCCCCATCGATAGGATGATCCGAGCAGCCGCAGCTATGTCGTTTTCCGAACGGATCTGCATCCCGGCTATGCGTTCAGCTTCAGGCAGGTTTGGCGTGACGACCAGGCTTAGCGGAAAGAGACGGTCAATGAGTACCCGCAAAGCGACCTCATCTATCAGGTCGTAGCCGGAAGTTGACCGGACGACCGGATCGACCACCAGAAGTTTGACCGCCCGTTCCTTGAGGATCTCGGCCGTCGCGTTAATGACCTCCCCGGTGGGAAGCATTCCGGTCTTTACGGCAGCAACATCAAGGTCGTCAAATATCGCTTCGACCTGGCCACGAATCGATGCAGCATCCTGGTGGGCCGAACCAAACACGCCGGTCGTATTCTGGAACGTGACCGACGATACCGCGGCCGCCGCGAAACAACCAAAGGCCGAAAAGGTTTTGATGTCGGCAATTATTCCGGCACCGCCCGAGGGATCAAGCCCCGCTATCGTCAAACATATCTTCTGGTCAGACATCATCTAAACCGTTCAGGCCCCAACGCGGACGTCCGCGTCAATACACTCGTTCAGATAGCGGATCGCGGCGAAGCCCGCCGCCCCGCAGCCAAGGACCGCGTCAACATTTTCGGCGCCGATGCCTCCAAGAGCGACGACCGGGAACGGTGCCGCCTGCTCGCAGGCGCGCGCCAGTGATCTTAGTCCCGTACTATCGCCCTTTCCAGGACTTGGGAACACAGGCCCGAAGACAGCGAAGTCAGCCCCCGCATTTCGTGCCGCGATGACATCTTGAACTGAATGGGTTGAGACCCCAACGAGCTTTCCGGCATCCAGCGCCTGTCTGACCACTGCCACAGGCAGCCCGTCAGCGGGTAAATGTACGCCGTCTGCTTGAACAGCCATGGCAATATCAAGCCGGCCATTTATCAGAAGCTTAAGGCTGCTCGCGTGTGCGGCATCGGCCGCTTCCTTCGCAAGCCGAAAGAGGTAGGCAGCGGACAAGTGCTTCTCTCGGATCTGAAAATGGGTGATGCCGAAGGCGGCGGCCTTTCGGATGCGGCCTATGATCGCAGGTGCCGTTCGTTCGAAGTTCTCGTCGTTCGAAAGTCCTTCGGAAATGCA